>Ga0209756_1003734_pt1 | contig 12173 bp, 13 predicted proteins | sample ETNvirenome_6_85_FD_184071 | JGI IMG/M metagenome (GOLD analysis project Ga0209756, IMG submission 184071) | Marine viral communities from the Pacific Ocean - ETNP_6_85 (SPAdes) (version 3) | ecosystem: Environmental > Aquatic > Marine > Oceanic | place: Pacific Ocean | collected 2013-06-19
TTTAAACTACCAATAACATTAATGTTACATGCCTGTATTGGTTCATATTCTATTATGTCTATATGTTTCATTGCAGCTGCATGTATCACAATATCTGGTTTCACCTTTTCAAATATCCTAAGTACATCAAACAAAATATCAATAGAACCTATATGATTTTCTATCTCTGGAAACTCTCTTTTAAGTTGAGCTTGATTACCTTCATTTCTACTCATATTATAAAACTCATATTCACCTTGATATCTTTTTATGAAGGCCTTACCAATTGTACCTGCACCTCCTGTGATTAAAACTTTTTTCATATTTTTATTTCCCCTACCAAATCATTTATCATAATTAATATCCAAACATTTCTAATATTTTAAATTGTTCAACTATCTTTATACCTCTCTTACTACACTGAAAATTACTGTGGAAGGAATCTAATGTATCTTTTGTAAAATATGATTTATCATTTTGTGATACAAATTTATTAATTGCCTGTAATTTTGATTTATAAGTTTTAGATATATCAATAAATACATTAGGTTTCCAACAATTTAATGTACTTACAGTATGATATTCTATCAGGGACATTGCATCTTTTCTTATCAATGCACTACCAAACTTATTTACAAAACGATGTTCATACATTGAATCCTTTTCTGGTGGTATAAATATACCATCATATTTTTGATTATTAATAAATTTATTTTCAATATAATTAATCCATCCAGGTTCAGTCCTATCTTCTAAATAATCACAATCTGCAAAACTCAAATTTACATTATTATATTCCAACGAACCCCAAACATTGTTAACTTCTTGTCTTCTATTTAATGCGTTAGTACTATCAAAACCTTTTGCACCACCACAACTCAAACACAGTACATCAAAAGTTGTATCTTTATATTTCAGTATAGTTCCCAACATACTATACTCAACATCATCTGGATGTGGTGATAAACATAAAACTCTTTTTAAATTTAATAATTTCAATTTATATCCCTCATATATTTTGGTGATATTGATTTAAAAGGTGTGTCTGTATAAATTTTAATACCTCTTCTTCTTAAATAGTCTCGTAAATCTTCAACAATTTTACTCGAACCGTTTTGTATAGTTCTATTGTCTAAATCAAAAATTACTGTAGAAGAACCACCATCTACCATTTCTGTTAAACATATATTTCCATCTTTATATTTTACAACCACATTATACCAACCTTTATCATCAAGTAATTTTTTCCAGTCTTTTAATATGTTTTCAACTAATTCTGTCTTCTCACTCTCATGTAATTCTCTTGGATAACAATTTTCTTTAATTACCTTACAGGGAGAACCTGCAGCAAAACAACCATTTGGTAAATCTCTGTTGATAATAGAACCAATACCTATAACGATGTCATCTCCTATTGTAACATTGGGAAGTACAATACTTCTTGCAGGTAACCATACATTATTACCTATCTTAACTGGACCAAAATCTGATGGAAATCCTTGTAACACATCTAACCAAGCACCATGTGTCCATATCATTACTTCTGCACCAATCCCAACATCATCACCTATCTCAATACTTTCAGATGGATTAATGATGGTTCTCTCAAATATTCCAACATGTTTTCCTATCTTTACATTTGAATTTAATGTTGTTGAACCACCTCTACCTATCTCTACTCCGTCTGCCATAAATAAAAATTCACCAACTTCAAGATTATTACAAACAATATTAATATTGTTACCAATTTTACAAAACCTATCAAGTTTAATTTCATTACAAGTAATACTAACATTATCACCAATAACAACACTTGAATCAATATCTATTTCATTTGCAAGTATTTTACTATTTTTTCCTATTTTATACATTTTCTTCAAAATATTTATTTACCCAATAAACTACATAATCTATATCTTCGTCTTTCATTCTATTATGACAAGGTAAAGATATCAACTTTGTCCATTCTGTTTCACATACAGGATATTCTCTATCTTGTAACAACGGTCCATATTTGTACAAAGGTTTAAAATGAACTGATGTGTGTATTTTTTTATCTGCCAAATAGTCAATCATTTTATCTCTATGTTCAGATGGAACTCTTGCTACATAATACTGAACTGTTTCTGAATGTGGTGGTCTTTCAATTAATGGATTCAACTCTGCATTATATCTTGATTGAACATGTCTTCTAAACTCTAAGTGTTTAGGTAACTTTTTCATTTGTTCTAAACCAATTGCTGCCATTATATCAATCATATAATATTTGTATCCAAGTATATCAACTTGATAATCCCAAGCATAACCTGGCGATGAACCTGATGCTCTACTCCAAGTAGATGAAACTCCAAACCAAGTCATCTCTCTACATTTGTCAGCTAACTCTTTATCATCTGTTGTTATCATTCCACCATCACCCATTGGCATTGTCTTAACTGCTTGAAATGACCACACGGCACAATCTCCACCCAAACCTGCACCGGGTGTCCAACAACTATGAGCACAATCTTCAAGTATAAATCCACCAAATACTTTTCTTAATTCTTTATAATCAGCAAGAACTCCCGCCTCATCAACTGCTATTAATAATTCACTATTTGGTTTTTTATATTTTTCTACATCTTGTGGGTCAATACAAAGAGTATCTCTTTTCACATCAACTATATTTGTTGTAAAGTTATTCCATAGTGGAATCATTGCTGTTGCAATAAATGATATTGCTGGATTGATAACATCAATACCTTTCCAACCCATAGCTTTCATAACCAAATCTTGTCCGTGAGATGCACTTGTAACTGCAACTGCATATTTATGTCCAACCATCTTTGCAAACTCTTCTTCAAATTGTGCAACTTTTGGTCCTTTACCCCACCAACCACTTTCTATAACTTCACGAAGTGCCTGAATTTCTTCTTCACCACCTTGCGGTGCCAATACTGGTAACATTTTTTCTCTAATATCCATTAGTTCTCCTCTATAAAACATTCAACCATTAAAACATTTTCATCATTAATTAAAATATATCTACCATCTTTACATTTAAATTTTGTAAATTGTCCTTGTTCAATACTTAAAGTATCAATACCATGAATAGTTTTTCTATAACCATTCTTAAAATGAATTATCTGTGTAACATATCTACCTTCCTTGGCTACTGAAGATAATAAATTTTCTTTTAATTCTTTCCAATCTTTTTCCATTCTCATCTCCTTAAGTTATTGGATTGTTGGGATCTATTTTACCACGACCCATTTCATATATATAATCTGAATCAAGATATCTATCACTTAAATATGCTATAGAATTAGAACCTAAAACTTTATTCATCTTATAACAAACTAATGCTGGAAATAAATTACCATAAGAACCTAAACCCTTTGTTCCTCTATAATGTGGTTCATCTTTTTCACACCACTCATCTTTTTCTGTAAGGGGTGGAATTAATGCTTCTTCTCTTGGTTCAAATCCGCCTATACTAACTACATCTTTATATTTCATACAAATAAAACTAGGTCTCACTTTATATATTGGGAGCACTTCATCAAATAAATGTTGATTTTCTAATTTAACATAATCTTTAAACATTTTACCATCAAATTCCTCTGATATACCAATTTCCGTAATTTTAAATGGATTAAAATTATCAGAATAATCTCTACAATTTCCTATGATTTTATGTGTATTTAATATATCTAAACATTTAGGAATAAAATTCCAATCTTTTATAATGATATCATCATGCATAAAAAAGCATATTGTATCATCATCTAAATTTAAATGATTGATTGCTTGATCATAAGCACCACATTCTTCACCACCATTATGAAATAATTTCCATTCAAACTTTTCTTTTATTTCTTGAGTTGGTTCTCGATGACAGGACCAAAAAACATTAATGTTATCATTTTCATTTTTTAATTCATCTAATCCATCAATTAATGATTCTTGATTAAAATGCCAACCAGTTATTATAAATTGTATATTCAACTTTGTCTCCTGTTTTTTCAAATCCATATCAAAGTCAGTTAAACCCATCATCATCATTTGAACATGTTCTTCAATGTTATTTGATTTGACATCAATTAATTTCATATATATAATTTGAGGATTTGATTTTTCTGTATCCTTCCATGTAGCTTGATAACCTAAACTTCTAAGTAATTTTCTTGATGCTATGTTGTTTTCGTTTGTTCTAGCCGAATGTATAATAAATTTTAAACTCTCATATAAATTTAACTGTAAATCTGTATATAAAGTTGAGTGTATATATTTCATATATTGGTCTAATGTTTTTTTAGCTAAACCTTTTTGTTGATAATCTTTGTGTATGACATAAGAATAAACAATAACAACATTTGTACCTTCTTCAATAAAATCTATATTCAAATATTTTCTGTTACTTTTAAAATTTGGATGACCCCTAAGATTACTAAAATCAACTACAGCATCAAACAAACCAATCATTTTATCACCATCCATGAGGATCATAGTATAGTATCCATTTTCATAAAATTCTTTATCATTTTTGTTATTTTGTAAGTCTAAAGTCCATGTATCATATTCTTCAGATAAACTATCTAAAAACATTTTAAATTTTTCATAAGGGATTTCGTGTAAATGTTTCATTTTTCTACATCATCCCAAGTGTATGTTTTTGATTGATTAAACATATTGTAAGCATTATATTCACATAATTTATTAGCACTTTCATACCAACTATGTGCTTTTCTTAAGGCACCTGTATTTGTTTTATCTATACCATCTTCACCTAAAACATAATTTCTTTTATTTGGATGTTTTCTATTATGAACCAATAAAATATTCTTTATTATAAATTGTGGAATCTTACCATCAAATGTTTTTATTAAACTATGCATAAAAGCTGTATCTTCATGTACAAAAAATACAGACTTTGGTATATTAACACCACTCTTAACTACATCAGATGATATAACTAAACCACAACCATTAAATTTATATTGATGAGTAACTTGGATATCTAAATCTTCAACTTTATCATTAATTTCATTCATTTCTTTTCTATTCATTGTATATCTTAAACTCCACCAATTTTCAGTATCACCATCGATAAATGGTTTATCTGTAAAATCTGGGTGTTCAAGTATTTTCCAACTGTCATCCCACATTTTACAAGTACTAAAAAATCCAACATACTTTGGTGTGTCTCCATTAATTGCTGCAGTATGTAGATTATCTAAAATTTGAAATGTTTGTTTTGGTATCAATGAATCAGTCTCTCCCCACATCAACACATCAACTTCTTCACAATATTTTTCATTAAACTCTCTACGATAATCTGCTATCGTATATGGTTTTAGATTTTTATTATCAACATATTGTACTCCCGAAGGATAAAAATTAGTTCTTGAATTAATATTATATGTTGAAAGTGTTTCTCTTGTTTTTAAAAATCTTTGAAATATTTCATTAATTTCTATTTGATTTTTATCTATCTTTTCAAGATTTTGTGCTATATTAAAACATATATCAACTATAACATTTTCTTTATTTTCTATATCCCTCAAACTATGTACAACACTTTCAATATATTCTTCAAATATTTCAACTTCATACCATTGAACTAAACAACCTATTGCAAATTTATTTTTTAATTTCATTAATTCCTCACTTTATAAAGTTTTGATAATGCTACACCAAATTCCCCAGCAATTGTATAAAGTAAATAAAGATTATCATCATCCTCAAAAATACAAGGATCACGGACTTCATTTACAGGCCATAAAGATGCACCAAATTTAGATGGCTGTAATGGTAAATTACCACCTTCCCAATCAAACTCTGGTTTAAGAATATATTCTGTATCAACTATTTCCCATTTTTCTATGTCTTTATCTAATTTGATTTTATACATCATTATACTTTCTGGTGTATCTCCAACTGCTGTATAAAAAACATAAAGATAATCATTATTTACCCATGTAGCACAATGTCTCATATTTGGTATTAAATTAAATACTGGTTTAAAATCTGATAAACCATCTTCTGATTCATATAATATACCATCTATATTTTTGTTCTTTGCTATGGCATAAAATTTATTATTATACTCAAACACTCTAAAATAGAACATACCTAATATACGACTTTTTGAGATAAAATCCAAACCATTTTTTGAAAAAGATGTAAAAGAACATTGATTATGTGGAGCATCTGAACTTTTTGTTACTCCATGATAATACATAATTATTCTTTTATTCTTATTATCAACATGAACATCTGGACTTGCTATATGATCTTCACATGCCGAATCCTCTAATTTTAAAGTTCCATCATGATATATTTTCCAAGGCCCCCTCATATCATCAGAATAAGCCATTCTTATAAATTTACCATCATGATGAGCAAAATACAAATAATATTTACCAAGTGGATTTTCAATCCATTCTGGTACCTTAATAACTGATGGTCCATTTATATTATCACCTAAATTATTTTTTAACATATCTTGTGTAATTATTGGTCCAAATTTATTAACATAAAATTCTGAATTAAAATTATAACCAAAAAGTTCTATATCTTTTTTAAAAAAGTTTTTTACTACATCTTTTGTTTCATCATCATAATATGTAGAATAATGTTTCTTCTCCCTAAAACCACCCTTTTTAAATGGTAATTCTGTATTTGGTAAATTTAGTTTTTGACAAATAAATTTAAAATCATCTTGTAATGTTTCGTATTTACCTATGAAGTCAAGTTCTATTTTATCATTTATTGCTATATAAGGATGTAACCAATCATGTTCATACTCTAATAATTCTTTTTTTGTAAATTCTTTAAAATCTTCAATAGAACAATCTTCAATTGTACCACCTTTACCTCTGCGTTCCCAAAAATATCTTGATACAACAATTTCATACGGATTTCTAATAAAACCAAATTTAAAATAACTATCCCAAACTTCCTTTCCAAAATTTTGTTCTATAAACATTTTTGTTGGTACTATTTCAGGATGTGGATGATTCGTATAAAATCTATCCATATTAAGTCCTGCACTTTGAGAATTATCATCAATTCCATCTCTGTATTGTCCCGTAACTATATCATCTGAACCACAATGTTTTGCTAATGCTACTTGAATACTTGAACCTGCAGTTTTTCTTGTTTTAAAAAAAATAAACTTATGTTTATGAGATATTATCATATAACTCCTCGTATGTTTTTTTCATCCAATAATATGTTAAACTTGCATCGTGATTATTAGGTATTGCATTGTAATGATATATCCAACCTAATTTCGTAAAAGTTAATTCTTCATCAAGTATTTCTTTATTGGCCATATCTTGCATATTAAATTTATAAGATAATAATTTAAAATCAACTTCATTTTTGTTTACAAAGAAATTTAATATTGGTTGATCAGTTCCAACATGAAATGTATTTTGTGTTTCAACTATTTTATCTCTATTTTCAAAATAAAATCTTATTATATCTTGATACATTTGTTTATGTTTTTTATTGATAATAATAAAACCAGAATTAAAGTATTCCCAAAATGGAAATGTATAATCATCGAACAAATGTTTAGAATAATTTTCAATACTTCTTAATACCCAATCCATACTCCCATGAACTGGTGTCGCACAGAACTTATCTTCAGAAGTTTCGAAAAAATTAGGACAATCTGGATGAACTATTGTATCTGCATCAACAATAGCAATTTGATTATACTCTATCCCTTGATTTTCCAATAAATCAAATACATATAATTTGTACCAATTTGGTTTCATATAATTTGGATCAAAAATATATTCATCTAATACAAATAATTCTGCATCATTCTTTTCACACCAGTTTGACCAACTTTTTACTGAATATTCATAAGGTTTAGACCTTTCAAGTCTACTATCGTCTTTGATACTTGTCATAAAAACTATGTTCTTCATCTGTAATTACCTCCGAATACATCCCAAGTCTGTTTCATCAAATTTATTCTATCTGGTATGCCAAATCCCGTAAAATGCCATATATAACCATACTTAATAAAAAATGGAGTATTATCTTCGTTTAACTGCCAGTTATGAACAAACATTTGTTTTTTATGCATCCCCATCAAGTTCCAACAAGGATTTAAAAATTTTCTTTTAAAATTTGTTTTTTTCAGATGATAATTAAGTATTGTCTGTTCTTTTCCACCACCAAGTTTCCAATTATCCAATTCCTTCTGATTTTTAAAATAAAAATTAAGTATATCTTCAAATAATGATAAATGTTCTTTGGTAAAAAATAAAACACCAGCATTTATATACTCATCAATATCAACTTTTACATCTTGAAAGAATTTATTATACACTCTCAAACTATCAGAAACCCATTTTAAATTAACATCATCAATAACACCACAAAACTCATCATCATACATTTCAAATATATTAGGAGCATCCCATCTAATCATTGTATCTGAATCAACAACTCCTATCTTATCATAATTTAATGCTTTTTCATATATTAATTCTTTATTCCAAATAGGTTTACCTAATCTATCATCATGTTCTGTTATTAACATAAAATCAACATCATTCTTTTCACACCAATACTTCCAACTATTTATAGAATATTCACTATATTCAGTATTTTTATAAGTCGAAGATTCATGATTTATTGCAACCATATAAATTAAATTATTCATTTAAAATTCTCCCATTTGATATTCAATCATTTCATCTAACATAGTTTCAAATGTGTATTTGTGTTTCCATCCTAATATATTTTTAGTTTTTGTACAATCACCCTTTAAAACATCTAACTCTTCTGGTCTCATAAATCTTTCGTCCTGTCCTACATACTTTTTCCAATCTAAATCCAACTTACCAAATACATATTCAACTAAATCTTTAACTGTATGAGATGTACCAGTAGAACATACAAAATCATCTGGTTTATCATGCTGTAATATCAACCACATACAATATACATAATCTTTTGCATGACCCCAATCTCTAGCTGCATCCAAATTACCCAATATGAGTTCATCTGATAAACCTTTGTGTATTTTAACTGCCTCTTTAACAACTTTATTAGTTACAAAGTTTGTTCCTCTTCTTGGAGATTCGTGATTAAATAATATTCCATTACTTACAAACAAACCATATGCATTTCTATAATTTCTTACAAGATTATATGCAAATACTTTTGCACAACCATAAGGTGATACAGGATTCATTGGTGTAGTTTCCCTTTGAAATCCATCAGAATCTATATTGTTTCCAAACATTTCAGATGATGAAGCTTGATACATTCTAGCATTAGGACAAACCAATCGTATAGTTTCCAACAAATTCATAACCCCTATTGCAACAGTTTGTGCAGTATAAATTGGTTGATCAAATGATATTCTTACATGTGATTGTGCTGCTAAATTATATATTTCATCGGGTTGAACATCTTGTAAAACTCTAATCAAAGATGCCATATCTGTCATATCTGCGTAATACAAATTGTCTTTAATCCTATTATATATTTCATCAAGTCTAGTTGTTTGATTTTCAGCAACTGAATTTCTTTTTAATATTCCATGAACTTCATATCCTTTTTCAAGTAATAATTCCGCTAAATAAGAACCATCTTGTCCATTTATACCAGTAATCAATGCTTTTTTCATACTATCTAAAATCCTAATTTTTTTCCAAATATTCAGAAACTTTAAATTTCCAGTTATCATAAGATTCTTCTACAGTCCCATAAGAACCCCTTGAATGGTGATAAAAAAATGGTTTTTCATCAACATATATTTGTTCACCTTGATCATATGTTCCTAAGTCAATTAAATGTTCTGATTTTAGATTAGCATTACCACCTCTATTATCAAATGGAGAAGAATTTTTACATGTATAAAACGGAATATTATTTTCTTCAGCATATAAAGTTAAATTACCACTAGTATCTTTATAATCACAATTTGGTATTAAATTTAAACTATCGAACCTCTTCCTATCGTAAATTAAAAATTGATCTCTGGCTATACTTATGTCAGACCTCCACATTGCAGAAACAAATAAATTATCATCTAATAACTTTAATACACCATCAACCCATTCGTTTAAAAAAATTGTATCAGTATCCAAAAGACATACATATCTACCATTACCATTCTTTATTCCAATATCAATACCGTCACTTTTATAAAAACTATTATAACCTAAAACTCTCCCATCAATTTTTGTTTTTCTTTTATAATGTTCAGGATTTATAGTATTCGTATGGTTGAGCATCGGTGATGGCATTTCTTCTTTATTACCTTCTAAAACGGTAACTGAATTATCTTCTTTGAAATAATATTTCACTTCTTTATAAAAATTTATTTGTTCATCATTAGTAACATCACATACAATTATTATTTTATAAGGAAAATTAGTATATTTTTCTATACTCATTTCCAATAATTTTATGTAATCAATTCTATTATATGCAGTTATGATAAAATCTATATTTTCATTATATTTCTTCAAAATGTGTAATCTCCAAATTTTCTATATTTTCATTATAATTACCACAAGTAAAAACTTTAAACTTTATATTTTTACATTCTTTTATTATTTTTGTTAAAGATTGTTTCATACGATTACTATCTTCAATCGGCCATTCTCTACCGTCATCTATTAAATAAGTTGTATCATAAAAGTCCATACCTACGATATAAATTTCTTTAGGTTTTAAATCAAAAGCAGCATATCCAATAGCAGCATTCCCACTACTTGGATAATGATGTGGATATCTTTGTTGATAAGTCTCCATATGTGGAATGTGGTGGTCTCCAAGCCATTCTGCAGAAATAGGATTATCCTCCCCACAAAAATAAAATTTATCATCAATAAATTTATAATACTTATTATTACCATCACTAAAATCATTAGGATTTTTCATATGAGTTGTATATGGTTGTATAACTTTCTGAATATTATATTTACTATAATGTTTATGACGAATCATTTCATCAGGTTCACCGGGTGTTCTACTCATCACATGATAAATTAATTTATCTTTAAGAAATGAACTTACTTCTTCTATTTTTAATTCGTTACCAAATCTATTAACCAATATAAATAAATCAATATCATTAGGTAGTGTGTTCAAAACACCTAAAGACTTACCACGACATAGAATTGCTACTTTTTTAATCATTTATTTCTTTACAATTTGATAATGAACTCTAACATTACATTCGTTACTTTCATCATATTTAGCAGATGTAACAGATGAAGAAATTTTATGTTTACATCTTGGATGTTTATCAACTTCAATTGATAAAATATTAAATTTATTATCAACATTAAACTTCTTAATCCACTCATTAGATTCTACTGGATTAATATGTAAGTCTTTTATCCCATATTTATCAACTATTTTACTATTAGTTTGATTTTTATCAGTTTCTTCAATTGTTGCAATTTTTCCTATGAAATAACCTCCATTTTTTGTAACTCTGTAAATTTCACCAATTGCAACATCTCTATCTTCTTCTTTTAAATGTTCTAATACATCATTACTATGTACAATATCAAAATAACTATCCTCAAATGGTATTTTTGTTACAGATCCCAATCGTATATTATCCTCACTTAATCCTTTATCTATAGAATACATAATTGCTTTCTCAGCCACATCAATTCCATATAAATTATAAGAAGAATCTTCCTTCTCAATATTTTTTAAAAAAGTACCATTAGAACAACCAACATCAAGAATCTTAATATCTGATGATTTACTTTCGAATTCTATGTAGTTTTTTATAATTTTTTTAGTATTTTCTATGGTAAATCGTGTATTATCCTCGTTCCCCTTATGATAACCATGTCCATATAATTCATCATACAAATTTTTATAAAAATCTTCATTTCCCATATTTTATATTAAATCCTCTTTTAAACATCCAATTAACATATCTTTATATTCAAAAATTTCATATTCATCATTAATTTCTTTTATTTTTTCTTTTAAAATGTTTGTATCAATTTTTGACCAACAAGGATCACTCATATCACCAAATCTTCTTAAATCATCTATTACAATTAAGTGATTTTTTATTTTATGTTCTTTAATCGTATCTAATTCTTTGTATAATGGATTAGGGCCAGCGTTACTAATATCACCATGTGCATCTAAATATATAAAACAAGCTTCATCTATATCATTTAATATGGATTCGATAACATCAC
>Ga0209756_1003735_pt1 | contig 12170 bp, 19 predicted proteins | sample ETNvirenome_6_85_FD_184071 | JGI IMG/M metagenome (GOLD analysis project Ga0209756, IMG submission 184071) | Marine viral communities from the Pacific Ocean - ETNP_6_85 (SPAdes) (version 3) | ecosystem: Environmental > Aquatic > Marine > Oceanic | place: Pacific Ocean | collected 2013-06-19
CCGGAAGGCCTCTCGAAAGCAGAAGCAGAAGAAATGTGCACCGGACCAATGAAAGAAGCCAGCCCGGCCCATCCGCGGGGATGGGAGCCACTCCCTCGTGGAGGCGACCCCGCGGCAAAGTTTCTTCAGAAGCTCAAGGCGGAAAAAGCAGCGATTGCGGCTGCAGCTGAGAGAAAAAAAAGAGGAGAAGCCTCGACACCAGCTAGCACAACCAATCTCAAGCGCTTTGATCGCGCCGCTCCTGAAGAAAAAGATCCGGAAAATGTTGGACTTGATACGTTGGAGATGACGGAAAAAGAGTATGAACAGTGGCGCGCCCGAGGATTCTTCGATAAGGATAAGTTTTAAAAGGAACAAATAAAATGAAAATCACAAAACAAAGACTAAAAGAGATTATCAAGGAAGAGCTTCAATCGGAAGCCCGACTTCCTGCCGAGGAGCGCCCGGGCTACGCGGACGAGCCCGACACCTTTGCGATGAGCGCCGACGAACTAATTGGTCTTGGGAAATCCTCATTACGACAACTTGACAAGGACATTCTTGGATTTCAGAGCGCAATAGCGCGCCTAGTGGAACAACACGACGGCGGCGAATTTGTTTATCTAGCAACGCATGCTACCATGCTTCAGGCCAAGTTAGATGATCTTAAAATGCGCTTCGACCAGACGCTAGGCCGCTTCGGGGAAAAACGATGGGAAAGACGATGAAAATCACCAAACAAAGACTCAAAGAGATCATCAAGGAAGAGTTTTCCACAGTTCGCGAGAGCGACTGGTATGATGACGAAAACGAGACCCGCGCCGACAGGAAGTATGCCGACCGCGACGCCGGATTGGGAGACCTCCAGTCGGACGAAAAGTTCACCGGCGGCTCACCCGAAGAGCAAATGCTTAGGCGTATTAAAGCAAGAGAACTTCTTGCGGCAATGAGTAAGGAAGAATTGAAAGAACTCAGTCTTAGCCTAGACGCCGAGACTGTTGCTGAGCTTCGCCACCTTCTCGCCAATCCGATGTATAGGGATTAAAAAAATGAAGATCTCAAAAGCAAAACTACGACAGAGCATCAAGGAAGCCACGCGGCTCTAGCCACTTTAGGAGGTAAGATAGATGATGAAAATAAGCAAAACAAGGCTCAAAGAGATTATCAAGGAAGAGATTAATGAGACCTTCGAAGACCGCCTAGCCCGGGCCAAAGAGATCGAGCCAGGTGTCGACTTCGAAGCAGAGGAAACAGCGCTTAATAGCCCGCGCAAGGCTGGTAGGGAATGGGCTATTAAGAATCTCGCTGACGCTGTTGACGCCGCGCTGGGCTCCGGATTGAGCAGCGACGAAATCCGCGTCCTCGTCGGGAACGCGACGATGTATCCCGGGGGGCACCCCGACCGGACCGCTGGCTTTGGCGAAGAGCTTGGCGAAGGAGCGAAGCTTCTGCCGGGATCCACCGTACGGCGCAAGAGTGATGATAAGATAGGATATCGGACCGTAGGGACCAAAACGGGCCCGAGATCAAAGGCCTGGAATATTAAATGGTCCGGTGGATCAGTTGAAAAAGATGTTCCCCGAGAGACATTTACGATCGTAAAAGATAAATAAATCTAACAATAAAGGAGTAAGATTATGAAAGAATTATTACAAGACAGTTTAGCCTTGGTCAAGGACCTCGCCCTGCTTCGGGCAGAGCGTGAAATCTATGTGGTCCTCGCTGTTGCGAAGGCTGGTGCCTTTGTGGCAGGACTTGTCGCCGCAGCACTACTGTAAATTAGGAAGTAATTATGGACGTCCGGACCCTCGTAGAGAATTCTTATAATAAACATGATGAACAGCGAGAATTTCTTGCAGAGGTTCTTGAGTTTTTATTAGCAGAGGGCGACACCCCGGACCGCCCCTCTAGCATTCCTTTCCCCATTATCAAGATCACAGAACTGTGGGGACAAACCACAGCCAGCGGAAGAAATAAGAATGATGATCGCAAGCGCATCGAAAAATTCACTGCGCGCATTCCGGGGAAAACTGTTACTCAAAAACTAGAGGGAATTAACAGCGTTATCGATTATAATCCTCGTATCGATCTTCCCAGAATTATGTCTACTCTCGTCTTCCTCGAACTTATGAGAAGTATCGTAGTGGAATACACCGAATCGGTCTCTGGGTTTCTTTTTGAGGGTTTTCTCGCAGGCCTTTTTGGAGGGAAGTCGGTTCAAGTAACTGATGTTAAAGGCAAGGCGGCGGAAGGCCAAGTGGGGAAACCGATTACGGACGTTGAGCTAAATGGGCGAGACTACAGTCTCAAGCTATTGAGCCCTAAAACTTTAATAGAGGGAAGCTTTAAAAATCTTGTCCACCACTTTGAGGCACGAGACGAAGTGGTTTACTTAACTCTCAGGAAAGAAGGGGACGGCATATTACTATGGTATGAATTTACCATCACCCTTCCTACCTTTGTTACGTTTATCGGCCACGCTAGCAAAACGGTGACGGTGCCCGTAACGCAAGATGTTGAAGTGCTGGGCTCGCATCTTGCCACGGCTGATGAAAATCTTCAAATAGAAATCGATGGTAAGAAGTATACTATTGCAAAAGTAATTCCGGCCGAAGGTGGGAGCAAGGTACCCTGGAATAGGTATAAGAGCCGCGGAACGAAAAATCCGGAAGGGTCATACATACTAAGTTATGAAACTGGAGAAACCCGAGAAGAAATCGGCCTCACCGCTTCAGGGCGCCGAATTTGGGGCGCAGACCTAGAGGGAATTGAAAATTACAGAAAAGCGCGCGAGATGGGCGGTCTGCTCGCAGACAAAACAGGTGCAGACAAAGGATCGATGATAGAGTTCTTAAAAACTGTTCCGGGCTATGCAGACAAAGCGGCTCAGTTTGAGATCTCACGTGCGTACGCCGACAAGCTTGTAGACGGAGGTGACGCTGAGCTAGTGGGAACGCTTGATCTTTCGGAAGAAAAGATCCGCGGCGTTGCAGAACAGTATGCAGCCAAGTTAAATGAAGAGTTGGTGCCCATCTACTCGGCCCTCGACTCTTTCACGAAAAATATCAATTCTTACTTCTTAACGGGCAAGCACGCGAAGAGCCGTTTCGCGCATGCGGATGCCGCTAGCACGGACGCAAAAGAACTAGAAACAAAGACGCGTAAGATCGTTAAAGGTGGCGACGAAGCCGATGAAGGCCCCTAAACTAAAACTAAAAACTGTTTGACATTTCAAACATCTGTGTTATAATATAAATATAGAAAGAGAGGTCTGGATGCCTAAGTGTAAGTTCAAATCCCGCGCTGCTCTGAGCGAAAAGCTTTTGACTGGTGTAAACAAATTGGCTGACAACGTGGCAGCCACACTTGGACCCAAGGGTCGAAATGTTATCCTTCATCAAAAAGGAAAAGAACCAATTATTACCAAAGACGGTGTTACCGTGGCGGCGTTTGTGCATCTGGAGGATGAGTTCGAGAACACTGGGGCACAGATCCTTAAGCAAGCTACCTCTCAGACCAACACAGTGGCCGGTGACGGCACTACAACTGCCACGGTCTTGTCCCGAGCTATCCTAACGAATTCACAGCGTTATATCGCCGCCGGCGCCTCTCCTGTGGAGATTAAACGTGGTATCGATGCAGCGGTTGAACAGATAGTCCACAACTTGCGCGAGTCGGCTACTCAGGTTGAGACGCTGGCAGACGTAGAGAATATTGCTACCATTTCTGCTAACAACGATCGGACTCTCGGGAAACTTGTGGCGACGGCGGTCGACAAGGCCGGGAAGGATGGAGCAATTACTGTTGAAGAAGCCCGTTCAGTGGAAACCTCTTTAGATGTTATTGAAGGTTTTCGTCTGCAATCGGGATATATTTCATCTGCCTTTGTGACTGACGAAAGACGAGCGGCCATTAAGTATGACAATCCTTTGCTTCTGATCACCGACCACAAGATTGAGACGGTCGACCAGATCTTACCGATCCTTGAACTGGTGGCACGCGACGGACGTCCTTTGGTTATTATTGCCGAGGAGATTGAGGGCCAAGCGTTGGCCGCCCTCATCATGAATACAGTACGCGGGTCGATGAAGATTGCGGCCCTGAAAGCGCCACATTATGGTGAGCGCCGAAAGAATATTTTAGCCGATCTGGCACTTTCTACGGGTGCAGAATTTGTTTCATATGATGGCACTCTTCCATTAGGCGATGTGCAGCTGCCTCACTTGGGCCACTGCCGTTCGATTGATATCACTAAGGCTACCACCACCGTGATCGGAGGCAAAGGAAATTTTACCGAAATCGATCGGCGCATTGAATTGCTGAAGACTGAGTTGCAGCAGGCGGATGACCTTCAAGAGTGCGACAAAATTCAGGAACGGATTACCAAGCTAGCTGCTGGCGTGGCTGTTATTAATGTGGGCGCCCCTACCGAGATAGAGATGACTGAAAAGAAACATCGGATCGAGGACGCACTGGAAGCTGTGAAGTCTGCCCAGGAGGAGGGCGTCGTCGCTGGCGGCGGGGTCGCACTTCTACGCGCATCCCACGGTATTGAAGTCCCGGTGGAGAACGAAGACCAGCAGTTCGGCGTGGATGTGGTGATGGCAGCGGTAACGTCTCCGCTCCGCCAAATGGCGACCAACTGCGGGCTCTCCCCTGATCTGATTCTTAATATGGTAGAGACTGAAGCACTCAATGTGGGCTATAATTTTAGGACCGAGGAAATAGTAGACTTGGTGGCTGCGGGGATTATCGATCCGGTTAAGGTAACCCGAAGCGCCCTCCAAAACGCGGCCTCGGCAGCTGGAACTTTAATTACGACTTCTCATGCGATTATCGAGGTTTGATTCTAATTAGATTGTTGCGAGAGGGAATATAGATGCACGAAGACGAAACCCATCAGCTTTCGGTGATGATGGCAGAAATTTCTAGTAAAATGCAAATTATTCTTGACAAACAAGAAGAATTAGCGGATAATATAGAGAAGATAAAGGAAGCGGTGTATGATCCCGATCGGGGATTATACGCTCGGTTAAAAGATCTGGATACGAGAATCATAGGCCTGGAAAATTGGAAGTCTACCAACAGTAGGGTGATGTGGATTATCGCCACAGCCATTGTGGGCCTGTCTCTGAGCACGGTGTGGAAGGCCGTATTTTAAACGAGGTAAAAGATCAATGAGAGTTAAATTGTCTTATACAGTAGATGTTGAAGACGTCCTAAAGGAAGCAGCAAAACTGCTAAACCTTCAAGCTGATGACTTGCAGCAAAGTATTAATTTGTTTGCAGCCGTCCAGAAGGAATTACGTGGAGAAGAGGGCGAAGAAGATGTGGTTAATACCTCCAAGGTTCTGGAGATGATTGAGGAGTTCCGCCGCGCGTTGCTTAATGTAGATACGCGCCTGGAGGAGGTTTGTCAGATCGTGCAGGGCTACGAGGACTATGGCCGCGGCCAGCGCGACACGCCAGTGCGCGAATTACAAGAAGATCACGAGGGTGCAGGATCGATAGATGTTGTTGACTAAAGACTCCCTCCGGGTCGGAGATTTAGTGCGCGTCCCCGCCAACTCACAGCTATTGGAGGCCGATCTTGACGGCCGGCAAACGCTTTATGGAGCGCGGGAAACCGTGCAAGCGCGCCTTAATACTAATGAGCCGGTGCTGGGATTAGTATTTAGTGTGAACCAGACGGATATAATCCCGCGTTACGTGGGCGTCATGATTGAAGGACGCCGCTGGTTTGTAGACGATAAATATGTTACCGCGGTAAGCCCTACTCCGGAGAGCAAACACCGTACACTGTTGAAAGGATAATAGAATGGGATCTCAAAAAATTGATAAACCTTGGGGCTATGAAATCATTTGGGCATCGACGCCGCGTTATGCCGGGAAGATTCTTTTTATCGAAAAAGGCCATCGGCTCTCGCGGCAATACCACCAAATCAAGGATGAGAGTATTGTGGTGTTAGAGGGAAAGCTCCGTCTAGAGATTGGACCCGACCAATACGACTCGGCTCTGCAAGTCTCGCACTTAGAGCAGGGAGAAGCTCGCCACATTACCCCCGGCACCGTTCATCGTTTTTGTGCGGAGGAGGGGGACGTGTGTTTAATCGAGGTGAGCACCCCCGAGCTTCACGACGTAGTTCGTTTAGAGGATGACTATAAAAGAATTGAAAAGGACCAGCTCCCTGCGATTAAACCTCCTCGATTTCAAAAATAATTGAATAAAAACTAGAAAAACTTCGTCAAAGGTGGTTTGCTTTATACTTACTAATAGGATGTTGTGAGCTTGTGTTCACAATTGTTCTATTATTTTCGTTGTGAAAGGGCTCAAAGGTTGATCGCTCATGGTGTATCCCGCTGAAGTAGACGGTGTAAAGAAAGGATAGAGAGAACTTAGCACAACATAACAGGAGGGCGACACATGCCTGGTTGGTTTCGAGTACTAATAGTGTTGACAGCGTTGCTGTCCTTTAGCTGTACCCCTCCTAGTACTGCGCCCCTCGGAACCCAACATCTTCCTTACATCACGGTCCCTGGCCAAGCCCCCCTCGACACTCAGGTTGGGCAACTGATCGATGACACACTCAGTTCCTTTGAGTCGGCCTCTCTCGCCCCGGTTGAAAAACGAGCCCGCAGCGCTGCAGTAAAGGTTCTTCGCCCTCTTGGTGATGGCCACGGCTCCGGTACATATATGCGAATGCACGGCCGCTTTGTTGTGGTGACGGCCGCTCACGTGGTTGGTGACAACACGGTGATGATGATTCAAGGCCGCGACGGCGAACGTGTGATGGCTCAAGCGGTCTACAACGACGAACAGAGTGACCTGGCGGTTCTTGTCTGTTCTAAGCTCAAAACACGAACCGCTATTACCTACCGCCCCCGCCGCACTGAGGCGAACCTCGTGGGCGCCTCCCTCACATATACAGGTTTCCCAGGACGCCACGACCTTCTCACCATTCGAGGGTACGTAGCCGCTCTAGAAAAGGGATACGTTGTTACTAATATGTTTGGCTGGTTTGGTTCCTCCGGTTCAGGAGTCTTTGATGTTCAGGGTCGACTAGTAGGAATAGTCTCAGCTATCGACGTCGGGAACTGGTATGTGCCCATTCCTCTAGGCAGCATTGTATGGGTGGCTCCAATGTGGGAGTTAGATGAAGACATAGTAAAGGTGCGCGTTAAATTGGCAGCTCCAGAAGAATCATTTAATTCTTTTCCGGGGGCCCCTTCGCCCCGTCGAGGAGCCCCCGCTCCTAGGTGACTTTCATGCAGCGTATCTTCTCCACCTTACTTCTGTTAACGTTGATCACAGTGGGGGGGTGTGAAGGCGACTACACTATTTATGATCTAAACCCTGGAGAAGTAGTTAGAATTGAAGTTCCGGTCGAGGTGCTTGTAGAAGTACCGGGTGAGGGGGGGGAGGTTTGGGTCGATTCATTCGAGCAACCATATTCATTTAATGGCGTTGATATTCTGTGGGTGATCGATCGCTCCGGTTCCATGAATGATAACGACCCGGAACTTTTAGCGGGCATCGAAGCGATGATGAACGCGTTGCCGCCATCAGGGTGGCGACTTAATATGACGTCAGCCAGTCCTCCCCAGGCGCGCACTGATGCTCTTTTTCCCCTCGTCCCGGGCGACGATATTGCAGATGCATTAAACTTGTGGAATAATGTTGCTCAGGGACACTGGGAGCGGGGCTTCGAAGCCACACAAGCGTACATCGAAGATAATCCCTACGCCGCCAGCTGGATGCGAGACGACGCCGCGCTATTGGTGGTATTTGTATCGGATGAAGAAGAGCAGAGCCCTAGTGTGACTGTGGATCAGTTCATTCAATGGTATGCGTCCCTGCGTCCGTCCGTGTTTTTGGGAAGTGTTGTCCACATCCCCAACAGTTTTTTATGTAATCCAGGACTATCAAATATAGGTGATAAATACATTGAGGCCACGGATCATTTTGGTGGGATCATAATTGATATTTGTTCCGACGATTGGTCTACAGGCGTACAAGATGCCTCGGCACAAGTGGAGCCTCACGAAGAGTGGCCCCTCACCTATGTACCTATCGAGGATACCATCATCGTATTCGTAGGATTTACAGAATTTTATGATTGGACTTATAATTCTGTTACAAATAGTGTACAATTTGATGTTGTCCCCCCTGAAGGTTCCCTGGTGGAGATTGGTTATGTTATTGATCAAGTTTTGGGGGACGACGACGACTCTAGTGCTAATTAATATAGCATGAAAGTTAGAAAGGCTATCATTTTGACTGAAAAATGGAATCCCACCCCCCACGAAGTTCCTACGGCACGTAGTTTGACCTCAGATGAGGAAGAGAACGAGACTTATTTAGACTATCCGTTTCCTTTATCTTTAGATTCTCAAAAACGTTTGCTACAATTGATCCATAACCGTAAGTCGGGTATAATTAGTAGACAGGAGATTAAAGATGTTCTCTATCCTTCAGAGACTCTTCAGTAAAATTTTCGGTCTGGATAAGATCCACGATCGTCTAGATTTATTTGAAGAGAGGCTGACAAGACTCGAAGCTCACCAGCAAGACTACCGAGCCATCCAGTTTTATATCGACGAAGCCGAACGAATGTACCAAGAAGATTTAGTAAAGCTACAAGAAGATATTCAGCAAGCTTTACTGGAAACTGTGCAACCCCTCGGGGAAGCTTAGGTGCAACGCGTCTACCTCTTTGACGTCGACGGCACCCTCACTCATCCGCGCCAGCAAATTGATGAGGACTTTGCTTCCATTTTCCTGGACTGGGCGCAATATGTTGACGGCCCTGTCTATTTGGTGACGGGTAGTGACCTTAAAAAGATTAAACAACAAGTATTTGAAGAATTTTTGGACGACTGCGACGGGATATTTACTTGTTCAGCTAATGAATTGTGGAAGGGGGGATCCCTCGTCTACCGTAAAAAGTTTCGTGCCCCATCCGGTCTTTTGGATGATCTTGCCTTGTATCTAGAAACCGGGGCTCGGTACCACGTTCGCACGGGGAAGCATATCGAACGGCGCCCCGGCATGATTAATTTTAGTGTTCTTGGCCGGAATGCGAATTTACTCCAGCGCGAGGCGTACACCAAATGGGATAAGAATGCTCGCGAACGCGTCGATGTAGTAGATTACATCACAAAGCTTTATCCAACTTTGGATGTGAGTATCGGGGGTGCGATAAGCGTGGACATTTATCGCCACGGCCGAGACAAATCCCAGGTAGTGGAGTATTTGCAGCAAACCTATGGCGATCCTTTATCGATGGTTTTTGTGGGAGATCGAAATGTTCCGGGAGGAAATGATTGGCCGTTGGCGCAGGTACTCGAAAAAGACCCTCACTCACACTGGTTCCAAGTTAATTGTTATGAAGAGACTCGGGCGTTAATTGAGTATTCCGAACTATTTATATAGATGCACAAACATTTAAACCAGTTTAAGCGTTTTCTTGCGGAGGCCCGCGATCCCTCTTATGAACAAGAAACTTTTTATTTCCGAGCGTTGGTATCCCTGCGTAAAGACTTGGGTGGCAATCGCGAGGAAACTAAAAATGATGTGCGTGCAATTCCCGAGGTCCTTACGGTATCCAACATAGACCCCCCCGACGGGGTTCAACGGGACATTGGCACCAAATACCTCAGCACTTGGAAGATTCACGTGCGACTCCCGCGCACGGGAAATCGTGAAGAATTAATGCGTCTCATTGTAAACGATATGAATGATTTGCGTGGCTGTAATGTTGTCCAATTTAAGATGTTGCGCCCATCAAACGGCGGCGCAGCGGCACGTCCTTATGGGGCCGAGGTAGAACTGGAGGAGGCCTATGGGGAGAACTATCAGGATTCCCCCGAGCGTAAGCGTCGAAACCGAGCTGCGTTTAATATCACCAAAAAAGGTCCCAATAAGGGAGGCCCCTTTAAACCAGTGACGGATGACCCCAATTGGGGAAGCTCTCCACCCGGGGCCCCCGGGGGAGGCTCAATCGGGACTGGCCTAGAAGAGGGCGATTCTAATGATTAAAATAGCGATCACTCCCGGAAGTCTGGAAAAATACTTAGCTTTTAATTTAAAAGAAGAGTTGAGCCCTGAGTTGTGGGACGACGACGAACAACTGCGCCCCGCCATTAAAGCCGCCCTTCTCGCCGTGGTAAAAGACTTCTTGGATAGTTTAGATTTGAGCGCCGTGGTGTTGGACGATGTGGTGATTACGGGATCGTTGGCTAACTATAACTGGTCGGAATTCTCGGACATTGATGTACATCTCCTTGTCGACTTTAAAGAAATTAATCCTAACGTCGACCTAGTTAAAAAGTTTTTTGATGCGGTGAAGTCTAACTGGAATAAACTTCATGACATCCGGGTGAAAGGATATGAGGTGGAACTTTATGTTCAGAATATTTCTGAACCTCATATTTCTACAGGAGTGTATTCCATCCCCCAGGACGCGTGGCTTGTTAAGCCTAAACGAGTGAAGCCTGAGATCGATCGGGAAGGGGCCAAAAAAAAAGCGCGTTTTATTCAGAGAGAGGTTGACAAACTAGAAAAAATATACGATAATGGAGACTATGAGAAAGCTTTCAGAGTGGCAGAAAAACTAAAGGACAAAATAAAGAGGATGAGGAAGATGGGTCTCGATCAAGCCGGTATTTATTCTCCCGAAAATCTCGCCTTTAAGATGTTAAGACGATCGGGCGACATTAGCAGCTTGTTCGAGATTTACACCAACGCCTACGATAAGAATCTTTCCTTAGCCGAAACCATACAGGACGGGTAAGGGATGACTATTGGATCTGTTATTTTGGTGGTAGACGCCTTGGACCGACTTTTAGTGCTTAAGCGTCATCCCGAAAGTGTTTGGATGCCCGATAAGTGGGGTCTCCCCGGTGGCGCTATCGAAGAGGGAGAACTCCCCGCCGCCGCAGCCATTCGTGAAACTTTTGAAGAAACGACGCTTGAAATAGGCGAGATATCTTTGGTCGAAACAACCGACACTGCATATATATTTTACAGTCGTGACTACATGGGAACGGTAAAGCTCGATCACGAGCACACGGCGTGGGAATGGGTGAGGCCGGAGGCGATACAGACATATGATCTGGTGCCTGGGGTTGCGGAATTATTTGCGAGTGTCGTGGGGGTTTATTAATCATGGTGGAAGAGAAAGAAACAAGCAGCGAGAGCCTGGAGGAGACCCCATCAGTCACCGAGCAGCTTAAGCCTAAAAAACTACCCCGGCTGGCTCCCGAAGGGATTCGGACGTTTACAGTCGCACGACGATATGACGAGACGGGCGTCTCCGGTGAAGGGGTGGTCATTGAAGGAGTGACCTTGGCCACGGGTCAATGTGTAGTTCACTGGCTGTATCCGCCCCCGAGGGGCGGGATCGCCATATTTGATTCAATGAATGATTTCGTGAAAGTTCATATTCAGCCTCATCCGTCCAATGGGACGATTATTACTTATGATGATGGCGAACAAGATCACTATGGACTAGTTACTGAAGAAGATAAAGTGGAGGAATAATGATCACCTTAAAAGATATTGGTCGTCTCATCCAAGAAGAAGTAAAACTGACCCTAGAAGCCGACACGCGCCTCTTTCATCCAGGCGAAAGATTGGCGCTCGATCGTGCACGCCAGCGCAAGGGAGACAACCTCACCGCCGCGGAGCGAGAAGTAATCCAGATTACCCACGCTCCACCTACCTCCTCTTCTCGTGAAGATCCCGACGTTGAGCCCCCTGCGGACACTGAGGACCTAGCAAGCAGGGTAAGACAACAGACTGCGGCCGCGACGGATCACAAGCCTGTTGAAACACAGGATGTGGCGGCGTTTAAAATGTATAGAAAACTTCATTATGACCTTCTCGATTTAACTGAAGACCAGCGCCACTGGCTCGCTGGACACGCAGCCGGCATGGGAACCGTTCCTCGCGAGGTCTTGCGTCAAGAGGTTCCTGATATCCTAGATGCCATTGAGGCTGTTGAGAGAAACGAGGTAGACCCCGAGCTTCAGGCCCGACTGTCTCAGACCCAATCTGCCCCAAAGGGGGAAACAGCCGAAGAAGAACAGGCCCGCAAATTTCAATACAATCGGGCTTCTCGCGAATTTAATTTATGGCGCGACGCGCCGTACCGGGATCTTAACCGCTGGCTAAGTACTTCCCGTGGCCT
>Ga0209756_1003736_pt1 | contig 12168 bp, 6 predicted proteins | sample ETNvirenome_6_85_FD_184071 | JGI IMG/M metagenome (GOLD analysis project Ga0209756, IMG submission 184071) | Marine viral communities from the Pacific Ocean - ETNP_6_85 (SPAdes) (version 3) | ecosystem: Environmental > Aquatic > Marine > Oceanic | place: Pacific Ocean | collected 2013-06-19
TCTCCATGCTTCACAATATATTAATTCATTGTTTCGATCAACAATTGATACACCGGTGATCGAAGTGCTTATGTCTAGTCCTAAAATCATATTTTTAAATGTCTAATTTAAGTTTAAATGTATATTCATCCGTTTCTAATTTTCTAACAGGTGTTGCTACTTTTGCGATTGCTATAAGATTTCTGTCTTTATCGTATATACCAATTTTATTAATAAATGTTTGCTTTTTAAAACTGCCTGTAAAACCGCCCTGGAAAGAGCTGCTAATTGTATTTTTAACAGTTTTAAACTCATTTTCTTTGTATAAAGTAGAGCCAGATATTGAACCAGATCCTTGGCCAAAGTGTAAATATGTAGGGTTGTTTGACCAATTTAAATCTCCTTTTTTAGCGTGTGCCATCATTGTAATTGTTGGAATATAATTTGTGCCTGAAAAAGCTAATTCAAAGGATGAACTGTGAAAAGTATTCGCGTTCAAAGCCCTCTTCCCGGTACCGAAGTCTGTTGTATATAGCCCCCTTTGAGCGTCCCAGCCGCCCGGATATCCATCATTCATTCCTGTCCCAAAGAAAACCCACGAGGGGGCATCCTCGGAACCATAATACTGATAGTCTTGGCGTTTGCGGGGGCCGAACTGGCCGTGGTCTATGGAACCAAAAGTGCCAGGAAATGTTAAATCCCATGCACCTGTCAATATTAAAGCGCCTTCATTATAAAGTACGATGCCAGCGACAGAACCAGAATTAAAACTTCCAGATGGCCCAACTTGAATTAGCTCTCCATTTCTTTTTGAATCTTTTAATTGGCCGATCAGAGTTCCAGTAATATAATATTTTAAATTTACAGTTCCTTTTTGAATAGAGCTTCCAAAAAAGATTGAAGGTACATCAATGATAGATAAGGCTTGATAGCTTTTGTCCCAAGTGTTTTTTACCTCTTTTCCTGTTGTCGGATCAATAGAAGAAGAATAAATAAAATGTGGACTCCATTTTCTATAATAATTAATAGTATTTTCTAATGCCTGAATATATTTCTTTTTTAATTTTGGGGAATCTGTTTTAGAAACTGTCTCTCCTGGGTTATGCGGATCTTTTGTTACTACCGTGGTTTGTTCTTTGTTGTGATAATAATAATGTTTGCCATCGGGACTCGCTTTAAATGGATGTGTTGGTGTAGGATCTATTTCATTTCCGTTTTCTGCAGATCCTGCTGCATAAAATATTCTTGTGATAGAGGCGGTTAATGGATAACTTCCGCTTATTATATCTCCTTTCTCATAGTCATCTATGTATGAATCATATGATATACTTTTTAAAGAGTTCTTGGAGCCGTCTTTCACCACCCAAGGAAAAACTAAAGTACTGGTGTCTCTTTGTAGGGCAACTCCATCAATGCTGCTGGAGAGATTGATGAGAGACCAGTCTCCTTGGACAACGCGTTTTGTATTAAGAGTGTGCTTGGATTCATCTCTATCGATGTTCATTTCATGTAAATTAATATAGCCTGCAGGGCCTGAACTTGTATAAGGGCTTGAAACATGCCCAACTGTGTCATTAAGTGCCCCGCTTATAACATAATGATTGTTATAATATGTATAGCCTTTCCAGCTAAAGAAGTGACAACTTGGGTGTGTTTTTATGCGGTTGAAGAAAACGTCGTCTTCATTAAATTTATAATATGGCATAAAATTTGTTCCATTGATCTAATAGTCTAATCTAACACGAATTGTTAATTCATCTTCTGGGGTTTTCTTAAGGGGCTCAGATAATTTAGCTACAGCTAGCATTTCATTTTGTGCATTAAATAAACCAACAGTTGTGATATATGCAGTTGAGGTATCATCTGCGTTATCTTTAACTACAATCTGACTTCCTGATACATATGTTGGATTTGAACTATAATTAAATTCATTATGGTTTATTCTGCAGAAATAAATTGAAGAATTTAGTTCTGTTGTGTTATTGAATTGAATATTGTAAACCCTGTTCCTTACTCCATCCGCTATAGTTTGAATTGAAGAGCCAGTTATTGCATTAAAACCAGACCCAGAAATATTTGCAGACAATTCATTTGAATCCGCCCCGCTTTCGCCTGATAACAGCCCATGTTGTGTGGTACCATCTTTTCCATGATACTTGTTGAAAACAGAACCACTAATAACCGCAACTCCTGCTTGATAATAGAGTAACCCACAAGGATGAGAATGACCAACTTCGCCGGCACCAGCGTGTATGAGATTCGTTGCATGATGCGAACTGCCTGTGATATAAAGCACCCCATACTCTCCTGATGGTGAACTCACTTTATATGCGTCCGAGCCGCTAGCATCTGATATTTTTACTAATTTATTAAAGGTTGTGCCTCCGCTTTCATTGTCGTCGTCATGATCAAAAACTTGGTTGATGCCGAGATCGAATGAAAATGAGCCTTTCTTAATTTCATCTTTTACAAGAAGTCTAGAAAAAGTTAAGAAAAAGACTTCGTCCATTTTTGTGCCAGTGTCCGAGACAGACCCAGCTTCGTCAAACCGGAGGACAGAGCCTGTCTGATCATAACCAGCTAATACTTGAGCCATTTGATTATAGATATTAATTTTTTTGGCATTTTGTGAATTTGTAGAAGAAGATAATGAAGATTTGGAAGAGTATCCACAAGTTATGTCAAAGAGGTGGTTGGAGGAAGAGCTTAAATATGGGTAATCGTATACTGATTGAAACATTCCATGTGAATAATTTTTAATATTCACATCTGTACCGGCAACTGTATATGTTCCTGAAACGAGCGATCCTGTTATAGGAATGTGCTCGTGAATTAAAGTTTTTTTGTATACTACGTCGTTATTTGTTAAGTCCTTTGATTTTAGTCCCATTATTATACCTCTTCCTTAATTAAATAGTTAACAGCTCGTCTTAAAATTCTTCGACTTATAAAATCTAACAGGAATATCTATCGATGCCCCGGTCTTGTTCGATGTTACACGAATATTTGAATTTATATGCCATAAATCTCCGTTTTGGGCGCGATTATCTAAATTGTTCTCGTCACTCACAGTAGCGCCACAAGTGGCACTGCTACCTATGGTTGTGGCTGTAGTATTCCAATCTGTGCCACTATCTGCTTGTCCATGTTTTTGCCAAAGACTTTTTGAAGAGCCTGGATCTCCTTGTCGTAATAAATCTGAAGCTCTGATTTTAAATTCTATCTTGGGCCCGCGTGACCATTTCATATCTGGCTGGTCTGCGTCATCAGAGTCCCCGAGTTGATTCATTTCCATAACTAAGCCGGAACCAGGAGTGGCCGACACAGCGGCGATGCTGTTTTCATCGGGAGTCGTATATGGTATCGAATCTCCGGTGGAGGGATTTACAATTGAGCAAAACCTTTCGTCAAATTCAATAGTGAATTTGTCGTCATATAGTGCTGGGAACTCATTTTTCAAAAGGCTAGGAGTTTTCCCCTCAGCATTGAGACCAAACTCTAATCGAATGCGAGAGCTTTTGGGGCCGGCAGGATTAGCGCCCCACAATACTCCAATGGTGGTGGGCCCAAAAGCTTTTTCAGTGCCGGGTGTGCATGCGACAATAAATGTATTTTTTGCTGGTTCATACTGAAAAAATCCGACACTTTGCCCATAGGTCTTGTCGATGTTTGTGTTTAAAATTAATTGTGGTAGATAAAGGAGGTTGTTGTCTTGGTAAGTCAATAATGGACTATTAAGAGAGGCCTCGTTATTGGTGAGTGCTTCGAGAGTCGGTGTTTGAAGAATCTCTAGGTCATAGTATGGAGTGCCCCCCGTGTGTTCCGAATTAAAAAGTCCATAATTTATTTCATCATCGCCCAATCTAAAATAAGATATTTTAAATGTGCCGTCGCCGCGGGCCAGTGCGCGGCGGCCAGCATCGGTTAATACTGCGTCCAAAACAATGTCGCCACTATTATCTAAAAGTGCCATTTTATACTCCTCATTCTACGTACTTATAAATAGTGCATAGTATAAATAAAATCTTTTTCTTCTTTTTTTGTTCACAACAGTTAGTCCGGCTTGCCGCCAACGTACATCCATTAGTTGTCTTTGTTGGTCTCGAAGGACCCTTCGAGTGCGGACTTGAAAGGGGTCCACTGTTTGGTTTCCTTTTTCCAATCCCATATGATTCCTTCGTGCTCATGAATAAAATTTAAATTCAAATCAAACATTTTTCCAGAAGTTTTACTAGTAAATCTCACTTTAAATCTTCTTGGGGTGGGGTGATTTTTAGAATTTCCAAACAGCGAGCCTAAACTAACGTCATGTGGCAAGCCTTCTGCTGAATATACACTATCTGCTTTGGGGGCGCTTAGATTGCTCTGTTTCATTGTGGGCGCTATGTGTATATATTTTCTCATACTCTTGGTGTCTTCTTTTAAAACTTTTTCAACAAAATCAACAACTTTAGTATTTAAATAAATTGCGCCATGGTCATCTATTAGTTCAATTTCAAAAATTGGACTCGGGTTTGATATATGGCCATGCCTATCTATCGTTCTAAACATATAATAATATTTTTTATTTGGTATGATATTATCAATAAAATCAGTTTTATACGGATCCATTTCTTTTCTTAAAGCTGTGCTAAAATCTGACCAATCTGTGGGATGTTGTTCGAGTCTAAATACCTGATATTTATAGTCCAGGTCGTCTGTTTTAAAAAGGATCCATTGGTCCGACGCCTGTTGGGCAAGTTTTATTTTATTAAACAATTCGTGATCTCCAGGCAATATTGGAATAGGCACAGCTTTGTGTTCGCCCATATATTGGTCAAGCAAAAATAATAATTTATTGTTTATACCTTTATATGACGATATCTCTACATTGGGATATAGCGGAGGAGCGTCTGTGGCATACAGAGTTGGAAATTTTATGTACGGAATTTTTAATAATTTAATTTTTGGTTTATTAATAGCATAAATTTCTGCAACCGCAGGGCGATCTTCGCTTTTGTAGCCACCGTGCACGACGTCGAATGTCCGGACATTCGGGCCATAGGAGCAGGCCTTCCACTCTCCGGTGTCGGGATCCAAGCATTCCCCGATGGCTTCTTTGTGCTTGATTTCAAGTGGTTCGATGCCTTGATACTGATATTCATTTCCCACCGTTAGAATATAGGCATAAATTGTATAATCATATCCTTCATTAATCTTAATCTGAGTATCTATATACTCCATTGGGCCCTGTTCTTCGTCCACCGCGATAAAAATTCTTTGTACTACCTGTCCGTTTTTGCTTTTTTCGATCTCATAGAACATCATTTCGTTGTGTGCAAAAGGGCTAGCCTGGTAGCCCAGGCCCTTAAGGCCACCGTGTTCGGCAGGGTCGACGGCCGTCCATGGTGGGCTAAGAATTTCATAAACGGATCTTGTATTTTCGAGTTTACTAATTTCATCCCGCAATTGCGAAAAAGCCATCGCCCAGGTGACGTCGGGCTGGGATGTTTGTTTATAGTCAAAAGAAACAAGATCATTCTTTTCATTTATTATGTTGTGAAGGCCGGTGAAAAGTATGTCCGAGTCAATAAATTTTGTAAACATTGTCAGATCCCAAGAATTGACTTCTATACTGTCTTTAGAATACACTTCCCTTTTCCAATACCCCTCTTTAGCTGGGGGCGCCCACCAACTATAGTTGGTGCCGGGGATGCCTGTGTGCAGGATAAACTGTCCGTTTGCCGCTAGCGTCATTAAAAGCGACATTGGTGCGCTATTAAAATGCGACACGGGGATGGGTCCGTACGGTACCGTTCTAAAAATTTCTTTTAAAAATTCTTTTGGGGCGCCGTTGTCCGGGGCGCCGGCTGTATGGAAAAAAGGAATCGTGGGGGGCGCATTAATTGTTATATTTATCTCCCATGGCCACGTCCACTTTGTATTTGGTTTGGCTGTTTTCAAAAACTTAGATTGCTGAAAACCAAGTATCTTATTGTTATTCACGCCGGGGACGCTTATTGACTCATTTTCGTGAGGGTTTAAAATGGTCGACCATAAGCGCATATAAGCTTCCGGCGGTATGATCTTTGGAAAGTTGGATGCATGCATATACTCTTTATCCGCAGAATCTAAATATTTAGCATTGCCTCCCGCCGTTAGTAGCGCTCCATGTATTGTGTTTATACTTTCGTCGCTTTGTAAATAAAATTTGTCCCGGTTTGCTACCCACTGGTGAAGCAAATAAGGATTTGGAATAAGAAGAAGTTGTTGATTAGATAAAATATTTATAGCATCCTCATAAGGTGCATTTATATAATTTGTTTTAGAGGTAAAGGGGTTCTCGTCGTCGGGCCTCGTCGATTGGAAAACAGTGTCGGTATAAACTTTGGGGATGGTTTGGCCAGAGATGCTGACACTGTAGGCGTCGCCGGTACCGAGCGTGGCGCCGCCTTCGAACTCGATGGCGCCTGGTTTGACCGTCTTCGTGGAAACCTGGGGCTTGGCTACTTTTTTCCCATACTCTTCATCTATATGCTTTACAAAATCGGCCTGCATTGCCGATACTCGGTTGATGTTAAACTCGTATTTTTTGGTAACGGCGCCCTTGAAGGTCCAGCCTGTTTTCCATGCGGTGTAGTCATTGTTATAATACAGTTCCATGTGTTCTAAGAATATGACCTCTTCTATTTCCTCGCCCATAAACACGTTCATGTCCGAGAACATGTCTTGTTTTTGGTTTTGCTGTGCGATAATTGCTTCGGTTTCGTCCCACTGGGTGCCACCTGGCACTTGAAGAAGCGATGGAGATGTACTCTTATGGATGCCTAGGCCCAGGTGAATGACCGTCGCTGGGCCTCCCGATTGGCCCATTGTGCTGACCGGGCGAGCGTTGTGACCGGCGTCAGCGAGGTAGCCTTGTTTCTGCACCCAAGAAAAGCTGGGCCAAGAGGTGTCGGGAGCGTACTTCGAGGCGAATATTCGATGAGTGTGATGAGGGGGATTGCCGGGGTGCACCGCCCAATGCGACGGCAACTCCCCCGCGGTTTTCGCGCCGACCGAGCCGGCTGGGCCTCCGTAGCCGCCTACATAGTACGCTATTAGCTCCTGGGCGCCTAACCAAGCCTCATCTATAAATACTCCAGTAGTAAATCCGTTTCCATGCTCATCTACATAGCCTTCATGATAGTGGGGCAAATAACTGTTTGTTGGAAGGCCTTCCATGGCGCTGGCGGCAGTGAGACTTAGAGGGTCGGTGGCTGGATCCATGTCGTGAAGGCCTTCAAGAACAGCCTGGGCCCAAGGCAGATCCAGGCCGTGCAGATCTTGTACCGCGGTGGCGAGGGAGTCGTATTTGGCTTTCCAGGCTTCCAATTCGAGGGATGGAGCCGTAGAAGCTGTTCTTATTTTTCTGTTTGCCAAAACACGAAAGTGGCGGGATTCTGCGCCGGCTGGCCCGGGCGCCTTAAAGCCGCGGCCCGGTTTTATAAATCTAGATGCTGTATAAGGGCCGGCGTCGCCGTCGAACACAAGATCCTGCAAAGCGCCTGGTGAAGGAGTCCAGCCTGGTAACGAGCCATGTAACAAAGTGTCTTCCACGCTGTCGCCAATGGCGGTATCCTCATCCCAATGGCCAAAATAAGGCCTTATCGGATCTTGTCCTGCTGCGGGCGAACCAGCCCCGTAAACGTTCTTTTTGTTCAGATATAAAGGGGCTATGGGGCCATAAAATTCCTTGGCGCGAAGCGCCATGGCCAGCTTCCTAACAGCCTGACCAAGGAGATTGGAGGCTGTTTCCTTAGAACCTTTGTGGGGCATTAGTACGACCTCCCGCCACCAGAACTCATTCCGCCGGTGCCTGATGTTGTGGCTATTGTTGTAGTTGTGGCTGTGGCCGCGGTTGTCTGGTTGGTTGTCATTCTTCTAGATCCTCCACTTGTGTTATAGACCTTTGCCAAGGCACCCAGTGCTACGTTGGTTCTCACAAAATTGCTGTTTATTTTCAATAAACTGTTATTATCTAATAATGTAGAAATTTCTATTGGCTTCATTGTTCTCTTTGGGGGAGCGCTGGTTGTTTGTAAAAATCCCGTAGCGTCAATCAAAAAACACTGATTAAAAAGATTTAAATCTAAAATTCTATTTTTATTAAAGCATATTTTAGAATTAGTATATGGTCTTATGCGACATAGCAATTTTTTGTTTGGGCTGTGTGACGCGTTTTCAATGTGGTCTTTTCTTAGTCTCACCCAAACAGGAGAACGAACTCCTCCGCTTTTAAAGCCGACCAGTGTTTCAACTAAAACTATATTCTTCTGATTTAAATAATAAAAAGCTGCGTTTTTTAACTGCTTTAATAGGGGCTGATTGTCGCTATACCATGTTTGGTTGGTGACTGTGGAGTCTAGGCTGCTGGCGGCTAAAGCTTTTAATTGATTTGGCAAATATTTAAATTCTGATGTAGATAAAATTTGTTTATTTGTAGTGAGGTTCAGTGCCTCGTTACAACAGCAAATTTCTTTCCCTATATCTAAATTTTTCATATAAAACAGAGGAGCAAATATAAATGATGGATTAATCATATTCCCCGCTGTTTTATTAATAAAATCTTCCTGATCATCTTTCACTTGAATTTCTTCTTTATATTTAGCTGCAGTAGAATTGTGCATTAATTTTTCAATTGTAAGTTCTTCTTTGCTAGATGGTTCATCGCATGAAGACTCATATTTTTTTAAAGCGGATGTATTGATCGTTGCCATGTTTTGTATTAATGCAATATTGGCCTGCATTGAAATTGCATTTGATTTTTGAGAAAATATATCATTCTCGGCACAGTCGGATGACGCCGGCTTTCTTGCCGCGGCAAAGGTTGGGTCATGTTTTAAGTGCGTGTGCCCCACAGTGTTATAAGAGTATAAATCCATTAATGTATTAAAGTGCCCTAGCTCCGAGGTGTTCTGCACAGCCAAAGTGGCTTTGTTGATGCCATAAGTTCTAAAGGTGCTCCCCTGTACTCTAATCTGAGCGGGAGTTAAATAGGAAAATTGAGTTGTACCCAAGGAGGATGCATACATTTCATTATTACTTAAAATTCCTGATTGTTGGGCTCGTTTGTTAAAAAATCGTAAATTTTCATATGTGGTTCTTTTTTCATATCTCCCGCCAGAAAAAGTTATTAGGCCGGCGCCGGATTCTTTCCCGCGTGGAGGAACATCAAGATAGTCATACCCATTCTCCCCATTCTCTTTTGCGTCAAACACCTCAGAAAAAATGTGTTCTATAGAAATGGACTGCGCAACTGCTTTCTTTCCGGAGACAACTATATTAGAGTTCGCTTCGTCTATATTTCTTTTACTTCTAGAAGGAAATTCTTTTACCATTTTTTGGATAAAAAAGGCAATATTATTATATGCGTCAACTACTTTTGTTATACTTTCTGAAGTTGCAGTAGCGGGAGAAGACAAAATATACATTTGTTGTTCTTCCCTCTCGTTCAAAGCGACATGTGGTTTGATCACTTTAAACAAAATATTTAATGCCCAGACCCATGGGCCCCTCTTATTTACCATATAGTCTGCTCTTAAAGGGCCCTTATTTAAAAAATCTTTACGATATGATTCCATTGCTTGTTGGCCTTTCTGTAAATCTTCCGAAAGTTGTCTTATATATTTCATTACGCCATCTTCAATTTCTAGCTCTAGGCCCCATCTGTACAGGCCCGCTTTAACTTCTCGCATTGACACGTCTGTTAAACCAAAATATCTAATCTGTTTAATATTATTAGTGGCGCCACCTTCGTTCGCCAGGTGCAGTCCTTTAATTTCTTTCAATTCACTAATCATTTTTCTTGTGTGATCAAGATTTTTGTTTGGCGAACTGGTATCTTCTTTTACAGAATAACGCGATTCCATAACGGTCCCTCCGCGCTGCTCGGACCGTGCAATTGTTTTGTGATCTACATTATGATTTCGACTCTCTAAAAATAAATCTCCTGCTTGATTGGCTTTTTTTCGTGTTATTACCATATTTGTTATTTTACTTAAATTTATTATTTCATCGAAGCCAGATTTACCAGAAGTCGCTATCATAGAAAAAAAGCCTTCGTTGGCGGATCTAAAATTATTTTTAATAATTTGCCCCATATCAATTGCAAAAAAAAGTCTAACAAGTCCATCTTTATCATTTGTTACCCACAAATTAGAAAATTGGGCACTTTTTTTGTTGTTTAAAGATTTATTTTCTGGCGTCGAATTAGAATTTATTTTTGAAATTTTATCAAGCACCCTATAGTCATGAATAGTTGAATTTGGTAGCGACTTTTGTGTTAAATATGGCATGTTGGGACTATGTTCTGTTCCTGACATCCACTCTCCATTTGGCATTTGATGAGCCGGGCCGGTCCAAACGTTTGTGTTTTCTCCTTGAGAAGTTAAGTAGTGCTTTTGGTCATCCGGAAGATCCGCTAGCGGACTCTTTAAAATAAAAACATTAGCTTTGTCCACCGGGGCGCCACTTCTAAAAACATCCTCTGAGGCGAACTTGGCGGCTCTATTCAAATATTTCCTATAACTCCGACTAGCAGACGCCGCCTCTGCGTACTTTGGATGATCAATATTAATTTGACATATAACATAAAATGATAACTCTGAAACGTTTCTATCGACAAAAAATTCTTGCACAAATGTATTCTTGGCGCCTAAATCAAACACCTTAACCTCTGCCTTTGATAGGCTTATATTTCCAAGGCGGCCATTGTTTCGTGAGTTCTCTATCAATTCGATAATTGGTTTTTTATTATTTGATTTAATTTTTTTAATTATATTTCTGTCTGCCAGTTTAACAATGCTTAACTGCATCGTATCGACCATTGAACCGGTTTTTTCTTTATCTACATAACCTGTTATAACTACTTTTACACTGCCGATCGCGCCGGCGCCATGTTCTAATGTTATTTTAGAAATATATGGTTGTGCTACGCTTCTCATCAATCACACTCCGGAGTTGTTTCTGTTGCTTCTTTATAAATATCAGATGATACAATATTTACCTCTGATTCTTGTAAACAATCTAAAGGATCTGCTACGAAAAGCCCTTTTTGTTTTGTTACTGGCTTTAATTTACAGATTAAATCTTTATCAATTTCATAATCAGTGTATACATTGAAAAAATGTTCCACATAGGACGGGCCCAAAGGAGTTAGCTTTATTTTTAAATCCTTTTCAATAGATTTTATGTTTTCTTCCTCAGATTTTAAAAGGCCTTTTTCGTTGACGCTTGATGGGCTTTTAGTGAAAGATAGAGACTTTAAATATGCTCCAACTTGCTCTCGGTCTTGTTTATGTTTGGCCACGTTGCTCAAATAATCTACATCGACTTCAAAGACTTCGATATCAAAATTTTCTTTTAAAAATGGAACATTATGTTCGTTGATTTCTAATACTACAAAATCTTCTTGAAAATCATAATATCCATCTGAATACGTAGGAGGATTCTCGTGTAGCTCATCAAATTCTTTTAACCTAAGATCTGTATTTTTATTTATGTTGTGCATGGAAGTTGCCGGACCTGGGTCCAAGGGTTCCGCAGAAGTTTTATATTTAATCGTGACATCTAATTGAGGTATCTGCAAATATGGATGCATACTAGACGTCATATACCATGTGCTGCCCGTTAAATCATTATATAATAATCTAATGTCCCATGCGGGCGCGTATTCACTCTCGAAACTACAGTTTCCAAGTGGTAAAGGCAGAGTATAAGATTTCATATATGGAGGAGGGTTGCTTGTTGTCGGGACGACGCCGTGAGCCTGCAGCTTTTCGTAGAGGGCACCCCCTTCGAGGGTGTCGTCCATGGGCGTATTCTCCATAAAACCCTTCTGCCATTTTGCAAGCTCAGTTCTTTGGAACAAATATTGAGTTTTTAACCTTGGCACTTCTTTAATTCTATCTTTAATAGTGTTTTGTCCCTCTTGAGGTGCAGCATCCCATACAAACTTGCTATTATATAAAATCTCATCATCAAAGAAAGCATATTGTGCTGGTTTGAATTTTCCATTCAAAAGCAAATATTCTCCATATGGCGTTAATTCTAAATCTATTACATCTTCTTTTTTATTAAAAAATTCCATTTCTTTTTATTCCTAGTCTATAAGTCCTAATTTCGTACCAGTTGATTGCGCAGTTGATCCTTGTCCCCTGCTTTTTTCTT
>Ga0209756_1003739_pt1 | contig 12157 bp, 3 predicted proteins | sample ETNvirenome_6_85_FD_184071 | JGI IMG/M metagenome (GOLD analysis project Ga0209756, IMG submission 184071) | Marine viral communities from the Pacific Ocean - ETNP_6_85 (SPAdes) (version 3) | ecosystem: Environmental > Aquatic > Marine > Oceanic | place: Pacific Ocean | collected 2013-06-19
TTGTTGCTTGCGTTGGCGGCTTGCGATTGTCCCAGCTGAGTGAAAAGATAAGTTGAGTTTTGCAAATCTTGTGAAGCGTGGACTCTAAAATGTAGCGCTTTTCCGCGAGGGCCTTCAAACACCTGCGGATTTACAGTTGACAAAACGCCCTTCTGCTTGTTACCGTCGCTATTAGCTGCCGCAGGAGAAGATTTTCCTCTAGGGTTAATATATGTGTCACTAGTTAAGTAATACTGCGCAACATTATCGTCATCAATAAAGTTTACTGCTTCCGCAACATGATTCTGCGGGCCTTTGACGCGGCCGAGGCGATAATCCATTTCTATGATGAAAGCGCTCTCCAGTAGATCTGAATCTAAACCTACTGTAGGAGATATCTCGTTAGTGTCTAGTCCCTGATCGACCCTTATCATGTGGTTTAGATCATCCTGGTCACTGTTAACTGTGTAACCTTGAATGAGACCACAAAAATTACCATCCTTGCCGCCGATTGCGGAGCCATTTCCTACAGTATTGGAATTGTAATACCTGCTGACAATATCCCAAGTATCTTTATCAACCGCAACATAAAATCTGGTTTCTGCTTTTGCCGCGCCGTCAACGAGACCCAGGGGCCTAGTATAAAAACCAGACACTCCTGCTTGAATTTGATCAAGAGCAAGGGCGTCTTTGCTCTTGATTTCGTTCAACTTCAAAATAGGCATATAGAGAACGTTGGTTCTGGAAATTGATACTAGCTTTGTTTTTAAGTTTGATGTATTGTTGGTGAACGCTTCTAATACGGGTGTTTGCAAGACTTCCAAATCATAGTAAGCACTTCCTGATGCGTGTGATTTGTTGTATAGTGCATAATTGATTTCATCGTCGCCGAGCGCGAATTTTGAAATCTTAAAGCTGCCGTCGCCCTGTGCTAATCTTAGCCTGCCTGTGTCAGTTAATACTGCATCTAATATAATGTCGCCTGAGTTGTCTAGAAATCCCATTTTTGGTCCTCGCCTTTATAAATAGTCTTTTATTTAATTAATGTTTAATCAGTTTTTAATTTCTTTTTTGAAAGAAAAATTGATATCAATCTTTTTCCCGCTTCCTTTGGAGGTCAACCTCATCTTATATCTCTTTTTTGTATTTGAATCTGAAAATATGCCATCCACGTTTGGATCATCCGAAAAATAAAGCTGCTGTATTGCAGGTTTTAAATAAATATACTTTTGACAAGCTTTTGTGACTGTTTTATTTTTCGGAGGAGTCATATCAAAAAGCCTTATCACTGGTTTTACGGCTCCCTTTTCGTCTATTAGTTCCACTTCATACACCGGCGTGGGGTTGGATATGTGCCCATGTACATCAATGGCTCTAAAAGTATAGTAATATCTTGTATTGGGGTGAACTTGCTCTTCAAAAAACTCTTTATTGAGTTCCTCATATAGGGTGAAATCTTGATAAGATTTTGGCTTTTCTGTTGTTCTAAATATTTGAAATCTTTTCACAGGATCATCCGAGCCAAACTCGACCTTACCATCTTCTAGTGGGTTGCCAGAATCGTCGACAACTAGCTGAGCCCTCTTTATCCTATCAAAATGTGCCTGGTCACCGTCCAAGATCAAGACTGGCTCTTGTCTATAGCGATCCGAGGCGCCTGTTAGTAAAATTTTCAATCTATTGTTGACCGCTCTATAGGGCAAGATGTTAACATCTGGAATAACCGGCGGCTTATCTAGAATTAGTATCTCAGGCGTGGAAAAAATCTTGTCCTCTAAAAGGACGATCGAAGGCTCAACGACTGTGTTGAAAGTCGCAACATATGTTACATCGTAATCTCCCGCCACTTCTGCAATCCCAGTCTGGGATCCCAAAGCGCCGCCTAAATCCACATACTCAATCGTTTGCTTACCTTCTGAAGACAATGGTGGTAGAACAAACGTGGACAAAGTTCTCGGTGAAGGAGCCGGCTCTGGACTGCCATCCTCTTTTAACCACTGGTAACGGTAGGTGTTACCAAAAACAACTCGATGTGCATAAACATTGTACTTGTAGGTAGCATACGTTGCGTACTTTACTTGTGTGTCAACGTACTTTACTATATCAAGCTCAGAGGTATTTGGAATTAAAATGTTTTGCACGATATCTTCTTGACCAGTGCCAGGCATAATTCGTATCTTCTCAATTCTATAAAACAAGTCTTCTGTGTACGCTGGCACTCCATTTATAATGTCATCGTACGATCTTGCGTTATCTACATAAGTCTGTAGTAATTTTGCTTTGAAAGCGGAACCAAAAAGCTTCTTAAATATAACATTATCGTCACTATCTAAATTAATTGGCTCTGCCGAATCCTCTCTGAACATTGACATGTAGTTTCTGAGATCACCGTCTGAAAAATCTTCATTCATTGGCATCTGGGGACCCTTATAAACTCCATTTTCTTCAGTTTGCCACTTGTCTAGTGTTTGTAGCAGCGGCACGAACTTAAGTTCTTTACTCGACAAAGTAGCGCTAGCTATCGTATCGTCTGCTGAGGTCGACAAATCGCCCAAATCAGTGTCTTGTGCAAAAAGAACAAAGTCTTGCGCGTCGACAATCTTCCAAGAATCTGTATAGCTTCCAACTGAACTTGGTGGCGTCGAGGTTGACAAAACAACTTCAGACATAAATTTTGTTAAAAACATTTTCTTCATCATATCTCCAAGCTTTGTGTCTAGCTTGGCCGTGAACTCCAGTTCTGCGTAAAATGGAAAATATTTCTTATATTGGTCGACCTTGTTTAATAGTTTTGTCACCCTCGGAGAAAACACCAAGTTTGTCATCGATTTCTCTAAGATGACCTGATCCTCGGACATTCCGGTCGTCGGCATTCGCGATATATACTCATTGTAATATTCTGCGAACAAAGAGTCTGCGTCAAAATTGTCAAAACTCAAAGATATAATCTTTTCTAAAATCTTGCTGTGTTTTTCTGGCTTGTTAGGTGGCCAATTTCCAATATACCCAAACAAACTAACAAGAGCTTCTAAAGGGTATTTTTTTAACAAGTTAATATAAACATTTTGAAGCTCGGGAGACCCGGGTGCCGCGTTATAACCAGAATATTTTTGCAACTCCTCTATAATAGGAAAGAGAGTGAACAGGCCTTCTTGTTTTATTTTTTCGTTTGTGAACAACTTTAAAAAGCCGTATATACTAGGTAGAGAATTCTGGATTGGATAGTCTTGATCGGCCAGAAAACCGGTTGTTTTTTCAAAGTCTGCGTTGTCTACTCGCTCATTGTAATAAGTTTTATAGTTGGCAAAAAAAGCTTTTCCTGCCGGCTGCTTCTTGTTTAATTGCGATGGTGTGAAAGGATTAATTGACTCATGATAGTGGTCCGAGTATTGAGCATTTACACGGATAATTGGATTATAAGTGTTCCCTGTCGAATCATCTACAATTCCAGTTTTCACATAATAGACCCACCTGTTTAGTCTTTGTGCTGAATGATTCTCATCTAGGTCATCTTTTTGGCCAGTAAACTTGATCTTATACTTTTCTCTTATGCTCTGGTTTGTTAAGTCCAGCGTGTCATTAAACTGTGTATCGCAGATTTCATATTGTAGGGCCTCAGAACGAAAGACTTTTGGTGCTGCCCAATTATTAGAAAAAGCCAATTTTCCACTTTCTGCTTGCCTGTAATCCCAGTTTTTTCCCAAGACGATACGAGCTTTGTCTCCCGAAGAGTTGAAATAAGCAGCGTCATTTATGATCTCTTGTATATTGCTGGAGAGATTATTGTTTTCGTCACGAGGCGCAGAAAAATACGCGTCGGAGTCGACGACTAGTTTTTTCTTTCCTGCTAATTCTGGTTGTTTTTCTGCCATTTAATTCTCTTTTATAAATAGTATTGTTTAACTAATAGCCGCCGCGGCCTCCGGATCCTCCGCCACGTCCTCCGCCTGAGTTACCGCCTCCACGCTTGGATGAACCACGATTGCCGGTTGACCGTTGATTCCGGCCGGTTGATCGTTGAGTTCGACCGCTGCGAGCAGACGAGCCGCGTGCACCAGTAGTACGCTGATTTTGACGTCCAGTAGTTTGTGCCGGGATGCTGCGGCCGCGTACGACGGGCGTAGCTTCTGTGCGGTCACTAGGCGCAGTTTCTTCTGTCGATGCTGCGCTTGTTGTCATCACGTTACTGGTACCCGCAGCTTGTATGCCGCCGGCGGGTGCCACACTGTTGCCTGTCTGCTCGGAATATTCTTCCATTTTTTGTTCATTCTTTTCTGCCCAAAAGGTGTTTTCCGCGACATCAGCTTGATTCGCTGCGAAAGTCATTTGGTTTATCTCTTCAATAGCGGCGAGGCCTGATATCGCAGCGCCCGGAGCCATCAAAAAATGCTTGTCTAACATCGGCAAATTTAAGTCTTTTGTCAACTTTTCATCATAGTAAGACATACGGCACAATAACATACCGCTGATATTATCCAAGTCTTCTTTCGTTAATAAGCTCCATGACTCTTCATCATATTTGGCGTTTGGTCGGGTGAGGCCTCTAAAAACTTCTATCTTTACTGTTAGATTGAGGTTGAAGAACAGGTAAGTGTTGTATGGCTCTTGGTTGTTAGATATAGCGCGCCATGGAAGCGTTGCTATTTCTTGATCGCCTATATTATAGTGATTATTTCTTATTCTAGCTATCTTAAAATTATTCGGCATATCGTAAAATACCGGCTGTATCTCCATTTCTAAAGATTCCAAATCAAATGCTTTTAATTTTTTAATTGGTGTTTGTTTATTGTTGGCAAAACTTTTAAAAAACGTGTTTGGAGTTACGCCGTCGTCACTGAAATCTTTGGCTTTATACTGCCCAGTGTAAATCGTTCCTATGGGTCCAAAAGGAGTGTTAATAATATTATGGCCTGATTCCGGTATATCATTCGATACTGCGCCAGCTTCTCGCTCATGGCCTGCAGAATTGAGAAAGAATTGATCATGCAGATCGTTATCGTGAACCGTCATTCCTATTTTTTCAAACAATTCTTTGTAAGTCTCTCTTAGAGCGAGGTTCTGTCCAAATTGCTCATAAGAAAAAGGGCCGTCTAACAAATCTGCATTTTTTTCATCCTCTTTATTAAAACTGTAATTTAACAGAGCGACTAAAAGATTTTCCGCTTCCTCGCCCATGAGGCCAGTAGAGCCGGGTTGTAACGGTCTATAAGCAAAATTATTGTCTTTTATGCCAGTTGAAAGCTCAATAACTGACGGAGCTAAATATGAATAGCCCGTATCAGAAAGGTATCTAGGGGCCCCAGACTGTTGCGCGGCTGATATTTCGCCGACGGTAGGATCTCCGGTTGGATTATTATAAAAGTCTATATTATATAAGGATCCTTCACCGCCTGGAATCTGAGCGGGAACCAAAGGCCTTATAGAATATTTTGCAACTTCTGCCTTACACCTTTCGATAAAATCTCCAGCATTTACCACTTTCAACGCCTGCCCGACGTTAGGTTCTGGAGCACTGCCGTCTAATGAAAGATATTCAGAATATATATATTTGTTGCTGGTCGCTTCAAATAGTTCTGCGGGATGGTCGAAACTATGATCTTCATATATAGTGTGATTTGCCTGCGATATAAAGTTGGACAACAAGGAAAAACTGTCAAAGTCTCCGGAAGTACTTGTATTAGTAAAGCCGGAGGACACTTTTTTAAACTTATTTATCTCAAGTACCTTTTCCAGCTGTTTTATAAAAGCACTAATTAAATTTGTAACATTTTCGATCCCTTTCGGAGAGCCAGTCACAGGGTCCAAACTATTAGTCAGAGCCAAGGCGCTTTCAAGGGCCTCCAGGATTCCAGCGCTGCCTTGAAGCATTTTTTGCATCTGAAGAACAAAAGCAGGGACTGATAGCCAAGGATAATTTCCGGAAAACAGCTCGCTGGCTTTTAAAACAAACTTCTGATCGTAGCTACCGTTTTTGAAATATTGTTTGAAAGCAGCTTTGGAAAATTCTTTAGCGATCCGATAAGATGTGTGTGTAAACCCGGCGCCGGCTGGGTCTGTATAGGTTGATGTAGCAAGATCATAATACTGCTCTAGTATTATCTTTGTGTTTACTAACTGTTTATAGACGTTGTACAAGAACTCGTAGGTACCATCCTTAAAGTTAACTTCTATACGATATTGATACAAGCCGGCGGCCTTGGTAGCGACATTGTAATCGGCAAACATAAAATATCTATTCTTCTCAGAGCCTGGAGCGTCAATGTTTATGGCTGTGAAAATATAATCTTCACCCATTTTTGCGGCCGCTGTAGATTGGAGTGGGCTTAATGTTGCTACTAGCTTTGACGGCTCTTCATATATTTCATCGTTAGCATACACTTCTCTTACTCTGCCTACTGTGTGTTCTTTTATTCTATCTCTATAAAGCTTTATCTCTAAAAGCGAAGATTTTGATATAATATCTGAAAAATAGTCAACTAGGCCCGGTACTTTTGGATATATTTGAGAATTATTTTTTAACAGCTCTTCTAAATTAATAAAAAATATGCCGCGCGCGTTTCCGGGAAGATCTCTGCTTAAATATAACCTTGAATATTCTGAATCGTTGTCAATAACAAAATCTTTTTTCTTGTCTTTCTGAAAGACAGCACCAACTTGAGCTAGCATCTTATCAAAAGCGCTTTGCTCAGCGAAAGTAGTTTCTTGTTGGCTGCTTAATCCTAGGGCCGAAACTTCTTCTATAACTTTTCCCTTTGTTGTGCTGCGCAAATCCAAAAGTTTGTTGTTTGGTACTCTAGCTAATCTAAGCTTTGGCTGTTCTTCTGCTGAGTTGTGTTCTTCTCCTACCATCCAGCCTTTAAAATCGGAGGAAAGATCTAGGTTGCTAAAACCTCCATCTCCAACATAACCATCTGGCGCGGGATTATTCAGCCACTCTTTGTTGCTGTGCACATGTGCTGCGCCTTCCCAAACTTCTCCGTTCGGCAAGAAGAAGGCTTCTCTTTCTTTCTGCAAAGACCCCGCCATATAAACAACTTCGCTGTTTACCGGGCCTTCAACAACGAACTCTTCAAAAAAAGGATCCCCGGGCGAGACTTTGACGCCAATGTCTAAAGAATCCGCCCAGTAAGGAACATCTAAAAAAGCATAAAAAGCAAAACCCAAGTTGCTATTCGTGTCTGGGTTATAGACTGTTTTGTATTCAAACGGTATAATATAATACTGCTTGCCGTCAATAATCTCTTCTCTTACTTTGCCTTCTGCTTCATAATTTAATAACGAGTCTTTCGATGCGATATTGCCTATTATACTTGAGTTTGAAATTTGTATCGGCGCCTTTATTGATCCAGGCTCACTGCTGAACATGTTTTCTACGTTAGGGCGCTGCCCTGGAACAAACGGCCCTGTTGTGCCACGAGGCAGATAGTTATCTCCGTAAACTATTTTGCCGCCATACAAAGAGCCGCCGCCCGGGCCCGAAAAATTAAACGCGGCATCGGCGACAGAGGAAGGCAATAGGCTTTTTACGTTGTCAAATTTCTTGTATTCCAGTACTTGAATGAACATCGCATCAAGAAAGTTTGAATTTCCGTCATCTAACGCGTTGAGCCATGCCGAATCTAAAAGTCTTTTTTTATCCTGGTATAGTTCTAAAGACAGGGTAACGTCGAGGAGGCCTTGCTCGGAAGAATTCTCTAGCGTTACTTTTTTACAATATATATGTGGTAAAAGGCCGCCGCTGGTGATGTTGTCTAAAATAGCAGACATTAACAAATTTCTCCCGAACTATCTGATTCATCAGTATAAATATCAAACACTTTTCTTTTCTTTTGATTAATAACATCTTGACAAAGTTTTGTTCGAGCATCCGCGTATACACCCATTTTTTCGTTAGCTGGATCTAATTCACACAAAATTTCATTACTTATTTCGTCGTCCACCAAAAGATCAAAATAATACTCGACCCGGCTAACATCTTCTTCTGGTAGAGGTGCTTCAATTATGTCCATTTCTGTTGCCGGAACAGATTCGTCTGTGAACATCAAGGGCCTAAGTGTTTCTATCGTCGTTGTGTCTTGGATCTCTTCTTCAATTTCAAAAAATTCTATATCAAAGTTCTTTTTTTGAAAAAGTCCATTGTTTTCAGCAACTTTTAACAAAAAATACAGCTCTTCGTCTCTTGAAACAACGTTGACGCTAGATATAAGCGCGTTGTCTTCTATCTCATCTAAGTTCGGTTCCTCGTCAGAGCTAAGGGACTTTATCTCAATGTTCATCACACTGTCTAGCTGAGGTATTAGTTGAAGATTGTTACCTCCAGTCTTTTCTTTTATGTCTAGCTTCCCGCTGGATCCGGAGAGCGCTCCGTTTAGATATCGAACTGTCCATGATGGCGCGTATTCCGAATTAATGTCGCTTGTACCTAGAGAATTTGGCAGCATATAGCTTTTTTCAGCGGTACGCTGGACATCCTCTGATGTTGCCGTCGTCTCTCCAGACAAAATTTTATTATAACTATTATTGAACTCTTTCTCCAAGGATGAAACAGACACCTGGTGATGCATGGTCGGTGTCTCGACTATTCTGGCTTCGCTGTCATTTTGCAATTCAGTAGCCCCTGCTTTTGAAGCGTTGTAAAGAATATTATCATCATGAAAAGAGTAGTATACTGGCTTGAGCTTGCCCTTTGACAACAAGTAGCGTCCAAATTGCGTCAGTTTTAGGTCAATTACTTCCTCTTTTTTATTAAAAAACTCCATTAATCTTTTACCTCAAGCTTGATGTCGAGCTTAGCTGCCTCCACCAAAGAAAAGTCATCATATGGCCAATTATAGCCAAGTCGGTCCTTAAGCCTCGGCGTAGTGTCAAAGCCTAGATTGAGGTGTGTTTTCCTGATGTCCGGAAGTCGAAGCTTAGTCTTTTGAAGCACAGCTTCCTCTATTTGTCTGTTTTTGTAATTTTGATAATCTTTTTGTGCTCTCTGTTTAATTTTGAAGGTCATAAATTTTAAATTTTTATAAAAATCTCTTGAAGTCCTAATCCATTCTGCGCCGAGATCTTGTTCTACTGCATATTTTCTTATTTTTTCATCATATAGATAACTAGGGTCTAAAAAGTTTGCTGCGTTCATGCCGGCGAGACTAACGCCGTTCTGGTCTCCAAAAAACCCTTCGTGCCCTTTTGTTTTTGGCATCCAGGTATGTCTAGTGTTGGGCTTGAGATTCAGACTAAGAGACGATACAGCTTTTTTAAATGACAAACTAGAATCAGGCATAATACCTTGATAAATATCCATTAATTCTTGTTTACTTAATTCGTGCTCAAAAGGTAGCACCATCATTTGAAAGGGCCCTGGGCCCCCATGGGGGGTGTAGTGACCTTCCTGATAGTTTATAAAATCTAGCTCTGCGGGTAATTCATAACCAGGGATCCCTTCTCTCTCATTTCCAAGAATAGTTTCGATCATCTTGAACACATCAGTTTCGGCCGCGGCGCTGTAAGAACTCATATTTTCGTATCCAATGGATTGGCCACCTTTGATGGCGCCGTCGCCATCGCCGGAGCCACCTACAATTTTGTCAACGCCGTATTTTCTTTTTGCTAATGCCATGGAAAGCAGATTCTCAAACAACATTTTGTGAATTGGTAAGAAGTGCTTTCCTGGAATAATTTCCCTAGTGATAAATATTTCGCTAGAAGGTACTTTAAGATTACCTCTGAGCTTGACTGGCTTGTCAAAATAAGGTATTACGACCAAAGCTTCGGATACAGTTTTTGAATCAGCCATTTTTCCTATACTAACTGTTTCTTTGGGCATGCCCAGCGCATCAGCTAGCGAGCCTGTAAGCGCCGCCTCAGTGGCAGAGTCCTTGTTGATAAAGAAACCAGAAGTCGGAGTCTCAACACCTGTGCTGTAGGTAGCTGACGTTTGCTTCCACTGTTTTGAGGCAACGGCATCGCGGACTGTGAGAACGAGGCCTTTTTGTATCGTGTTGGGGCCAGCGGTGGCCTCTCCTGTCAAAGCTTGAATTTTTTGTTGAGTCACGTTATCATAGGGGTCAGACCCATATCCGCCCCAGAGGCCGCGGCCGGTCGTGATATCATGAAACGAATTGTTAACAAATGAAATTACCTCTTCCTCCTCATTGTCGATTCCCTGTAATTTTCTAGAAGAAACCGCGGCGTAGGAAGAGGAGAAGTCCAAAACAGGACAAATCCATTTTGGATTTACATAATAAGACGAAGCAACTATAGGATCAAACGTCTTCCCCGAATCCAGGGCTAGCGCATCCTCATAATTAATTCTCACCCTATTCATTGTGTCAACGCTGCTGTCTATTTTCATTCTGGTTGATGAGAAACCAGAAGTTGAGCCTACTCCTGGTAGGTGATTACATAACGTTTTTTGAATTAGCTGGGGCTCATTGTAATTCGATCCGGTTATGTATGAGTCTAAATAATAAGAATTGTCATCTATTGAATCGGCGATATTATCCCAGGTGGTTAGGTTACTGGTGCCCAACGCGGTGACCATTAAGCTGCTTTTCCCATAAAAGTAAGGAGGTGTATACGTTTGATAAGCTGGGTCTGTAAGGTTTGCACCGAAATACGCTTCGTAGTTTGCCTTGCCTGTATACACACCAGAACTATTCATATCAGCCGATATTTTAGGCTGGGTTCTTGTAAGGGTGCCTGTATCTTCATCGTAAACTTCTGAAGATCTTATAGTCGAATCGCCAGACATTCTGACTATCTCTACTGGTGGGCCATACAGATATCCTCTCATTTTTTTTGTGGATTGACGGTAATTTGCATAAGTAGAGGTCATTGTGCCTCCTCCGATACCGGCGTCGCGAGGGCCCTCACACATTACCTGGTCTACACCCATGGCTAGAGTCACGTCCATTGCGAACTGCTTGTTTGCCTTTAAATCAATCTCGCTGTCTTTTCGATAATCAGAAACCAAAACAGGCAGTTTTTGACCTGGGCGTCCTTGGTCTTCTAAGAAAAAGTTCATCGTCTCACACAAGAAATTGTTGATAGAAGACTCGTAAAGAAACTGTTCCGTAGTATCCACACTGTCGATTCTTAGTCCAGCGCGGGGGCCCGTTGGAATGTACGCAGCGCCGGGGTGTTCATCGGTATTGCCAGAATGCTTGCCGGCAGATTTTGTAACCGCGGAGGCCATGGGAAAATTAATATCTAAGTCTACAAACTCCGTTGTTAAATATATTAGTTTGCCTTCATCACCTTGACCTGAGCTGAACTTCTTTTTTATAATAGAGGTATCATACAGCGCTTCGAAAGGCATCCGAAAATCAGGAGGTGTTGTTAAAATAGCAGGAATACACCGACTGGCGCCGACCATATGAAAGCCACCATAATTAAAGGACGATGTAATCTTTCCAGTAAATCTATCGCCAGTATTTGTGGCGCCATACTTAGTATAATCCTTAATCATATAAGCCTTTTGAGTAAACACCGTCGATCCATGTGGGCCTTCGTGAGAGCCACTAAAATACGCGTACGGCGTGAAATAAGCCGGTTTTGTGGTGTATACAGGGTAATCGACGGCTATTCCTGATTTTATTGAATTATACAATATACCAGGAGCAAAAAACGGCTCTAGAAACGCTTGAACTGCGTCGGGTGTTCCATTAATATCGTCTAGCGATCGGAATGGAGTTGCTGTTCCAGCACCATTCTCTGGTCGGGTACGGCCAGTTCCCCAGTTTTCAAGTGAATTATAAATAAAATTATAAAATTTGTTACCTACATCAAGAGTTTTCGTTACCGGATAGAAGTTTTTTTCTGGTCTTAACTTTTTTAATCCATGCGCAGTAAATGTTATTGTAGAGGGAATTGTATCTGGCCCATCTTCGAAGGGGGCGCCAATAATGTTAGACGAGGCGCCAGTGTCGGCTTTAGAAAAAGCTTCGTGAAAAATTACACTAGATGAATTCTGCAAATAACTAATTTGTGTTTTTTCACTTGAATATCCCAACTCATTTTGTAAGGTGGATGTGCTAGTGTTATTCGTAAGAGGATCATATTTAAAAGCCAAGGCGCTCTCTGATAGGCCGGATAGATTCTTAACGTTGGCACTAGATGTAACGAATGCGCCGTCAATGGTTAAAAAGTTTAACTTAAACTCTTTTGCTTTCTGGGGCGTCGTTGA
>Ga0209756_1003740_pt1 | contig 12156 bp, 17 predicted proteins | sample ETNvirenome_6_85_FD_184071 | JGI IMG/M metagenome (GOLD analysis project Ga0209756, IMG submission 184071) | Marine viral communities from the Pacific Ocean - ETNP_6_85 (SPAdes) (version 3) | ecosystem: Environmental > Aquatic > Marine > Oceanic | place: Pacific Ocean | collected 2013-06-19
TGTGGTTTTTCCTTTAATGGATTGGATTGCAGGCACCCTGGAGGAACGACAAGATGAAAGTTAAAGTTGCGTTCTATAAAGGAAAGGGAAACTGGAAACATAAAATTGTGCGGTGGTGGACAAAGAGTCCTTATAGCCATGCCGAATTGGTGATGCCTGATAATTATACGTGGATCAGTATTAGTCCTCTGTTAAGCGCCAAGGTTTCCAAAAGAATAAAAACGGATTTTGATTTAGAGAAGTGGGATTTTGTATCCTTAGAAATCGATGAAGCGCAACACGAGGTAATTCAAGATTTTTATGAAGAAACAGAAGGGTGTCATTATGATTGGGCGGGAATGATATTATCTCAACTGCTTTCCTTTCATATCAAGCGCCGCGAAAAATGGTACTGTAGTGAGTGGATTGCTTACGCGCTAAGAATTGCAGGAATTATTGACTGGAGAGTAATTAAGATTTATGATCAGAGCGACTTGTCTCCCAAAAAGCTTTATGAGATAATAACAACTCAAAAGGAAGAACAACAGGAATGTCTTCCGGAAAATTAATAGAAGAAATAAAACCCGGCGATTTGGTTTTATTGAGAGAACGACGAAAAAAATATAAAAAAACACCGGCTGTAATAGTGAAAGTTTTAAGCGATCATGACCGAATTTTTATTGAATCTACGATTTGGACCGATTTCCACTACATGGTGTACAGTGAAGGCAAGACTATATATGTGACGGAAGGACACATAGAACGTGTTCTTAGCAGCAACACTGAAGGAAATATATAATGACGCATCGTATTTTACAAAGACTCCGTTCCATTTGGGACGCTTTATGCGCAAGGATACTAAATACTACAGAGGAAGAAGCATTCCGCTGTCCCTGTTGTGGATTTACTCCTTGTGACTGTGATGACCATTAGAAAACTCAAATTATTATTCTTTGGTGCCCTTTTGGGAACACTCGGCTGTCAGCCAGATTATGGCATGAATTATGAAATAGTAGAAGAGATACAGCCGACACATGTGGTAGTAGATTCTCTTATCCAACCATCTCCACCGGAGAAACTAGATATTTTGATTGTGCTTGACACTTCCGGCTCAATGACTGATAATTTTCAACAGGTTTCTGCTGGTGTAGAGCTTCTCCGCGAAGATATTGAGAAGATCACGATGGATTATAGAATCGGCTTCATCAACTCTGGACTTAATAAGACGCCATATTTCGTAGGCCCCTTTGATAGCAACGCTTCTCTAATTGACTTTCTAATGGCCCCCTATACCCTAGGTGACGATTGGCTTGAACAAGGGTTTCAAGCTATGTATGAATTTACCACCACCACTTCGGAAGGCGCCCTCTTCTTCCGTGAAGATGCTGATAAAATATTTATTTTTATCTCTGATGAAAATGAACAAGGAGCCATCCCCACCCTCGTATTCCGCGAGTGGCTTGTAGACCACTTTGAAGAAGTCCAGCACGATGTAGTAGCTATTGTTCAAGTGGAAAATAGTGTTTGTACTACTAATCCTTATACTGCGGATGTGGGTACCCGATTTATTGACTTGGTAGCTTATTACGGAAAAACAGGAATCGATATTTGCAGCGACTGGGAATTATGGCTAGCAGACAGCACCTTTCTTGTAGGTATCCAACAACACATTAATCTAACAAATACTCCATTAATCGACAGTCTTGTTGTCTACCGCGACGGCATCGAAACAGCTCTATGGTATTATACGAGCAGTACAAATACAATATATTTAGATTTTGAACCAGATCCTGGAGAGCTTATTGAAGTCGGTTATGTTGTTTTATAAAAAATACTTGACCTAACGCCCAAGAGTGGTTATAATATATAAGATGAACAAAAGCCCACTTGTGTTATTTGATGTCGATGGTACCCTAACCGAACCACGGCAGCCGATTCGAAGCCCTATGATTGCGGCGCTTAGAGAGTTATGTCGCCATTGTGAAATTGGATTAGTGACAGGTAGCGGAGTTGAATATCTTAAAGAACAATTCTGGCCGGCACTAAACGATTACATAATCAGAGAAAATTGTCATTTGCTTCCCTGTAATGGCACAGAATATCTTGTACCTTGTACAGAAGCTACTACCAATTTTCAAACAATCATGTCTAATTCTATGGTAAAAGAAATCGGCTCAAAAAAATTCAATAAACTGATGAGTTCTCTGTGCATTCTGCACGCTCAACTAATTCAAGATTATTCTGTTCCTCTCGCCGGCCATTTCATACAGAATCGCCAATCAATGGTGAACTGGTGCCCAATTGGCAGAAATGCTGACCGCGATCAACGAGCAACTTTTGTACAATTGGATTTAGAAACAGGATTACGTCGACAATATCTTAAATTATTAAATCAAATAATACATGAATCCCAGTTAGGTATAACAGCCAAACTGGGGGGAGATACTTCGTTTGATATTTATCCGCACGGGTGGGACAAGACCTATGCGCTGAACCATTTCGATGCGCAAAGTTGGGATTTTTGGTTTGTGGGAGATCGCTGTTATCCGGCGGGAAACGATTATGAGCTTTTTGAATTATTGAAACACCGTGAGCGTTCCTTCGAGACATCCGGCCCCGAAGAAACCATAGAACTTATCAACCATTACATACTTACACAAATAGGAGCATAGATGTCTGACGACACAAAACAATTTAAATCTTGGAAACAAGAAGGAATCTTCGATACCTTCGAAGAAGCAGATAGTGAAAGGGCAGTATTATTATCAATGAATACTGACAACAAATTACTAGTTAAAGTAAAACGATGTGGGTCTAGCGGAACACAGTTCAAGGTAAAATCTTGGTATCCGCCAGAACCCAAAAGAACTAAAAAGAAGGGAAAAAAGAATGACAATTCATAACGAAATGGTTGGTAACACAGAAGAAAGACCCACCGTGATGGTGTCCGGAGGATTTGATCCTGTACACGCAGGTCATATCCGCCTGATTAGAGCAGCTGCTCAATATGGAAATGTGATTGTAATCGCAAACTCCGATGAATGGCTATTTCGAAAGAAAGGCTTTGTATTTATGGATTTCGATGCGCGCGCAGAGATTTTAAACGCGGTCAAAGGTGTTGTAGTAGTGGATTCCGTTGATGACAGTGACGGAACCGTCTGTGATGCAATTTATCGTCATAAACCTACCTACTTTGCAAATGGCGGGGATCGCGGTCGAAACAATACACCCGAACAATCAGTTTGTGAAGAATTGGGTGTAAATTTATTGTGGGGTGTGGGCGGAGATAAAAAGTTGGCAAGTTCTTCTGATCTGGTCGAAAATGTCCGCGACTTTAAGGCCCAACCGCCCCACCGGTATAAAACTCCAGTGTCTGAGAAATAAAATCTCCACACAGAGTTCTATATAAAGTATGGAGCACTCTTCACATGCCCTCAAATTAGACGCCTCGTTTCGACCAATAGAAGTTATTGATGCCTTAGAGGCATTTATTTTATGCATTATGGGAAAAGAGTTGACAAATGCCCAATTTTAGATTATATAGTGAATTCTTAATTTGGATTGCCGCAGGGGTAGCATTAGGTGCTCTCCTGGATGCATGCATCGCATAAGTCAACACAGCTATTGGGGTGTAGTTCAATTGGCAGAACGCCTGACTGTTAATCAGGAAGTTGCAGGTTCGAGTCCCGCTGCCCCAGCCACATTATGAATTGGAAAAAATTTACAAAATTTTCGTTGATTTGGTATAGCCAACAATTTGCAATTCCTTTTTGGATTGTTGGTCATATTCATTTGCATCTTAACGACTACCGTGATATAATAGAATTATCAAGTTCGGCTGTAATGCATTTTATGGTTGGACTTGGTTTTTGGCTTGATTGGAAGAATTATGATAAAGGAGAATAAATGTCATTTACTCAAAAATTAAAGAACCTTGGAGTTGATCCCTCCACCTCGGCTACATTGACTTATGTTGATGGCGTCGATGTTTTCGTGCATAACGAAACAGAAATCGAAACAGCACTTGCTGAGACTAACGTTGTAAGTCAACTATGTGAATTGGTAGCCACCCCTGGCTTAAATGTGACGACCGTACATGGAACTCATATTTTACAAGAACTGCGGGATTCACAGCTTCTCGACGAATATGAACGTGGAGACTTTGAATTTGCAGACTACCTTACTGAAATTGTTAATGATAATTTCTATGACTTCGACTTCATTGATGTGAGTGTTGAAAAGTTTGATCACAAGCGCGGCTTTTGTGAACTCAGAGCCGAAGTTAATGTTCCAGTTGGAGAATTGATTGATGCTAGCGCTTTCTTGAGTACATGGACCGTTTCTGTGCCGACAGAAAATGGTGTCCTCACTCTAGAGTAAAGCGCGTCCGCTGTATCGTCGGGTAAATAATAACGATACGTGGCTGCCGAACGTCACGCAGGCAGGGGTTTTCCGGTTTTCCTGAGACGTCTAAAAACCGGGCACCCAAATATCAATATTTGTACTATTTAACATCAGTTCTCGATAATAATTATGGCTAAAAAAAATTACGTTTTAGATACTAGTGTGTATCTCACCGATGCAGAATCAATTTATAATTTTGACAATCATGACATTTTTATACCTCTTAAGGTATTAGAAGAAATTGATAAACACAAAAAACGTCAAGACACAGTAGGCGTCAACGCGCGCAAGATCATTAGAATTCTTGACGAGCTACGCTTGTTAGGGTGTTTGAATACTGGAGTGCGAATTGGAAAAGGTAAGGGTATTATCCAGGTGATGTCTTATGAATGCCTGAGTAGTTCTATTCAGTTTCCTCCCGATTTGGATTTACGCATTCCGGACCACACCATTATAGCAACAGCGCTAGCAGTGCGGTTTCAATCTCAACAAACTAAGACCCCTAGACAGACAATCATGGTGTCGCGCGATATTAATATGCGGGTTATTTGTGATTCCTTGGGGATCCAAGCAGAAGATTATTTGGTTGCCAAAGCAATTACATCTTCTGAAGAAATGTATCAAGGCTTTGTAGAACACCTTGTTGATGACGCACTTATCGATCGATTTTACGAGGGCGCCGAAATTATAATTGCGGAAGACGAAGTAGAACAGCCATGGCACCCTAACCAATATGTGATGATGGTATCTAATGCAAGCCCCAAGAAATCGGCTTTAGCGAGCTTCCAGTCCCATCAGATGCCGTTGAAAAAGATTATTTATGATAAGATATCGGATTGGAATATAAAGTCAAGGAATAAGGAACAGGCGTTTGCTATTGATTTGCTGATGGACCCTAAAGTCAAGATTGTAAGTCTAGTCGGCCGCGCCGGCTCTGGAAAAACTTTATTGGCCATCGCGGCAGGGCTTCAACAAACTATTGGCCTTCGCGCCGAAGAAAATCACTATTCACGCTTAATCGTCTCCAGGCCTGTCCAACCGCTGGGCAAAGATATCGGCTTTCTTCCCGGTACAATGGAAGAAAAGATGATGCCCTGGTTGATGCCGATTCAAGATAATCTCAAGTTTCTCATGGGTGATAGAACCAATCTGGAGATGTATATGGACAAAGGAAAGATTGAAGTGGAAGCGCTAACTTATATTCGCGGACGCTCGATTGCCAATGCATTTATGATTATTGACGAAGCCCAGAATCTCACTATGCACGAAGTCAAGACTATTGTTAGTCGGGTCGGAGAAGGAACTAAAATTGTTCTTACCGGGGATATCGAACAAATCGATAATGTATATGTAAATGAAACTTCTAATGGCCTCACCCACGCTGTCGAGAAATTTAAAGAATTTGCTTTGGCCGGCCACGTGTCCTTCAAAAAGGGTGAACGAAGTGACGTAGCTACGTTGGCATCCAAAGTATTATAAAAAAATATTTGCATTCTTTAGAAAAGCATGCTATAAGTAAAGAGGAGTTATGATGAGTAACACAGATAAGATTATTACCGAAGAAGAGGCCCACCAAAATCCTCTTTTGGCCACCACATTGGACGCCGAGTCTGATTCAGAGCTAAAACAATTTTTGGTCAATTATACGGGAGCTAAACTCAGCCCAGAACAAGATGAAGTAACAGTGCATATGATTGCTGAGACTTTAGCTGTAGAATTCCCGGAATTTATGTATGCCATCGCAGAAGAAAACTTTCTTCGAGGGTATCAATTAGGATTAGAAGATGCTACAACACTTACAACAGAAACAGAAACAGCTCCAGGAAATGAACAGTGATTTTTATACTTCCCTTGGAACGCATGTATATTTTAAAGATCAATTAGATAATTCTAATATTGATATTGAAGATATCATAGCCCAAGTGGAAAGTAAAATACCTTCTCATCTTCTTAATGAGTTTGAGGTTATTGTGATTGGACACTTCGACGAATTTGAAGAACGCGATATCACAGCCTTTTATAAGGACGGTATCCTTCATATTTCCAATTCGCAAGAAGATGATGCAGATTTGGTGCAAGATGTTGTACATGAAATTGCTCATTCGCTGGAATCTCCTTATGGGTATGAAATTTATGGCGATCAAAATATTAAAGACGAGTTTTTGAGAAAAAGAAAAATTTTACATGATAAATTATGGGCCCTGGGATATAAAGCACCTCTCGAATGGTTTATGAATTCGGAGTATGATGAAGAGTTTGATAATCATCTTAGAGAAACTGTAGGGCGAGATAAATTGCGGATGATTTGCACTGGATTATTTATCAATGCGTACGCACCAACTTCTCTAAGAGAATATTTTGCTACTGGCTTTACTGATTTTTATATGTACCCGAACCATAATTTTCTTCAGAAAATCAGTCCCGCACTCACAAAGAAGCTCATGATGCTGCAGGATATAAAAGATCTTGACAACGCCGGCTAAAGTGGTTATAATATAGAAAAGGGAGTGGGAGTGCCACATATATCTTATTCTGAACTCAAAGACTGGGTTCATTGCGCGTTTTATCATAAATTGACGCGTGTCGACAAAATTGATGGATTCAAGGGAAACGCATTTACAGCGTTTGGAACTGCAATTCATGATGTTTGCGAAAAAAAATTATTAAAGGAAGACATCGATGATGACGAACACTTCCTTCAATCTTTCGAGAAAAACTTAGCCAAGCTACCGGAAGATGTTGAAGTCGATTCTAAGCTTGTGTCGGATATGCGAGAACAGGGCAAGAAAATTCTTCCTGAAATTCAAGCCGCGTTAGATGACTATTTTGAGGAATATGAGGTCCTAGCTGTGGAGTTCCCCCTTATCATTGATATTGAAGGTGAAGAAGACTATAAATTCAAAGGCTATATTGATGCCATTATCGTCACACCTGATGGTAAAATTCATATCTTTGATTGGAAGACCTGCTCATGGGGCTGGGACTCTCGCCGCAAAAACGACAAAATGACAACTTATCAGCTTACGCTGTATAAACACTTTTTTGCAATCGGTGCCTGTCAAGATCCTAAGAACATTGAAACACATTTTGCACTACTCAAAAGAACAGCAAAAAACAATCGTGTAGAGTTTTTTCGAGTAACGAGTGGCGCGCGAAAGACTGAAAATGCACTCAAAACGCTAAATATGGCGCTTTGGAATATTAAGAAGAAACGTTACATCAAAAACCGCTTGTCATGTACATCGGGATATGGTTGTAAATTTTATAAAACTAAACATTGCTCATAAGGAATAAAATGAAAAAAACAAAAGTTATGACTCTTTCGGATCATCCGTTGAGTCCATCGGGTGTTGGAACCCAAACGAAATATATGATTGAGGCTCTCATGAAGACCGGTCGCTATGAATTTGTATGTCTGGGTGGGGCTATGAAACACCATGACTATCAGATGCAAAAAGTTGAAGGCCATGGCGATGAGTGGAGGATCTTTCCGGTTGATGGGTATGGGAATCCTGAAATGATTCGCTCCATTATTCAGAAAGAACGCCCTGATATTTTGTGGTTTATGACCGATCCACGTTTCTATGGATGGCTCTGGGAAATTGAAAATGAAGTCCGTATCAATGTCCCCATGGTTTATTATCACGTATGGGATAATTTTCCCCATCCGTACTTCAATGCAAATTTCTATAAATCGACGGATAAAGTGGTATGCATTTCCAAGGTAACCCACGAGATTCTAAAAACTGTTGCACCAGAAGTCGATAGTGAATATCTTCCACACGCAGTGCACTCTGAATCTTTTTACAAATATAAGACCACCGAAGATGTGGCTCGAAAAGAAGTGATCCGCGAGCGAGTTTTTGAAGCTTCGGTGACTCACAAAAATCCTAAAAAGAAAATCTTCTTTTGGAATAATCGAAACGCACGCAGAAAGCAAAGCGGAACTCTAATTTATTGGTTCAAAGAATTTCTTGATGAAGTGGGTCATGACAAGGCTTCGCTCCTTATGCACACTGATGCCCGCGATCCTCATGGTCAAGACCTTCCTCACATTCTTCATCATTTGAATATTTTGGACGGTCAAGTACTTCTGTCCACCGACAAGGTACCACCAGCAGATTTGGCAGCCATGTATAACGCTGCAGACTTTACTATTAATATATCAGATGCCGAAGGCTTCGGCCTGGGCACGCTGGAATCGTTAGCTTGCGGTACTCCGATTATTGTTAATATGACCGGTGGACTCCAAGAGCAAGTGACCGATGGAGAAAACTGGTTTGGATATGGGATCGAACCGGTCTCTAAAGCGATTATTGGTTCTCTGCAAGTACCTTATATTTATGAAGATCGTATTAGTAAAAAAGATTTTATAAATACACTAAAAAAGGCTCTTAAGATAAATCAAAAAACCTACAAGAAAATGTCTATTCTTGGGCGAGAGCATGTCAAGGCTAATTATAATTTTGATGATTATGAAAAAAGATGGGTAGAAACTCTGGATCAAGTAGTTGAAGATTATGGCTCGTGGGATACACGCAAGGGCTATAAACGCTGGCACCTGTTGGAGGTGGCATAATGAAAAAGAAACTCTTTTTTAAGGGCCCCCTTTTGACACGCTCTGGATACGGCGAACAATCTCGCTTTGCACTAAGGGCCCTAGCATCGCGACCCGATTTGTTCGATATTTATATTCAACCACTTCAATGGGGAAAGACCTCGTGGACCAATGAAGTCACCCCCGAACGCCAATGGATCGATCAAGCTATCGAAAAGACTATTGGCTATATGCAGCAAGGAGGTCAATTTGACGTCTCCTTCCAAGTAACTATTCCAAACGAATGGGAAAAAATCGCACCGGTAAATATCGGATACACTGCCGGGATTGAAACCAATCGCGTAGCCCATCAATGGCTTCAAAAAGGAAACGAAATGGACGGTATCGTTGTAGTATCTCATCACGCCAAAAATGTATATTTAGCTACCGACTATCAAGGAACAAACTCGCAAACCAACGAAACGATGATCCTGAAGCTTGAGACACCGATCGAAGCTGTAAATTATCCGGCCAAGAAGTTTGAAAAACTCCCAGAGGTTGGTTTGGATTTAGAATTTGAACACAACTTCCTTGTTGCGGCCCAATTAGGCCCGCGCAAGAATATTCAGAATACGATCAAGTGGTTTGTAGAAGAATTTCGCGATGATCCAGTAGGACTTGTAGTAAAAGGCAATACCGCTAAAAATTCCCTTATGGACCGCGATCATACATTCCGCAATATAAAGGGGTTAGTAGATGCGCTCGGGGAAAAAACGTGCAAGGTGTACCTCCTTCACGGTGACATGACTGATGAAGAAATGCACACTCTTCAAACTCATCCTAAAATTTCAGCATTGTTGAGCTTGGCCCACGGAGAAGGCTTCGGTCTGCCGATTTTTGAAGCGGCTTATTCCGGAAATCCAGTAGTAGCTACTGGCTGGTCAGGCCATCTTGACTTTTTGGTGGACGAGAAAGGAAAATCTAATTTTTACAATGTGAGCTTTGATATGGCGCCGGTCCAACCTGAAGTAGTTTGGGATGGCGTTCTAATCAAGGAATCGATGTGGGCCTTCCCCCGCGAACAATCGGCTAAGGAAACGATGCGCCAGTGTTATACAGATATAATAGAAAAGAAAGAAGATAGCATCGCCGCGAATTCTTGTATATTTGCTCAAGAAACTCAAGAGCGTTTTGCACAAGAAAAGCAATATGCAGCGATGGTCGGCGCCGTACAAAAGTTTATGGGAACCCCTGAAGAGAACGAATGGCGCGATATTATAGATCAAGTTGTAGAGTATGAGTAGTGTCAATGCTGACATAATTTTTATAGCTGACTTTTTTGTTAATGAAGTACGCGGCGGCGCGGAGTTTTGCAATGACGCCCTGATGCATTTACTGACGCCCGACGTAAGGATAGCAGCAATTAAGTCCCAGTCTGTAGCCCCTCAATTTATTACTACTAACAGTGATAAGTTTTTTGTAGTGGCTAATTTTTTTCTCTTATCGGAAGAAGTCAAGATAGCCTTAGCTAGCACCACGTATGTTATATTTGAACATGATCACAAATATGTCAAATCTAATAATCCTTCATTATATGCAAATTTCGTAGCTCCCGAACAACAGATCCAAAACAAAGAATTTTACAAGAATGCACTAGCGGTTCTATGCCAAAGTAAAAAGCATGCAAGCGTGGTGCAGCGTAATCTATTATTAGATAATATTGTTAGTCTTAGTGGGAACATCTGGACAGAAGAACAACTAGCAGTCTTGGAAAAGAATCTAGATACTCCCAAGACTATCAAACACGGTATCTTATACTCCCACAATAAAAATAAAGGGATGCCGGCAGCCGTCGCCTATTGTACGCATAAAAATATTGACTTTGAGTTTATTCAAGAACAACCGTTTGAACAGTTCATCGAAAATATAGCAAAAATAGAAACTTTAATCTTTTTCCCTCAATGGCTCGAAACTTACAATCGCTTTTCGATTGAAGCACGCATTTTGGGAGCGAAACTGATAACCAATAATTTGATTGGAGTAGCCGGGGAAGATTACTTTCATTTGAAAGGGAAAGAGATGCTCGATTTTATTCGCCAAAACAATCAAAACCTTAAAGAGCGCTGGCTCACTTTAGTCCGCAAACATACCATAGATTATTATCCTTCACTAGTTTTGCCTAAGATCACTATATTCTGTCCTTTGTACGCTGGTGAAAAGTATATTGAAAAATTTTTAGAAGATATGGAAAATCAAACCATCTTCGACCAATGTGAGCTAATCATTATCGATGCAAACTCCCCGGAAAACGAGCGAGAGTACATAGAAAAATTTATGAAGAAACATAAAAATGTAATTTATAAAAGATTGGATTACCGCGCAACTGTAATGGAAACTGAAAATATGGCTATTGACATGGCAACGGGTGAATTCTTTGCACAAACTTGTGTTGATGATCGGCACGTACACAACCATCTCGAAATAATGGCTAAACACCTCCACTTCACGGAAGATGTAGATTTGGTGTATGCTGACTGTTACCAGACGACAGTCGCAAATGAAACTTTTGAGGCAAATTCTTCTAACGGAGCTAAATATGAACATTCTTTAAACGATTTCTCGGCTGAAAATATGATTAAATGTCTGCCGGGCCCAATGCCCATGTGGAGAAAAAGTGTACATGAAGAGTGTGGCAACTTCAATGAAGAGATGTCATATGCCGGCGATTGGGACATGTTTTTACGCATGGTCGAAGCCGGCTCTAAGTTTAAAAAAATTGATATTCCCCTCGGATTATATTATTATAATGAAGATGGACTCTCGACTTCCACAGACCATATTGGGCCGAGAGGTAAAGAAGAGGCCTCGGTATTTTTCAAATACAAAAACGTTTTTGGCCAATCAAACTTTGACAGATATCAAAACTATTTTTCACAATTTATAGGAGACACTAATGAGCAACCAGCGTAAATATTTGCCAACGCTTTCAGAACTGGTAGATCGGCTATCTATCGCACAATTAAAAGAAGTGTTTATCACAGAACACAAAGCAGAATACGGCACCGAAATCGCTGATATTTTGCATGATATTGATTTACTCTTAAAAGAGGGTAACGTAGTAGTAGATGCCCGCGCCATCAGGGCGATGGTCGTGCTATCACAAATGAATTTGCATATTTGGCACAACGAAACCAACTATCGTAAGGGAATTAAAGACGGAAACAACCTCGAATTGA
>Ga0209756_1003741_pt1 | contig 12156 bp, 21 predicted proteins | sample ETNvirenome_6_85_FD_184071 | JGI IMG/M metagenome (GOLD analysis project Ga0209756, IMG submission 184071) | Marine viral communities from the Pacific Ocean - ETNP_6_85 (SPAdes) (version 3) | ecosystem: Environmental > Aquatic > Marine > Oceanic | place: Pacific Ocean | collected 2013-06-19
CCTTTTCTAAATTCGGCATTAATCGCTGCAGTATATTGACTCTTACCTGCGGCTCGTTCCCCATAATCTTCTAGCTTTTTATAACTCCTAAGTTTGTCCTTTTCATAAATTTGTAATTCTTGAGATAGTCTCTTCTCTAAATATCGACACACATGTGGGTTGAGTCTTGGATTAGTTAAACGGCTGGCTGTTTCTACTGGTCCTTCTTCTTTCCTGGATTTATATCCAGCTTGTTTAGCTGCATCTACTTTGGATATTTTACCCCAGTTCTCAACCAGAATATCAACAAAACCCCGTTGTTTCTGGGTTAGCTCAATCGTTGTTTTCAATAAATTCTTCTTACCGGCCATATCAGTCAATATACAACTTTTCCCAGTTTCCTACTATACCCTATTCCTGAAAAACAGAATAAATAAAAAAAAATATGGAGAACAAAGAACGAAAATTCTGTTATTTTCCTGAAAAATAGGAATTTTTCCCAGTAGTTTCCTAGCTGTTTTGCTTAAATAAGTGTTGGTATTAGTAGTTTTTCCCAGTTTCCCAGTTATTTCTCCTTACAAACTTTTTTTTTAAAAACTTTTTTTCTAAGCAGTGGGTATACTGGGAAAGTAGGAATGAGAATGATTATCATTAGCACTACATTTGGTATTTTAGATTCGACGTATATCTATATATGTGATACACTATATGGAGGATTATGAAAGTAATCTGTATTACATATGTTAACTCTCATCGCTGGGAGCTGACCACTCTGGCTCCCGGCCTTACCCACCCTTTAATCAGACGAAACATATGTCAGAAACTGCGACCTCCATAACTGAACTAACATCCCCCCTAAGATAGTCCTATAAAAAAACATATTGCAAAGTTATCTGAGCACACTACAAATCTAGCAGGATTAGCACTTAAGCTAATCTGTAATTATGGAGTACATATGCAAATAAAAATAAAAGATGCAAATCTTTATAACTGTGAAGGATTTATGACAGATATAGAGCTAGTAGATAAGATCAATGATACTTTTAAGGAGGATACTGAATTTGGTATGACTCTTGCTGGTTTAATTGAGATTGCGCCCAGGGATTTCTTTTCGCCTGCTCAAGGTGGGGAAATTCTGTTCACTAAGGTAGAAGTGAACAAAGTCATAAAGTATCTTAATGCTTTTGATCTTACTTTAAAAGAAATGGTAAGAACCAATAAATATAAAAGAGTGTATGGAACAGAAGAGTCTGTCCTAATTGAGAAAACCAATCTTGAGCTTGAGAAAAAGCCTACAGTAGAATATGGAAGAGAGCCCGCGGATGCGGAAGTAGACCAAGCTTTCGAAGAGGCTGAAGCGTTTCAGAATGAAGTAGATGAAGAAGCTACTACGCCTGCTGCGATACAGTAAAGGTACTAACCAGGGCGGTTGTTGCATTAAAGACAGCCGTTCTGGCTTTCTCAAGAGCTCTTCTAACAGGAGCTCTTTCTTCTTTGGTAGGTATATTTTTAAGTTCTAAATATTTTTTGTAATACTTAACCCATTTAACTTGTCGGTCATTGAAGGTAACATCCCCATTTTTTACAGCTTTCATATAACGCCCTCTTACTACTTCAGGATCCCAGCCTGACCACCAACAAATGGTTTGAAAGTCTTGAGTATCTTTAGCGATCCACTCATGAGCTTCCATTTTGTAAATACTAGACTTTCGGTCTGACTGTAAGATCCGTGTGTCTTCAACAGCGTTTAATAAGACATGACGCCATAGGCGTTGGTTAGCGCAGCTATAATTTTCGTTTAAAACATCCTGGGAAACTTCAATGCCCATAAGTTTTAATAAGCCGAGTGAGTAAGTCACGATAATGTTGAGAAACCTCCATAGGTAAGTTAAATTGAGAGGTGAACTCAGCTTGTTTTTGTACATCCGTAATTAATTGATGTATTTGTGCACCTGACCAGTGTTCTTGTTTTGGGATAGTAATTAAATCAACTTCTTCGTACATACTGTCATTATAGTTTGATGTTTGCATCTTTACCACCCTTCTCCACCAGTTTTAGCTTGATGATATTGTCTTTATATTTTTTTGGTTTGTGTAATTTATAGATATGTGCTGCGTCACCCATCATGGCAGGATCAAATTCTGTTCTGTAGCCATAACCAACCCCGTTGTGAAGGGAAAACATTACATTAGTTACTAGATTGTAGTCTTTGTGATTTAAAGAGCGCGCAAGAATGACGAGTGATTTTGTAAAATCAGTGATACCCTCCGTCTTTTTTGCCATTAATATAATCCTCGCACCATTTCATTACACTAAGTATGTTAAGATTAAAAGGTCGTGGTCCGTGAGTCGTGTTCCCTGATCCGTGACAGAAGAGGCAAGCAGCTCGGCTAACGGTTCCTTGAACATAACCTTTGCCTGCACATTCTTTGCACGTTGATTTATGTTTAGTCATTTTTAAATTCCTTTGCAACCCTTTATTATCGCATTCTTCAATTTGCTTGTCGATAGCTTTAGGAGGTTATCGGTAAGAGTCCCGTGACCTTTTCGGGAATATTTCTTTCGCTTCTTGCACTAAATTGCTCCCTTGTCTCTCAATTTCTGTACATACTTTGATTGATTTTCAATCTGCTTAGCTAATTTCTTATTATCTTCCTCGACTTCAGTGAGCCTAACTTGCAACTTACCCATTTGTTTTTGATGTTCTCTAGTGATAGCATTTAATTCCTCCACTCGCTCTACCCTATGACCTATTGAAATTCTTAAATCCTTATTCTCTTTTTCCAATTCTCTATAGGCAATTTCATCCATAGTGTCCAACGGTCTACGCATAGCTTCTGCCTTTCTTACTTTGTCCGTTAATTCCCCTACTAGCTCCTGGGCTCGCTGCAGAGCGAGTCCTAAATCCTTATTTTCCTTTTCCAATTCTTTAATTCTTTTATCTCTTTCATCCACTTGTCTAGTTAAATCAGCTATTCGTTGCTCAAGATCTAATGGGCCACGCGTATTATTTTTTGGTACCCATACTCCAGGCTTAATTTCATAAAGATTTTTAGTCCAGTGCTTATGGGAATCCATTTCTTCTTCAGCTAAGGTTTTAATTTTAGTCATATTAACTCGTCTTTATGATCCGTTTATCGGCCATTTAATTTTTTCTTGTAAGCTTCAACGGATAGGCCGTCTTTCTTGGCACGAAATTTAATATAGTCATCTACAAGTTTAGAAATCATCCCTGCGGGCGCTCTAAATTTTTCTTTGCACATGCCTCTTAAAAGTTTGTAGTCTTCGATCTTTACTGCTACGCTTTTCCATTTAGTTATGTCCATGTTTCTCCTTTTTGTTTATATCGTTAATTTTATTTTCTAAGAGGGTAACGATTTTTTTAATGTCCCCCAGCTTACTTTTAATGAGCTCCAGTTTTTTTAAAATTCGACCCATCTGCAACTCTTTAAAATAATAAGATCCTTGCTGTCCTTCTCCAAATCCTGCTTTTCCAAAAGGTTTAGCCATCTTTTGCTTTTTTCATGATAGCGGTTTCTTTAATAAATGAAGACATAAGCTGCATACCCTAATAAAACTAAAGTAATTTTAGGGAACATCGCCATGAGGCATAGTATTAAAATTAATACAGTCCAATTACTCATTCCAACTATCTATAATCTGTTCGCCTGTTGAGTTGTCAATATATATTACCCAGTTACCGATAGTAATATATGCTGAATTCTTAGATCTTCTATCAATTTTAATTATGCTTTCTTTATTTATTGTTTTTTGCATGTTTTCCTTTCTTTGTTTGTATTTACTCACGCCACTTATCTCCATTACTTTGTACTCGTTTTTCCTCTAGTTCATCGTAGATCAACTGAGTAGCTATTGATGTGCTAAAAGGATGAACCACAGTTCCTTTTGCATTCATTAATTTTAGACCTTTAATAGCATCTACGTACATATCAAAATCCGTTGAATCTTCCAAGGGACTTCCTTGCGCATCATTCACAGGAACCTTGTCTAATTGTTCATCTACTTTCTCTATGATACTATGAAACAAAGGACTCTTACATTTAATCTTCATATACTCTTATATAAATGGGATATAATGCAAAGTCAACTAAAATATGAAGTTTATTTTAATGATATGGGTGTGTTCGTTTTTAGATGGGAAGGCTTGTTTGCCTCCTGTAGAGTACCCAAAATATCAGAATTCATGGTATGAATGCCAGCGTTTGGCACAAAAAGAAAGTCTCACCCTTATGAGCAAAATGGGGTACAAATACGTGAATGACAATAAGATTGGAATTAAATATTATTGTAAATCAGTTGAAACTACTTAAAATTTAAAGTAGGTTCCTGAAATGACTTTTTTCGCATTTATCCTATTTGGCCATATGTGTATTAAAGTTCCGGAAGATTTAGATAAGTGCAATAATATCTACGAATTCGACAAATCCAAGCATATTAGCCTTCAGAGCTGCCTTGATAGAGCTGGGTATCTTGGTACCCAAATACAGCTAAATCTTAAAAAAAAGGGCACCTACGCCACAGAAATGACCATATATTGCATTCCTTCGGATAATTCTATGACTCACGGTATAGTATGGAAATAGACTTGACAGCCTATCCCAACATGCCTTATTATCACTTATGAAGCACTATCGTATCAGAGTGATAGCGTTTGGATGCTTATACATGGATATGATAGAGGCTAAAGATCTTGACAGCGCCTTTAAACTTTTGGTTGAAAAGGCAACTAAGGGTCTTTTAACAAAGCTAGAGGGTGTGGGCTTTTATCAAAGCGAGAAAGTCCAGATCACTTACGAGGAGGTAACGGATGGCACTTCAAAAATTAGTGCAGGAGAAGTTAAACCTGGAACACCAATGGGCCAAGAAAGCTATGACGTCACAACGTGAAGAAATGAAATGGATTGACATTAAGATTAAGGACGTCAAAAAATTGGTCAATAATGCAGTTGAACAAGACGCAAAACCTTCGATTGCAACATGAGTAAAGCAGTTAAAAAATTAAGAAAGCTTAAAGAGCAGTTAGATAAACTCGAAGACAAAAAAGCTGATCTTTTAAATGATATCGATATAGCTATCGACGAATTAGAATTCGAAGAAGAGAACAAGGAATAGTTATTAGTTATCGTAGTGATCTACGATTCGTTGTAAGATTTCTCTTTTAACAATACTAAAAGGCAGGAGATCTTTGGCCAGTTTATAGGCGTCTCTGTAAGAGCATCTCCATCTCCAGTTATCATAATTTTGTTTATGTGTAGCTTTTCGTATATTTAAAGTTCCGAAACCAGCTTTTTCTTTAAGCCATTCCATCACACCTTTATGATTCATTTGAATTTCGACATGAATGCTAGAACATTTATAAAATTTATTATTTGAGCACTTCTTTATTCTTCTTCTACAATCAATCCAACCTTCTCCGTCTACAATACCAGCAAAATAGCGAGCATCATTTTCAGTCATGAGCCGTGCCCCATGATCCTCCTGTTTTAACATCCACTACAAAGGGAAGTTTAAACTCTATACAACTTTCCATTATTTTTTTAATACTTTGAGTATCTTTCGTGTTGGTTTTACTAATATTAAAACATAATTCATCATGAATTTGTAAGATAGGTAGATGGCCTGCTTCGTAACAAGAGAGCATTGCTTGCTTAGTTTGATCAGCTGAAGATCCCTGGATTAATCGATTAAGGGCTTTATAGGTATAAGCTCTTTTAATATTTTCTCTTCCATACTTAGCTACGGCATTATCGAAAGTTTCTGCGGTGTAAAGTCCAAAATCTTTGGGCTCCCACATATCGAATCTACATTTTCTACCTTTCTTGGTTCTAATGACCCCTTTATCATTTGCAGTTTGCATACATCTATCCGACAACATCTTAACGAAAGGAACTTTACGGTTATATTTAGAAATTAATACGGTAGCTTCCTCTTTAGATACCCCTAGTGAAGTAGCTAGTTTGTTTTTCCCCATTCCATACATGAGACCTAGACCTATAGTTTTAGCCTGAACTCTCTCTATACCTACTAAATTAGCTACTGTTTGGTGAAAGTCAGTGCTAGCTTTATGATAGGCCTCTACTAATTCACTACTTCCTTCGTAGCCATTGCCAATAGAAGCTGCATAGTGGACCGTCATTCGTGGTTCTTGTTGCGAGTAGTCAAAGGATCCCCACTTGTGTCCTTCTTCAGGCACAAAGAGAGACCGAATCATAGGGCCGAACTCTTTGTTCCGAGCTGGCACTTGTTGGAGATTGGGATTGGACATACTCAATCTACCCGAGACTGTTCCTCCGTTGTCAGACCTTAATTGATTTATTTCTGCATGTATTCTTCCCTTCACCTGGTATTTCATGATAGAAGATAAGAAGGTATTGTGAAATTTATTTATTTCTCTAGCCTTAACGACCAATTTAGCAATTTTATGTTTACAATTAATCAACCAGTTTTGAGTGAATGATGGCTCATCTGTTTTGGCAGTCCGTGGGTAGTCTATCTTCAGCTTATCAAAAGCTTTTGCGATTTGGCGTGCTGCCCAGATATCTGTGTCTAACCCTGATTCTTTTTTTATGGCCAATAGTATTTCTTTTTCTTGGAGCTGCATCTTTGTTCTTAATTTTTCAGCTAACTCCACTTGTACTCTTACCCCTCGTTGACGCATTGCGATCAATACTGGGAGTAGGCTAGATTCTAAGTCCCATATTGTTTCCAGGCTTTGTTGCATAATTTCTTTTTTAAGTTGTTGCCATAGAAGGTACGTGAGTCGTGCATCTTGTTCCGCATAAAATCCGACAAACTCTGCCGGGAGCTTCCACATTTCCCCTTTGGGATCAACGCCGTGTTCTTTGGCTGCAATAATTAAATCGGTTTCAGCTTTGATTTCGCCTAGATAATCTTTAGATAAAGCATTCAACGAATAGGACCAGCGGTTCTCATTGACGATGGCGGCGGCAACCATGGTATCAACAATCGGGCCTTTGACTTTAATATCTTCTTGTTCTAACCAACCCACATCGTACTGAGCATTATGGAATATTTTTGTACAAGGCAACGCGCACACCGTCCTCATGTATTTTTTAACTTGTTGGGGAATCATGTTTCCTCCCCCGTAATGAGCAAAAGGATAATAACCTTGCCAGCCTTCGACGGCTACTGCAAAGCCAATGATGTTTCCATTTCCTGTAGCCCAGCCTGCTCCTTGTCCGGAACTAATTCCTTCGTCGCGTGTTTCTAAATCAATGGCAATTTCTTTTGCGCCTGAGAGATCTTTATATTCAGCAGGGCAAGACCATATATGTTTTTTGAAATTCATCGAGAGTTGTAGACTCATTTATAATCCCTATCAATAATCATATCAATGTAATGTTTTGCTTTTTCCAAGTCTTTAACTTCTCCCTTTGATGCATGTCTACAAATATATTTAATAGCATTTCCCTCCGCGAACAAGAGTTTATTTTCATTAATAAATTCACTCGGTTGAATTTTCATATTCTTGTAGTGGGATCCACCGATTTGTTTTTTATAAACGTTCATTAATGTACGGTTTTTTTAGGGTCTTTAATATTGCTGCCTTCAACAACTTTCACCATTTCTTTGTATTCTTCCTTCGTTAGAAGAGTTTTATAAATTCTCATAGCAATTGCCATATAAGTAGCGGCTACCATTTGCATTGGATAATTTTCTCCATAGACCATCGCATCGGTAAAAATTTTCTGATAAATTCTTTTAAGCTTTTCGTCTTCCGTCATATTTTTTAAAAACTATTCTCCAAATCCAAGAGCGTGTCATGGAAACAACCGTAAAAATTAAAGCGATTCCCAAACTGTCCATAATCGTAGGATGGAGCCCAAAGAGCGGAAAAATGTATAACTGGATGAGGATAGCCAGGACGAATCCGGAACCTACATCAATGATGCTTTCAATCAGGCTTTGCACTGGATCCTTTTCTTTTCAAACGCTTCTGTGCTTCTTCTACAATTTTAAAAATGTTTTGCCATTTCGTTTCTGCTTTAACTTTCTTAATCATTTCCTGCAACTGTTTGTAGTAACTAGGCTTATCGTTCTTGGACATAAGTTAAATAGTCTCCTCCAATTGGATAATTATATTTATAATCTGTATTTAGCAGATGAATAGTTTTTCTAGCACGAGTTGCAGCGGTATACCAGACTTTTTTCTCATTAGTTTTTTCGTCACGTGATTTAGATTTAAAATTGGAAGGATAATTCGCTTTAGCATATAAAACAACATGATCTGCCTCCCCTCCTTTAACAGAATGAATAGTATCAATAATGATTTTAGGAAGATTGTCTAATTCTTTTTGGCCATAGCGTTTTAGCAATCTTATGAAATAAAAAACTTGTTGGGAAGTAAAGTTTCTTTTTAATATATCCCACCACTGTTTCTTTTGAGAACTCAGGGGAAGATCAAGGCCACATCGTTTAGTTAAATTTTTAAAATCATATTCCTCAAGCTCAGATTCGGTATTCCAAAATTTAGTTGTTCTAAATTTAGGATCCTTTAGCTCTCGAATATATCTATACATTTTTTCAACCTGCTTCTTGTTGATTGTTTTCTTATTTGAAAGATGCGTCCAAGCTTTGATAGCCTCCCATTGATGTTGATCAAAGCATTTTATATCTTCATTATCGGAAAAATACAACCCTGCATGTTTAGCCAACATACGTAATTCATTTACTGCAGTATTAATACGTCCTAAAATATACCAACTTCCTTCTAAGGTATTGAAAGGGATTTCTCTAAAATTTAAATAGTGCTTGATGTAGCCTTCTTGTTTTGAATGGGTATATTCTTTTTCTTCGCTATTAAAAATCTCTCTTCTAATGATCTGAGAAAAATGATGAATCGCTTTTCCGAACCGTCTTGTTTTTCTAAGTCTTACCTTACGCCCCGGAAAGTAATGAGTAAAATATCGAGGGTCTGCGCCGTTCCATTCATAAATGGCTTGGTCGTCGTCACCTGCTAAATAAATTCTTTCAGCATTCTTGGCAATTTTAAAAATGACTGACCATTGAAGGGGTGTGCAATCTTGGGCTTCATCAATAATTAAAATTTTAAGAGGAGGAAAATTAACTTCTTCGATAGCTTTTTCAATCATGTCATCGAAATCGATTAAAGCTTTTTCTTTGCCACTTTTTTTATAGTCCTTATATATTTGTATTTTTTTTAAAAGAACATCCAGCGAATCTTTTTGATAAGATTCTTTCTTATAAATTTCTTCAGGACTCTTTAACATATTTCGAGATTTACTATAAATCCCTAACGACCAATCTATATAAGTAAAATTATCATCGGCTAATCGCTTATCGCTATATTTAATAATTTTACCTTCAAGAGCAAAGTCCACCATACAATCTTTAGGATCAAAAATATCTTCTTCAAAATATCTTCGGCAGTATTTATGCAGAGTTTTAAATCTTTCAAAATCATCAGTAGTATATTGAGGAAAAGCTTGAAGAGCTCTTTCTGTTGCAGTGTTGATTGCTTTATTAGTAAAAGAAATAAAAGCAATACTCTGTGGAGAAATATTATTTTTTAAAGCTCTCGTTAAAACCCGTGCAATTAAAGTTTCGGTCTTACCTGTTCCAGGCGGTCCAAAAATTTTAACTGTTTTCTGGTGGAGGGTTTTTAGCGCTTGGCGTTCTAAATTTTTCTGTGTGGTATTCATCATCTAATTCCGACGTTTCTTTTTTAGTCTTTTTGGTAGGGGTGACACCCACATGGCTTACAAATTCTGGCATTTGAACATACCAAATATTTTTTTCGCCTTCCCAGTACGCATGGCGTTCGCATCCTAGATAATGGAGAGCATCCATGGTGCTGTTAAAAATTTTAGTGGCATGACTTTTAATATAATGCTCAAGAGTAGAGCGTTTAAAATAACACATTCGTGTTTTGGAATCTAAAACAACATACCCATCTTTAAGTTTAGTAAAGTCGTCTTCTTCAATTGTTTTTTCAAAAAAAGATTTAAGGGTATTATATTTTTCTTCATCGACGGTATCTTCAAATTTCATTTTTTCATTTTCAATCGCTCGTGCAGTAATTTCTTTGAGCAACAATTCAAAAGGAGAAGGACCCGCTCTAGTTTTGGGGAGGGACATCCAAAAAATTCCATATTTTAAAAATTTAATTCTCCATGACTTTTCGTCTTTCATGTCTTCAGGTTGAACCGTGATGCGTTGGCCTTTAAAGCTGAAGCTAAAATAAATAGTTTTAGTATCTCGGGTATAGGAAATTTCTTTAAACTCATCAATCATTTCTGGAATTTGAGGACCAATCCCCAGCTTTCGTGTCTTACAAAGTTCTTTGTTACAAATCGGCTGAATTTCGGCATGCTTAGGAGGACATTTGAAATGATAGCCATGAGTCTTAACAGACTTCGCTATCGCTTTAACTTCACTAACCTTCATGGGTTTGGTAAAGCATTGTTTATTTCGTTCAAGAGCAACTTCTTGAAGAGCTTTGATATCTAGATTACCGTCTGTTTTTTTATTCTCTAGAACCAGGATATTGAATAGAAAGTTATTACGATTGTTTCCAGGCCACGGCTCTGTTATAAGTTTTTGTACACATGGAGGATAGTTTTGCCATTCTGCCTCAGGCTCGTAGGCATTTGTTTTTAAGTTATATAATTCTTTTACTAATAATCGTTTTGATTCAGCTAAGTCTAGAAAGGCTCCTATCATCAATGGATTTGAATTATCGTCAAAGGCAAATTCTACTGTTGCATTACAGTTGTAGTATGGCATTGTTACTGCTTTACTCATTGGGAAGACTTCATTAGCCATAAAGAAAGTATCATTCCATTCATCGAGTTTTTTTCTTACATCCTCAACAGACGCCCAATCTTTTAAAAATAAAAATAAATGAAGACCTCCTGATTTGGATTTAATGGGAACTAAAGGAAGTTTATATTCTTGGATAATGGAAACGTATTTTTTTTGTGAATAATTTTTATAAGTCGTGGGATCAACATCAATGCACCCCCATTTACATTTATCATTGTTTTCGGGGCGCACACCGATTCTGACCTTGCCATCTAAGTGCTCCTGCCATTTAGCTGAAGTGAGAGGTTCGTGAATCGTGAGGTACTCGGCTTGACGCTTACCCCGTTCATCGACCTCCCCCGTAAGGGAGGTCGTAATGAACTGATCAGGATCCCCTTCAAAAAGATCTACTAATCGTTTTAACATTTAAAACGGTACTGCTTGTTTTTTTGTATCCTGTTTTAAATCTGAAGTTGTCCCAAAGTCCACCTTACCAAAAATATCACTCTTCATAGAGCTTTGATAGAAGGCTCTAGTAATCTCAAGAGTTTTTGGGAACTTCTCAGGTAGTAGGAATGTATCAAATTCCACAACCCAACCGAACCAATTATTCTTAGAATTAGATTCCCTGGTTGTTGTTAAGCGATAAGTCGTTGCCCAAGTTGGTGGTCTAAAGAAACCTTTAGAACCTTTCATTCGACGAGTTTGCGTCATCGAATTCCAAGTCTTAGATTTCTTCTTCTGTGTAGACTTCATAGCAATTAATGCTTGTTCTTGAGGTAAATAGTTTTTATCTAAAATAAAAACAAAATGATTACCTGTATCTTCCACATAATTTCCATTAGGAAGTCTATCCTTATTATCCTCACCTCTTGTAGTTTCAGACATAATGGAAGGATCCGTATGAATCTTAATCGGTCTTCCAGGGCTATCCCCCTTGTCTTTCCACTCATTAAAAGTGTTGATGTATAAACAAGGAACCACAACGATACCTCCTTTGCCCTTCCACAGGCTTCCAGTTACTTCGTTGTAGATATCACCTCGTTCCGCATTAGCGATATATTTTCCATCACTTTTATCTAATACAGCTGAACTTGCGTATAAGATTTTAAGGATGGGTAGTTTAACGTCACGAGCGCCAATGAACTCCTGACCTTCTCCAGCAGATTCTTCCAAGTTAATGGCTGCTGGTAGATTAGCTGCTTTTTTTTGAATCTCTTTAGCCTGAGATTTTGGTTGTTGCGTCGTCTGCATTGTTTACTCCTTCGTGGTTATTTTAGTTTTACTTGCAACATAAACACCGAATAAATCAGCTGGAACATTTTTACCATCTTGAATTTGTTCTCTAACGAACGCCTTCAAAGTCATGG
>Ga0209756_1003744_pt1 | contig 12132 bp, 12 predicted proteins | sample ETNvirenome_6_85_FD_184071 | JGI IMG/M metagenome (GOLD analysis project Ga0209756, IMG submission 184071) | Marine viral communities from the Pacific Ocean - ETNP_6_85 (SPAdes) (version 3) | ecosystem: Environmental > Aquatic > Marine > Oceanic | place: Pacific Ocean | collected 2013-06-19
AAATAAAACTCTTAAATCAGGCCCAAGAAAAGGCAGTGTGGTTCCAGAGCCTGGATGTTATGATATGGCAGATTCATACGTGATAGCCCGAGCCGGTAAAATGAACATTTGAGCATTATCTTTTACAATATATTAGATGGATGTTGTACTTAAGTCGAGAATAGCTTTTATAATATCAGTTTTCGGGCCAGGTATAGTGAATAAACGCTCTATATCAGTTAACTGTTCTAAATGTGGTAAAGACCGCCCGAGTAAAAAAAAGCTAGTAATAAGGTTAGATGATGGTATGCACCATTGTTGGGTCTGTGGCCTAAAAGGCCGCTCTCTTAGGTATACTATAAGAAAATACCATCCCAAGCACTATGAATCTTATTCTAGGCTATTTGAATCAGAAGATTATAAATCTAAAGTATTGATAGAAGACGAAGTAAAAGAAGTAAAAATCCCTAAGGGATTTGTTTTGCTCGGCAATAATTTAAAAAGTAGGGATCCAGATGTAAGAGATACGCTTGACTATGCCTACTCTAGAGGATTAACTGAGAGAGATATTTGGTATTTTAGAGCCGGCACTTGTCAAAACGGAAGTTTTAGAAGAAGGCTTATTATTCCATCGTTCGATGCTGATGGAAAATTAAATTATTATTCGGGTAGATCGATTGATTCTGATAAAAAAATAAAATACTTAAACGCTAAAGCTCCAAAGAAAACTTTGATATTTAATGAAATTAACATTAGATGGGATGAAGAGCTAACAATTGTCGAGGGGCCGATGGATTTAGTTAAATGCAATGAAAATACAGTTCCAATACTTGGATCTACGCTTCACGAAAAATATGAGCTCTTTAAAAAGATAGTAAAAAATTCTACACCAGTTTTGATGGCTTTAGACCCCGACGCGAAAGATAAAATGCATAAGATTTGTATAGATTTGTATTCCTTTGGTGCGGCTGTGAGAATACTTAATCTAGAAGGCTACAACGATGTTGGAGCTATGAGTAAAGTTGAATTTTCCAAACGAAGAGAAAACGCCCGTGTTTGGCAGCCCGACGAACGGCTAATACATCTAATTAGAAAAATTAGAAGCGGATCATTATTTTAAGGTTAATGAATGAGTTTTAAGTGCGTACACATTTCCGATATTCATTTTAGGGGTCTGTCAAGACACCAGGAATATAGGGAATCATTTGAAGATTTTTTTAAGCAAGTTGCAGATCTTAAACCAGATGCAATTTTTATTGGTGGAGATATAGTCCACTCAAAAACTCAGGGTATTAGCCCAGAGCTTATTGATATTCTTACGTGGTGGTTTAAGTCGATGGCTGAGCTAGCCACAACTCACGTAATATTAGGTAACCACGATGGTTTGATTTCTAATAAACACCGCCAAGATGCTATAACACCGATAATAAACGCTATTAATGATCCGCGGATCAAGCTTTATAAAAATTCTGGTAATTATCCAATTATTCCTGGATACACTTGGAATGTTTTTTCGTGTTTTGATGAAGAAAGATGGCCAGAAGTAAAACCAGACCCTGAGTCTATTAATATTGCAGTATTTCATGGTGGCGTCTATGGTTCGAAAACTGATATTAATTGGGACATCGAGGGAGAAGTAGAAGCATCATTTTTTAAAGATTTTGATTTTGCATTTTTGGGAGATATTCACAAGAAGCAATATCTAGATCCAGAGAAGAGGATAGCTTATCCAGGATCTACTATTCAGCAAAATTATGGGGAAGATCCCGGGAAGGGATTCTTATTTTGGGAAATAGAAAGTAAAGATAAATTTACTAGCACATTTTATGAAATAGCCCACTCTTATCCTTTTGTTACAATAGATTGGAAGGGTACAGTAAAGAAAACTATAGACGCTATACCTGATGTTCCAAATAAATCTAGATTTAGAGTTAGGTCAGATTTCCAAATACCACAAGCTGAAATTAAGCAGCTTCACGCAGAGCTTAAAGAAACTAAAGAAGCTAGCGAGATTGTTTTTAAATTTGATGAGATGCAAGCAGCTCAAGTTGAAACCGAACAAGCCGGATCTAGTTCTTTTAACTTTAGAGATCCACACTACCTGCTAGATCTGTGTAAGCAGTTTTATCAAAATCAAAAAATCACCGACAAAGAGTGGGAGGAGATGCTTGTTCTCCTTAAAAAATATTGTTTAGAAATTTCAAAAAATGACTCTCCAAGAAATATTAAGTGGAATATTAAAAATATAGAATTCGAAAATACTTTTTCTTATGGAAAGAATAATAAGATAAATTTTGAAAATCTAAATGGAATCATCGGTCTTTTTGGAAGAAATAGATCAGGAAAATCTTCTATCCCAGGGACTTTGATGTATGGTCTATTTAACAGCACCGACAGGGGAGCTATAAAGAATCTTCATATTATCAACACTAGAAAAGGCCACTGCAAGACTTCGATAAATTTTGGCGTGAATGGAGTAAATTATCGAGCTGAAAGACAATCAGTAAAACACCAGACTAGAGCTGGGAAGGTAAGCGCCTCTACTCACTTAAATTTCTTCCAACTTGATTCCGATGGAAATGAATTAAAAGACATGTCTGGAGAGCAACGCAGAGATACTGACAAAGCGCTCAAGGATAAAATAGGAACTAGAGAAGATTTTCTATTAACTTCTTTTGCCAGCCAGGGAGAAATGAATGCCTTCATTAAACATAGAGCTACACAAAGAAAGTCTATATTGGCTAATTTCTTAGATTTAGATATTTTTGAAAAAATTCTCTTCATGGCAAAGGAAGATTCAGGTGGGATCAAAGCTCTTTTAGACAGGTCTCCAGACAGAGAGTGGAACGCTATTATTTTAGAAACAGGTCTAAAGCTAAAAGCCGCGCAAGAAGAAAGAGATCAAGTAGAAAAGAAGCTTTCTAGCATAAGAAAAAGAGCTCAATCCCTAAAATTAGAAATTGCCACTCAGGGAGATGGCGAAATTATAACCCTAGAAGATGTTAAACAACACGAAATAAAATTAAATGAATGTAAAAGCAGACTTGATGATACTTCCAAAAGCAGAGTAGATTACCATAATCAAGTGGAGTCTATGAATGCTAAGTTAGAAAAAATATCTAAGATAAAAAATCAATTCCCGATAGAAGAGCTGAGAGATAAGCTGAGTGCCCAAAACGATTTAGAAAAATCGCTGCTGCAACTAGAGCACAGTCTACAAAGAGAGAACGAAGCTCTTAAAAATCAAAACAAGTCGGTAAAACTACTTAAAGATGTCCCGTGCGGAGACAAATTTCCAACTTGTAAATTCATCAAAAATTCTCATAAAAATAAAGCTAAATTAGAAGATCAGCAAAGTTTAATATCTACTTTGAGAGATCAGGTAAGAGTTTCTAAGAAGTCGCTAAATATCTTAAAAGATGAAAATCTAAATGAAAAAATCGACAAGTATCAAAAGATTCTCACGCAAGAAGGAGAATATAGAGTAGCTTCTTCAAGCCTTCATGTGAAATTTAATGATACCACTAGAGAGCATGCGCAACTATCGGAGTCTATTGGCGGATTAAGAGATGAACTAATTGTGCTCAAGAGCAAAGTCGTAGATGAATCTGTGTGCGGAAAATTAGATTCTATTAAAAAGAAGATATCTGAGCTTTCTGAAAAAGACAAACATTTAGATGCTAAAAGGTTGAGCCTTAGTGAATCTATTGGGCTGCTTAATTCTTCTTTAGAAAGATTAGAGAAAGAAAAGAAAGAATACGAAAGCTTGCTAACTGACTGGAGAGTTTATGGATTAATAATGAATGCCGTAAACAAGAAGGGAATTCCACTTCAGATACTAAGCTCCCAGCTTCCTAAGATTAATTATGAAATATCTAAAATTTTACAGGGAGTCGTAGGGTTTACAGTAGAACTAGAAGCAGATCAAAACTCTAACGCCATGGATATATACATAAACTATGGAGATTCTAGAAGGGTTATAGAGTGTGGTTCTGGTATGGAGAAAATGGTTTCTTCATTAGCGATTCGAGTCGCGTTAATTAATATTTCTTCTTTGCCAAAGACTGATCTTTTGATGATTGATGAGGGTTTTGGGGCTTTAGATGAAATGAATATTGAAGCGTGCAACCGCCTTTTAGAATCTCTGAAAAAATGGTTTAGGACTATTATTGTGATTTCTCATATAGATGCAGTTAAAGATGCTGTAGATAACGTTTTAGAAATCACCCACAAGGGAAAAGATTCAAGAGTTTATCATGAGTGACAGCTGGAAAAAAGGATATAAAAATAGAGAATATAAATTCGAAGGCTCTCATTTTATTTTGATAAAAAACGGTGATTTTTCGAATAAATCGATTCCATTTGATTGTCCCACTTGCGGGGTTTTAATGAGGGATCGAAATGATTCTATAGCTTTTCAAATTTTTGAATGTTGTAGAGAATGTATGTATGATATTGCATACCCAAATAAAGCAAGGTGGACCAAAGGTTGGCGCCCATCTGAAGAAGAACTAAAATATGTAAGGCAAAAACGTCTTAAATTACCTAGTTATATCTGTAAATAGTGAGGAAAGAATGCTTACTTTTGAACAAAACAATGCTCTCGGCAACATTTTAAATTCGAGTTGGGGCCGAGGGAATAAATCTACATTTCAATGCAAGGGTTTGATGCAGGGAGAAAATCTCGTGGTAACTTACTCTACAATGGCTTATTTTGCTTCTGAGAGAAGCATGCCATCTCAAATGCCTCGCCTGGTTGATGAATCAAATCACCACATTAATGAATTAATGGCAAGCACGCGTCAGCAATTCAAAGATTCAACTGGAGAGTCTTTAAAAATAGAAGAGCTTTCTAATACGGACAATCTTGAATACACTCAGGGATCTATGGTTAATCCACGCAGAGTCGCGGTTTATAGAAGGCGAGTAGTATTTAAGGTTGGCTAATGGCTCCGGTTAATAAAAAACGCCAAGTCAATGAAATAATAAAATGCGGGAAAGATCCATCGTATTTTATGAATAAATACGTGAAGATACAGCATCCCCAAAGAGGGACGATACCTTTTAAAACATACGCATTTCAAGATGATTGCCTAAAAGATTTTGTAGATCATAGATTTAATGTCATTCTTAAATCTAGACAGCTCGGCCTTTCCACTTTAAGTGCAGCTTATGCTGCGTGGCTAGCTATTTTCTATAAAGACAAAAATATATTAGTAATCGCAACAAAGCTTTCAGTTGCAATGAACTTTATTAAAAAAGTTAAAACTGCAATTAGGGGTTTGCCAAACTGGCTAATTCTTCCAGAGATAACTACAAACAATAAACAATCAGTAGAATTTAGCAACGGCTCAACTATTAAAGCGGTTCCAACTTCAGAGGACGCTGGTAGATCAGAAGCACTGTCTTTACTTATTGTAGATGAAGCTGCGTTCGTAAGAAATTTTGACGAGCTTTGGATGGGGTTGTATCCCACTCTCTCTACTGGTGGTAGAGCTATAGTGTTATCTACGCCAAACGGCGTCGGCGGTCAATATTATGACATCTACGTAAAAGCCGAATCAAAAGAAAATGAATTCAATCCAATAAAGCTTCAATGGGATGTGCATCCAGAGAGAGATAACTCTTGGTTTGAGCATGAAACTAAAAACTTAAACCAAAAACAGATTGCACAAGAGCTCCTTTGCGATTTTGCTGCCTCTGGTGATACTTTCTTGACTGCTGAGGATATAGAGAGTCTAAGAATGGGTATCACAACCCCTCTAGAAAGATGGGGCCCAGAAATGAACGTCTGGGTCTGGAAATATGCCCTATCCGAGCATTCCTATATTATATCTGCAGACGTAGCGCGCGGCGACGCTAAAGATTACTCCACATTTCATGTAATCGACACTAAAGAATCTGAAATAGTCGCAGAATATAAAGGTAAAATTCCTCCAGACCAATTTGCAGTACTTTTAAATGAGGCTGGAAAAAGATATAATAATGCAGTGGTCTGTCCAGAAAGTAACACCTATGGCTTTGCGGTTTTAGTTAAATTGAAAGAATTATCTTATCCTAACATTTATTTCGCCAAAGAAAAAGACAAGTATGCAGCTTTATACGCAAACGGATCGATTTCTAAAGCTGGTTTTTCTACGCAGGGAACATCAAGAGCTCAAATCTTAACCAAGCTAGAAGAAGTTATAAGAAATAGACAGATTAGAATTTATTCTAGCAGGCTGTATGAAGAGCTGAAAACTTTTATATGGAAAGGCAGCAAAGCTCAAGCGATGAGAGATAAAAATGATGATTTAGTTTTAGCTTTGGCTATAGGAGTTTGGCTTTATGATACTAGTGAGAGCTATAACAAGCAAAGTGTAGATTTAAATGCAGCCATGCTTGGTGCTATGGGCATGACTAATAAAAAAGCACCAGCAGTCATTAACAGAAGGTTACAAAACATGCAAGGAGTCAATCCATTTATTCCAGTTGTTTTACCATCTGCGGATACTGGTGAGCCCGACGAAGAAGGAAACCCTAAGCCCGAGAACCCTATGGACTTCTCGTGGCTAATTAAGTAGTTTATTCTTCAGTAATTTTGATGATATTTAAGACAGAGGAAAATAAAAATGGCTGAAAACACCCCAGGACTTTTTAGAAAGCTAACTCAGCTTTTTAGATCTGGACCTAGCATTAAACGAAGGGTCAAGGCCTGGGATGGAAAAGATCCGAAAGCAAAAAGCTCTCTTCAACAATTTAGAAAATCGCATAGCGATGTTTATACAAGCACGATGTCGGCATATGGATCTTTTGATCGTATGTCGAGATACTCCGATTTTTCTGAAATGGAAAATACTCCTGAGATAGCATCAGCTTTAGACATATATGCAGAAGAGACAGCGTCAGTAGATGAAAAAGGTCAAGTACTTCACATTTATTCTGAAAATAGAAAAGTTAGAGAGCTTTTAAATACACTGTTCTATGATACTCTAAACGTAGGGTTCAATCTTCCAATGTGGGTAAGAAATCTATGTAAGTACGGCGATTTCTTTACATTCAATGATGTGTCTCCAGAGTTTGGTGTTGTTGGCTGTTATCCAATTCCTATATCTGAAATAGAGAGAGAAGAGGGCTACGACCCTGAAGATCCAACCGCGGTTAGATTTCGCTGGATGACACAGGGAAATCAAATATTAGAAAACTGGCAAGTTTCCCACTTTAGACTTTTGGGAAATGATTCATTTTTGCCATATGGCTCTAGCGTACTAGAATCTGCTAGAAGAATATGGAGGCAGTTAATTCTTATAGAAGATGCTATGCTAGTATATAGAGTGATTCGCTCTCCAGAGAGAAGAGTGTTTTATATTGATGTTGGTAATGTTCCTCCAGAAAATGTTTCAGAGTATTTAGAGCAGGCTAAGACATCACTGAAGAGAGATCCAGTTTTAGATAGGGATGATGGCAGAGTAGATTTGAGATACAATCCACTATCTGTTGATGAAGATTATTTTATACCAGTAAGAGGCGGAGAATCTGGAACAAAAATAGAGTCTCTTGCTGGAGGCCAAAATACTTCGGCTATCGAAGACGTAGAGTATATTCAGAAAAAATTATTTGCAGCTCTTAAAATTCCAAAAGCATATCTTGGGTATGATGAATCTATTGGAGCTAAAGCTACTTTAGCACAAGAAGATATAAGATTTTCTAGAGGAATCCAGAGAATCCAGAAGACTATTATAGCAGAATTAAATAAAATAGCAATGATTCACCTTTATGCTCACGGTTTTACTGGAGAAGATTTGATAGATTTCGATCTAAAACTTTCAAATCCATCTTCAATAGCCGTTCAGCAAAAGCTTGAGCTCATTAGTACTAGATTTGATATTGCTGGAAAAGTTCCTGAGGGTATGCTAGATAAAAGATGGGTTAGAAAAAATGTTTTAGGCCTCACTGATGAAGATATTAAGCAAGTTGAAGAAGGAATAATTCAAGACGCTATAAACGCAACTGAAATGGAGGCAGCCGGCGCCGAGGCTGGCGGCGGAGAAGGTGGTGGTGATGAAGGCGGCGGTGATGAAGGTGGCGGATTATTCGCGGTTGATTCACCCGAGGGCGATGTTCTAGATGGAAACCCCATAACGCCTCAGGCTGGATATGCCTTTCAAGAAGCCGATGAAATAGATGAAGAAGACGATGACGAGGTAATAAAACTTTCTATTACAGATGAAGATGGGCCATCCCGCGTAGAGAAAATGATTAGAAATGTATGGAATGAGCCTATAAAAAAACCAAGACACGAAAGAGGAGCGTCCAAAACTCACATGCCTGATTTGGCAAGCATGACCTCTGTTGGATCTAAAACGAGAGCAAGAGATTCTATGAATCAGCCATACGATCAAAGCTTTTTTAGAAATCCATTTGGAGAAGGTTTAGCTGATCAGATAGATGAAAAAGTCTTTTCTAATGAAATCACTATAAAGCCAAAATTAAACTTATCTATGGTTAATACTCTAAATAAGCTTTCAAACGTAATAAATATTCCTAAGAGTAGTGTTCTTAGTGAAGATGTGTCTGAAGGTGAGCTAGATATAGAGCTTTTAGATTCTAAAAATATTGACGAGAGTTAATCGATGCCCAAGCACAATAAAAAAAGAAATATTGGAATAATTTACGAACAACTTTTGCAGACTCTGTCGAGTGCTGTGATTAATAAAGACCAAAATAAAATAAAAGTAATTAAAGAGATCCTAAGCAGCAATTTTAAGCCGGGCTCACACCTTTACAGAGAGTTTAGATTATTTAACGCATTAGTAAACACCACTGTGCCGTCCGATTCTTTAGCTAATAGAATATTAGATGAAGCAAAGAGAGGAGCCAAAGATTTCGACCTTAAACAGCTTAATTTAGAAAAATCTAAGCTTATTAAGTCTATTAATTACAAGCTTAATGACTCTAAGTTTTATAGTCAGAGAGTAGATGAATATAGATCATATGCTACAGTTCAAACTTTATTGGACGATTGGCGCCGCGGCGAAAAAGCTAATATGACAAAATTATTAGAATATGAACTTAAGGTTCATTCTATGCTACTGAGCGAAAAACGCTCCAGCACTATATCTGAAAAAGTAGATCCAGAAGTTAATAAAGTGACGGTTAAGATAATGCTAGAGAAGTTTAATAAAAAATATGGCTCTACTTTAAATTCTGAGCAAATGAGCATCGTAAAAGATTATATCTTCAACTCAGATAGCCAGATAATACCAAAACTAAAAGAAGTCAAAGAAAACACTTTAAAAGAACTTAGTTCTCTGAAGAAGACGTGCGATAATAAAATTCTTTCTAGTAAAGTTGATAAAGTTTATAAGAGCGTTATGACGCTAGATGAAAACACTGTAGACGACGATAATATGTCTCGGTTTATGCTAGTTTCTAGATTAAAAGAAGAAATTTTAGAGGATAAGAAAAATGAACAATAATTTAAAGCTTTTAACTAATTGGACTCCGTTTGAATATACTGCAGATACTATTAAAGAATCCAAAGAGTCTAATGGCGGAAAGATTATGATGAAAGGAATATTGCAGAAATCAGATACGCTTAATCAAAATGGAAGAATATATCCTCAAATAATTTTAGAAAGAGAAGTTAGAAACTATCAGAAATTTATTGCAGAAAATCGAGCTCTTGGAGAGTGTGATCATCCAGACTCCTCAGTCGTAGAATTGAAAAACGTATCTCATATAGTGAGAGAAGCTTATATGGACGGGGATATTTGCTATGGAGTCGTAGAGCTTTTAAACACGCCAGCAGGAAAAATACTACAAAGTTTGGTAGAGTCCGGAGTTACTCTCGGAATAAGCTCAAGAGGTGTCGGTTCTACAAAAAGAGACGGAAATTACGACATAGTTCAAGATGATTTTCAACTCATATGCTGGGATTTTGTCTCAGAGCCATCAACCCCCGGGGCTTTTGTTATGAGAGAGGGTCGTGAAATTAAAAGAAGCGATTTAAATAAAGTTTTTAACCGGACTGATAGAATCGATAGAATATTTAATGAAATATTAGACTGGGAGAAATAAAATGAGCGGATATCATAATTGGACTTCGCCACATCATAACTTTGCTCCAGAGTATCAAGTCTCTGGGCAGCCTTTTGTGACGGCTAGTGCAGATGGAGAAATTACTGACTCGGCGAATGCTGGGCATAGTATAAAATTTCCCTTTGTTACTAGATGGGTTATTATAACATGCACTGATAGTAGCAATGGATTAAAGATTGGATTTACTCAAAATGGAGTAGATTCTAAGGGAGCTTCAGTTTCAGGTTCATATGATGAAAGAACTCCTGCCAATCATGCAAATTATTTTACTCTTGCTAAGGAAGCAACTACCCAGCGATTAGAGCTTAAGTGTACTGAAATATTCTTTAGAGGTAATGGTGGCGCTTCAGATTTTTCGTTGATAGCTGGTATCACTAACGTCCCGCCATCTCAATTCTATACTATGACAGGCTCGGCCGGTTTCCAAGGAGTTGGTTAATGGCTAAACTGACTAGAACAGCGCTTAAATCTATAGTTAAAGAATGTTTAGTAGAAATACTGGCAGAGGGATTAGCAAGCACTGGAGAAACTTTACTAGAGTCTAGATCAGCTCAGGTGCGCAAGCCAAAAGCTAAAAAGACTTCATCTCATTTAGATTCTATAAGTTATAATAATAAAAGCACATTATCAGAAAATTTATTAAATAAAATAAATTCTACCACAAATGATCCAGTGATGGCTGATATTTTAAAAGATACAGCTTTAAACACACTGCCTAATCAAATAGGCGCAGATCAAAATATGAGTTATGTTCACAGAGTATCCCAGGGGGACCAAGCTACAAAAGTAATGGCCCAATCTGATCCTTTAGATATGTTTGAGGGAGCTAGTAATTGGGCGACCCTTGCATTTTCGCAACCAACAAATTCTAATAAATGAATAGACAAAAATTAGATTAGCGTGATATGTATTAAGTGAGCGCTTAATCTCGGAGATTTAAATGGCACGTAGAACACGTAAAACTAGAAAACTTACTCCTTCAGTTTTAAGAAGGATTGTTTTAGAAGAAAAAGCTCGTTTGATGGAAACATCTGACCCTGTTGCCGCCGGTGTGACCGACGTTGAGAAGGTGAGCCCAGACGAAGTAGACGCAGATGCTCTTGCGAGCACACTTGAAAAAGATATTGATCACCTTAAAGTTTTAAAGGTTCATGAGCAGAGACTTCGCAAGAAGCTTCGCAGAATCCAAGAGGCTCGCCGTAAGGTTCGTAAGAATCTATTAAGAAAACTATAATTTTTTAGGAGAATAAAAAATGCCCACCCACAAGCAAGGCACAGTAAATGCAAATGCCACTGTAAAGAGTTTAGGATTATCTGACACAGAGACTGTCAAGGCCTGTTTTCCAGCCAATCCAGTTGGTGTAGAGTATGCGTTACATGATAACGGCACAAATGATGCTGATATTAGAAAAAACTTTAGTGAGCTTTGTCTGGATGGTATAGTAAATGATGGCGGACACACTTTTGGAGAATTTAATTTAGATTTTGCAGAAGCTCCTGACATCGCCGAAGTAGAAACTGGCGGTGGCGGACTCCCTGGAAGCCCATGGGTGCCTAACCCTTCTTCTTCTCCAACTGGAAATCCATCTGATCAGCCTGATCCACCATCTGGTTGGGGAGAAACTCCAAGCGATCCTCCAGGAGCTGGAGTTGGATCTGGTCTCGGTCCAAGAGATTCCTCTGCGCAGCAAGCTAGCACCACTCTTGGTGATTATGGATTTGGTAAATCTCCATATCAAACGTAGGATATAGAAAATGCCCACAGATAGGCAAGGTACTACATCTCCAGAAGCTGGATTAAATTACGGTACTCAAACAGCCGGCTCAACAGCCTTGGGCTCTTCTGATCCAACAGCGCTCCAGTCAGCATTTTCAGCCTCTCCTGTTTATGCTGGAGATATTCCTGAGTGGGATGATTATTTAACTAACGTTATGCGCGGCACTGTGGATGGATATAATGACAGCGCAACTAATCCATATTTTCACAATGTAGATTCAGGAGTTGGCGGCGATGTAGATTCTTCAACTCCAAGTAAAACTTATGGAGAGAACGATCCGCCGACATATTCTTCT
>Ga0209756_1003749_pt1 | contig 12126 bp, 20 predicted proteins | sample ETNvirenome_6_85_FD_184071 | JGI IMG/M metagenome (GOLD analysis project Ga0209756, IMG submission 184071) | Marine viral communities from the Pacific Ocean - ETNP_6_85 (SPAdes) (version 3) | ecosystem: Environmental > Aquatic > Marine > Oceanic | place: Pacific Ocean | collected 2013-06-19
TATACTTTTGTGGTGAAAATTTAACCCTTCGAAGTGGTATAGGCATGTACGACAACTTAATAACCTATCTCACCAATAATAAATATGATTGTTTGCATATTACCGAAGACAAAGAAGAAGGTAATGCATTTGATTGGTTTTGGGAAGAAAGTATTAACACCTTGCAGATTATTTGGCGCCCAGATGATGAAGATCACAAAATGATTACATTAGTGATCAAAGATGAAGAATATAATCAGGTAGTTAGATCGACAGTATATTATAAAACCTTGCTTCCGAACTAAATATAATATGGGGATGAGAAAAAGTTCCAATTCAAAAACAGTTTTATTTTTGTATGGCGTGGCCTTTGTATTAACGATAGTGACTTCGATTTTGTTAATAGCCGCAACAGCGATCGCTAGCGAATATCAATCTAATTTTACCTATATTCCGGCTGTTGAAAACGGCCCAGCCCGAGTCGCAACGTGGAAAAGAACGCCCACAGTAATAGTGTGTGAGCATGCGCCGGTTAATGAGACTCAAATTAAAAAGGCCGTAAAATTATGGACCGATTTGGATCACAAATTTTTCAAAACTCAATATAAATACGATCCATTAAACAAGTGTATCAGTAAAGCGCCGCAGGGGTATATCATAATTCACTTAGTTAGCTCCGACGTTAAAATGGATGACAGCGATTTGGCAGAAACACATTTTTATGTTAACAATGACACCAAAGAAGTAGATTGGGCCATAATTTATATGAGACCGACCATTAAAGAAACAGTTTTAGAACATGAGCTAGGACACGCCCTAGGATATTTACACTACAACAAACTTGATCACCTAATGAATTCTAAATGGATGTATGGCGGTTGGGACAAGTCCGGCCTCGCAAACAAGCGTCGATAGGCGACCTAGTAGTGTGTGTTGATGCGGCCAGAAAGGACATCAACGGACATAGTCGAAGATTTATTGGATTAGTACTTGACAAATCCATCTCAGTCTATAAAATACAGATAGTGGACAGTGGCGAAATAGTTTACTGGCCCATGACAGCAACTTATCTATGGAAGGAAATATAATGAGTACTGAAGAAATAGTAGAAGAAGGTCACGTCGAAGGACCGCGTTGGGAGATTGTTGGAAAACACACAACATACGAAGAAGCCGATCAGCAGCGTCTGGAATTGGCTATGGAAGAGGATTTGCAAGTGAAGGTTCACTGGCAAGGAAAGGTCAATGCGCGCTATTTTGCCGTCAAGACCCGTCAAGACCCTCATATTGCGCTAGAGGAGGCTCTCAATCAAAAGCGCGCCGACAAGAAGAGGCGTAAGGCAAAGCTTAACAAAAAGCGCCGCAAGAAGTGAGAGCCGAAACACGTCGAGATCGCTATGATAAAAAGCTTAAAACTGCCAAGAAGTATCCGATTAGTCTCTGCGCTATCAATTTCCGCGACGATGATAATCTTGGGTATTTGGTTAGGAGTGCTGCTTGCTTTGGTGCAGAACGGCTTTATGTGGTTGGACACGTTCCTGAACGCAGTTGTCTAAAGGCCCCTTCTGGAAGCTTAACGGATTATGTGGAAATTGAACAATTTTCGCGGCCGGCTGAATTTCTTATGCACACACAGCTGGAAGGGATTCAGATTGTCTGTGCGGAATTGGTGGAGGGCGCAAGACCTCTATCTGCTTATAATTTCAATTTTGATCGCCCTATTTGTTTGGTCGTTGGTAACGAACAAATTGGAATTCCCTCTGAAATTCTTGCAAGATCTGATATAGTATATATAGAGATGCCTGGAGTGGGGTATTGTTTGAATACCTCTCAAGCAGCAAATATAATGCTTTATGAGGCGGTCAAGCAATTTAAAAAACGTAACTAATTATTATAGAATGTCAAATGATCATGATAGAAAACAATTGCCGGCATTTCTTAAGACAGTATATCTTTCAAATAGAGAAATACGTCTTATTCTTGCTGGTCTATATTCTTTAAATATGCCTAAAGACGAAGTAGAAAACACTCTTTGGAAAAAACTTTTATTCGAGAAGCTACATAAAAAAACTCGCAGGAAGAAGGATTAAATGAATGTCCATACTAGAGATGTACTTAAATTAAAAGCAGCGATAGAATTTGGTTCAGAGTTTATTTACACCATAAAGCAGGGCGGCCTAGGCCTCACTTTGACTATTTCCTGCTGCGATCTCCCCTCATCACGCGAAAGGGCCGCAGAAGTAAGAAAGAAGGCACCTTCTCGATGGGAAGGTCTTTATGTAATAGTAACTTATTCAGATGAAGAAGAAGGTGATTCGTTATATGATCCTAATTTGGTATAAAATAGACGCATGACAACAGAATTAGCAGTATATACGGCTTTAATAGCATTATTTATTAATGTTATTAGTTTATGGGCCATTAATCGTATACGATCTGATCAAATAAGGATAATAAAAATGATTTTCAAACGCTTAAAATATGTAGAAACGATTTTATCGCATTATGATATGATCCCACTTCCATGGGAAATAGAAGATTTTAATAATGCCGACGAAACAACAAAATATCTTAAACGAGAAGGAAATGTAGTATACTTAGAAAAGGAGGAGCAATAATATGACAAAATTACCACAAACACCATATGATACGGTATGTGTTTCCGGAGGATTTGATCCGGTACATATCGGACACTTGCGAATGCTACAAGAAGCCGCCGCTTTTGGCAAAGTTATTGTGATTGTAAATTCGGATGATTGGCTTATGAGAAAGAAAGGATATATTTTTATGCCTTTTGAAGAGCGATGTGAAATACTTCGCGGCTTTGCATCTGTTGATGAAACAGTTGTCGTTGATGATGTTGATGGCACTGTTTGTGAGGCACTTCAAAGAATAAGACCAACTTATTTTGCAAATGGCGGCGATAGAAAAGTTGATAACACCCCCGAGATGAAATTATGCGAAGAGTTGGGAATTGAATTACTTTGGAATACAGGCGGGGGCAAAATACAAAGTTCGCGGGATCTTGTTAATACCTCGCCAATGCTGAACTCAACAGAAGACGATCCGGATTTATATATTAAACCAAGTAGAGTCGAAATTGTAACGGCACATGATCTCCCCAAGAAATCGTAAGTTTCTTTTGGGTTCTCTAATTAATGAAGAGACGAAGCCTAGATGAGTCGAAAGAAAATCTATATTCTAGACACCAGCGTTTATCTCACAAATGCTGAATGTATTTATGCTTTCAAAAATAATGATATATATATCCCCTTAAAAGTTTTTGAAGAAATAGATAAACATAAAAAACGCCAGGATGTTGTGGGCGCCCAAGCACGAAAGATAATTAGACTTTGGGATGAATTACGTTCTCGTGGCTCAATTAATAAAGGGATTCGGATTAGAAAAGGTCTCGGAATAATTAAATCAGTAAGCGCTAGCGGGATAACACAAGGGGATCTTCCTCTAGATTTGGATATTAAAATACCTGATCACTTAATCATAGCGACAGCTCTTAAAACTCAAAACGAAACATCTAATAAAGTTATATTAGTTTCCCGCGATATTAATATGCGAGTGATTGCTGATGCGATTGGCCTAACATCTGAAGATTTTCAAAATAACCAAATTGTTGATAGTAGTGATAATATCTTTACAGGCCTTTCTACCGTTTTGGTCGATGATCAAAAGATTGATAATTTTTACGAAAAAAAGAATGTATATTTAGAAGGTAAAGGACTCTTTCCTAATCAGTACATAATGATGGTATCAAATGCCAATGAGAAAAAATCAGCATTAGGAAGATTTATTAATGATTCAACGCCTGTTCTACAATTATCACAAAAGAAAAAAGGAGTGTGGGGGATTAAAGCAAGAAATAAGGAACAATCATTTCTTCTGGATGCTCTGATGGACCCGCGGGTTCAGATAGTTACTGCTATTGGTAAAGCAGGCAGCGGTAAGACCATCTGTGCCATCGCTGCAGGCCTCGAACAGACCATAGATGAAGTCACAGCCGCCTACTCGCGAATAATCGTCTCACGGCCCGTACAGCCCCTAGGAAAGGACATCGGTTTCTTGCCCGGTAGCCTGGAAGAGAAAATGGCCCCATGGCTGATGCCAATTCAAGATAATTTACAGTTTTTAATGGGAAATGATAAAATAACACTTGACATTTATCGTCAAAAGGGTACAATAGAAATAGAAGCTATGACTTATATTCGTGGTCGTTCAATCTCTAATGCTTTTATTATAATTGATGAGGCACAAAACTTGACATCTCACGAATTAAAGACTATAATAACAAGAGTAGGCGAAGGTACAAAAATCGTGCTAACTGGCGATATAGAACAGATTGATAATATTTACGTTAATGCTACGACAAATGGTCTCACGCATGCGGTTGAAAAGTTTAAGGGCTTTGAACTTGCTGCACACGTTACCTTAAACAAGGGCGAGAGATCAAAAGTTGCAACCTTCGCTGCAGAAAATTTGTGAGATTAAAGTGGATTTAGAAAACCCCGATTTAGAAAACCCCGTAGAAGACAATACTGGTTTAAAACAGCTGATTGTGAATTATATTGGAACGCGACTCGAGGCTGAAGAAGACGTGACGGTTGATATGGCTATTCAGGTCTTCGCCGCGGAGTTTCCAGAGTTTTTGATGGCCATCGCCGAAGAAAACTTCCTTAGAGGATATCAGCAGGCCTTGGACGATCTAGAAAACACAACATCAAAATAATGGAATATTATATACACAATGTTCCCGTATTCGTTACGGCCACTCCGGAAGAAAGTGTCGACATCCCTACATTTTGTGTAGAAGCAGAAGAATTTATATCTCCCGCTTTATTAAACAATGTAGATGTAATCTACATTGGAAAATTTAAAGAATTACAAGATCGAAATGCGGCTTTTATGAATGGCGGGATTTATATGACGGCTGCTGAGCCTACAGTATTTGATATGATAGAAAATTTTGTTCATGAAGTTGCACACTCTTTAGAAAATCAATTTGCGTGGCAGATATATGATGATAGTTTAATCCAAGAGTTTAAAGGTAAAAGAGAGCGGCTTTACCATTTACTCCACGCAGAGGGATATCATATTAACCCTGTGTTATACTCTTATACTGAATATAATAAAAAGTTTGATGAGTTTCTCGCCAACGAAGTGGGCTATCCTACTCTATTATCTATAACAATGGGACTATTTGTATCCCCATATGGTGCCACCTCTATTCAAGAGTATTTTGCAAACGGATTTGAAAAGTATTTTTTGGATAGTCCACAGAAAGTGCGAGATATAAGCCCCGTCTTATACAGCAAGATTGAAGAAATAGTAAATGCCGAAGCGTGAACATATATCATACTCAGAATTAAAAGACTGGAACACCTGTCCTCATCTTCATAAGAAATCCTGGATCGAAAAGGTTGCAAAATTCGAAGGCAATGAATACACAGCCTTTGGAACAGCTATCCATGACGTATGCGAGAAGAAACTTCTAAAGGAAGACATCAACGGTGCAGAAATATTCCAGATTGGCTTTGATAAGAAGCTCCAAGAATTGATGGAAAAAAATATTGAGGTAAATAAGACAAATGTAGAAACAATGCGAACTGCTGGTCCTGCGATCTTGGCAGAAGTAGAAGATGCTCTTGAAGATTACTTCGGTGATTATGAAGTATTCTCTTCGGAAGAAATGCTCTATGTACCAATTGAGAACTTCAATATCAATTTCAAAGGTTTCGTGGATGCTGTCGTTAAGGTAGGGGACACCTATCATCTATTTGATTGGAAGACATGTTCCTGGGGTTGGGACTCTCGGCGAAAAGCCGAAAAGATGGTGACGTATCAGTTAACCCTCTATAAACATTTCTTTTGCCAAAAACACAAAATTGATCCTAAAAATGTTGAAACTCACTTTGCATTGTTAAAAAGAACGGCCAAAAAAGATCGCGTGGAGATATTTAGAGTTACGAGCGGCAAGAAAAAAACCGAAAACGCTCTTAAACTTTTATACCAAGCCATTTATAATATCACTAAAAGGGTAAGCATCAAAAACAGGCTGAATTGTTTGAAGCCCTATCGTTGTAGCCTGTATAAAACCGAACACTGCCCGTAAAGGAACCTCCATGTCAGATAAAATTAAGATTTTCACTATTGGTGATCACCCCCTCTCTCCTTCGGGGGTTGGGACACAAACAAAATATATAATTGAAGGCATGCTTAAAACTGGTAAATATCAGTTTGTTTCGTTTGGAGGAGCCATCAAGCATCCAAATCATGATCCACAGTCGACCGAGGAGTGGGGAGAAGATTGGCTCATTTGGCCAGTCGATGGTTATGGCGACCCCGACCGGGTAAGAGCCATGATACATCAACAAAAGCCAGATATATTATGGTTTATGACGGACCCTAGATTTTATGGTTGGCTATGGGGCATAGAAAACGAAATTCGGGCACACGTGCCAATGGTTTATTATCATGTGTGGGATAACTATCCTTATCCAACATTTAATAGATCTTTTTATTTGTCAAATGATCATGTTGCATGCATATCAAAATTAACACATGATATTTTGCAAACAGTAGCACCCGAGGTCGAGAGTTCATATATACCGCATGCGGTCGATGAGGAGATATTTAAGCCTTTCCCCAAAGAAGATGTTAAGAAATTCCGTCGGGAAAAGAATTTAGAAAATAAATTTGTATGTGTTTGGAATAATCGCAACGCGCGCCGAAAACAGTCAGGTACGCTAATTTGGTGGTTTAAAGAATTTCTAGATAAAGTGGGCCACGATAAGGCCACGTTGATAATGCATACTGATGTCCATGATCAACATGGTCAGAATTTAGATACGATTATTCGAGAGCTTGGAATAGTAAATGGCGAAGTTTTATTTTCTCGTGAGAAGATAACGCAGTCCGATCTAGCTATGGTGTATAATCTGGCCGACTTAACCATCAATATCTCAGATGCTGAAGGATTTGGCTTGGCAACCCTAGAGTCACTTTCTTGTGGGACACCAATATTGGTTAGTATGACTGGCGGCCTCCAAGATCAAATAACTGATGGAAAGGATTGGTTTGGGATAGGACTGCAGCCGTCGTCAAAAGCAATCATTGGATCTCAGCAGGTACCCTTCATTTATGAGGACCGCTTAAACAAAGAAGATTTTTTAGAAGCGCTTATGAAAATATATGAAATGACCCCCGATGAGCGCGGCGAACTTGGAGCAAAGGGTCGCGCATATACACAAAAACAATTTAATTTTGAGAATTTTATTCAACAGTGGGATGATTTATTCACTAAAATTAATGAAGATTGTGGTTCTTGGAGCGATAGAACAGGATATAAAACATATGAGGTAAGGACTTTTTAAATGAGAAAGAAAATTTTAATTAAGGCACCAATTTTATCACGCTCTGGTTATGGGGAACAATCACGTTTTGCTCTCCGGGCCTTGAAAACAAGGGAAGACCTGTATGATATATATTTGATAAACATTCCATGGGGTAATACCGGACAGTCTATTGATATTTCTCCGGAGCGCCGGTGGATTGATAATGCGATGCTAAAGACAGCACACTATGTTCAAGACGAGAATATAGCCGAAAAATTTGATATTACTTTACAAATTACAATTCCGTCCGAATTTGAAAAAATAGCTCCCGTTAATATTGGATATACAGCAGGTATTGAGACCACGCTTGTGGCGCCAGAATGGTTACAAAAGTGCAACGAAATGATGGATAAAGTTATCACAATTTCAAAACACTCAAAAAATGTTTTTGAACAGACCAAGTATACCGCAACAAATAACCAAACTGGTGAAACTATTAGTGATTATGGAATTCTAATACCTGTAGATGTGGTCAATTACCCGGTACGTACAGCTGAACCTGAGGAAATTGATATCAAATTAGAAACAAAAAAGAATTTTCTGGTCGTATCTCAGTGGGGCCCTCGCAAAAACTTGGATAACACTATTAGATGGTTTGTGGAAGAATTCAAAAATGATGAAAATGTTGGACTGATTTTAAAGACAAACACCGCCTCCGATTCAATTACAGACCGAATGCATACCGCGGCGCGCCTCGAAGAGCTTTTGAAACTGTTCATCCCTAATCGCAAATGTAAAATATATCTTCTCCATGGAGAAATTAGTCCCGGCCAACTTACGTGGCTTTATCAACACCCCACAATGAAGGCTTTAATTAATATAGCTCATGGCGAAGGATACGGATTACCGCTTTTTGAAGCAGCTTACAACGGACTACCCTTGGTTACAATACCTTGGGGCGGCCAGCTGGATTTTATCTGCAAGCCTAATAAAAAAGGGAAGCAAGTCCCACGCGTCGAAAGAGTAAATTATGATATAAAGCAGGTTCAAAAGGAAGCTGTTTGGCCTGGGGTTATTCAAGAAGATTCTAAATGGGCCTATGCCCGAGAAACCTCTTATCGCCGGGCATTGCAGGAATGCTTAGGAAAAGAAGTTCATCGAAAAAAAGAAGCAGGAATCCTTCAAAAGCATATTCTAGAAAGATTTTCGGAAGAAAAAATTTATAAGGATTTTCTTGATTGTATCGCGCCATTAATGTGGGACTCTCCGGACGAAAATGATTCTGAATTTGCATTTTTCGAAAGGCAAAATTTAAGTGAATGATAAGGCTCTAGTAATCCAACCTGGAAAACTTGGCGATATATTAATAACAGCCCCAATAGTTAAGTATTATTACGATTTGGGGTATACAGATATACACTGGCCAGTTTTTAGTAACTTTACATCAATGGTTGATAGATTTGAATATGTAAAACCAATTTCGTTTGATATTGGTCTCGATCCTGCAACGTATCTTAATAACAAGCGTGTTAGTTTTTTTGATAAATTTAACACCGCCGGGTCCCGCTCGCAACAATTTTTCAAAATACTTCACGAAATCTATCCAGATGTTTCTGAATTTAAGGTTATAGACGCATGCTTTGCTTTTCCGGGTCATTTTAATCCTAGAAATAACGAAATAGGCCACACCTATATGCAGCAGGATAAAAGTTGGCTACAATTAAAATATGATCTCGCCGAGGTTCCACTAAAACAGAGGTGGTCTCTGGATTATACTCGAGATATTGACAAAGAAGATAAATTATTAGATTTTATAAAGAAATATGCATATCGTAAATATGGAAGTTATGATTATTCAATTGTGCAAGAATATGAGCCACACCCGGATCGACCTTTCCCAAAGCATAAAGTCAAAAATCCAATCAATTTTTCATATGTTAAGGGCTACGAGATCGTGGATTGGCTAAAAGTGCTAGAAAATGCGCTAGAGATTGTTTGTATCGATTCTTGTCTGTGTCACTTTGTAGAGGTTGCCTCATCTCTGAAGGACATAAAGAAAGTTTATTTAGGAACAGAAGAACCCCACCACACTTCTTTTATGAATAATATATTATTCAATAATTGGACCAATCTCTCAGAAACTGACATATCTTATGGAGTATCGAGTATAGAAGATTTATGATAACAGTTTTTGTTAATGGGTGTTTTGACATACTACACCGCGGCCATATAGAACTGTTCCAGTATGCACGTTCTATAGGTGATCGTGTTATTGTAGCTGTGGATTCCGACAAGAAGATTACTAAAGATAAAGGTCTGGGGCGCCCAGTTAATAATTTGAAAGATAGGATATATTTTTTATCGCGACTCAAGGATGTTGATGAAGTGTTATATTTCGATACGATTGAAGAGCTAGAAAATTTAGTAAAGAAAATGGCGCCCGATGTGATGGTAGTGGGATCGGATTGGCGAAAAAAAGTAGTTGTGGGAGGCCAATATGCCAAAACAATTAAATATTTTGAGAGAATAGATGGATATTCAACAACAAAAATTATTCAAGACACTTGTAATCGGTGATGCGTGTATTGATAAATATCATTATGGGCATTGCGAACGATTAAGCCTCGAGGCGCCCGTGGTCATATTGCGACATAGCCATAGTGAGGAACGAGAGGGGATGTGTCTTAATGTGGTAAATAATTTACGAGCTTTTGATCAACATGCCGCAGTAGATAAAATTTATAATAAAGAGCTTATCTATAAAGAACGCTTTGTTGATCTAAAAACAAGACAACATCTTTTAAGATTTGACGTGGGAGAAAGCGGCTTATTGACGCCATTATCGGAAGCGTCTATAAAAAAATTAAAAATCGAAACGTATGCTACTGTTATCATATCCGACTATAATAAGGGGTTTATAACTACAGAAGCTGGCGGTCTGATAGCACATATATGTGAGGAAAATGGTATCCCGCTTTTTGTCGATTCTAAAAAAGAAGATCTGAGTTGCTTTAAAAACGCGATTATTAAAATAAATGAAGATGAATTTAAAAAGGTTACCGAATACCCAGCAAATTATGAACTTATAGTCACTATGGGTGCTTCCGGCGCTCGATGGCGCGACGAAGTGTATAAAACTCGAAAATGCGAAGTGTTTGATGTCTCGGGCGCCGGCGACACATTTCTTGCCGCTTTGGTTGTAGAGTATTCTAAAACACAATCATTACCAAAAGCCATTAAATTTGCCAATAAATGTGCTAGAATAGTAGTACAAAAGTTCGGTACGTACGCACTGAAATCAGAGGATCTAAAATGATTTATGTATTTGATATCGACGGTACTATTTGTACAACGGATGAAAAACTAGACTATGAAAACGCTCAGCCGCTGACGAAGAGAATAGATAAGGTTAATGCTCTTTATGAGGAAGGACATACAATTTATTTTCAGACAGCAAGAGGAATGGGTCGGTCTGACAACTCGGCCGCCTACGCTTATAAAGCTTTTTACGACCTCACCAAGTCACAGCTTGATGCGTGGGGTGCTAACTACCATGGACTATTCCTAGGTAAGCCCGCGGGCGACATTTATATAGATGATAAGGGAATTAAAGATGAAGCGTTCTTTACCGATTAAATTTGTTCCCAAAGGGTGGGGATTCGAAAAGTGGATTGTTAATAATGAAGAGTATTGTGGAAAGATACTCTTCGTCGTAAAAGACAAGAAATGTTCTTGGCACTACCATAAATTGAAAGATGAAGTGTTTTATGTTCAAGCTGGCAAAGCACTTGTAAAATTTTCAGAACACGACAATTTAGATACTGCGCAACAGGTGCTACTAGAACGAGGGGATAATTTTCATGTGTGCCGCGGCCTCCGGCATCAAATTTGCGCAATTGAAGATACAGAATTGATTGAGTTTTCTACTCAACACTTTGATAGCGATAGCTACAGAATTAAAAAAGGAGATTAAAAATAAAATGGATATAAGTTTAAAATCAGAAAAGCCTCAGTTAATCCACAAAGATCCAAAGTCTTTTGTTATAGGTGGAGATATGGGGGATATTATCTATCACTTGCTTTTTATAAAAAAGCTTGGCGGCACTAAATATCATATTGATCCGTCCGGCGGGGCAAATGGCGGAAAGGGATATATAAGGGATGGATATATTGCCCTCGGCGACGGAAACCCGGGTAAATTTAATCTCTCTAAGGCATTGTTTCTTTTGCCGCTCTTAAAAGAGCAATCTTATTTGACAGATGTCGATCTTTATACTGGAGACCCCGCAACCGCATGGAAACATTATGATGTTCATGCTGGTGAATATCACAAAGATGATTTGGGAATTCAAAATTTAACATTTTTTCATGCTAAAAAATATGATTTGGATTTGAGTGACTTAGATGATCCGTGGTTGGAAGTACACTCCGACATCGACGTGCCTTGGGATCCAAATAGAAATATAATTATCAATCGAACCCCGAGATATCGAGGAAATGATAATTATTATTTTTTTAATAGACAGCGGTTCGATCAAAAGGGAGTTTTCGTTGGGCGGCCGGAAGAATATCAGGACTTTCGACAAAGATACGGATGCCCAAATCTCCCATATATAAAAACTGATACGGCTTTAGAATTGGCCGAGGTGGTTAATGCCGGGGATACTTTTGTTGGCAACGGGTCTCTCGCCGCGTCGATCGCCATGGGGCTTGGTAAAAATATAGAATATGAGTTTTGCTCTGTTGCCTGCCACTATATGTTTAATCGCTCCAATATGCAGTTATTTTAGGAGAAAAAAATG
>Ga0209756_1003751_pt1 | contig 12121 bp, 14 predicted proteins | sample ETNvirenome_6_85_FD_184071 | JGI IMG/M metagenome (GOLD analysis project Ga0209756, IMG submission 184071) | Marine viral communities from the Pacific Ocean - ETNP_6_85 (SPAdes) (version 3) | ecosystem: Environmental > Aquatic > Marine > Oceanic | place: Pacific Ocean | collected 2013-06-19
GAAACATTGACCCATATCTATACCAAGATTATATTGAAAATGAATAGTTGATTTATTTTTAAATTTAATTACAATACCTGAAAAGGAAAGGTTATATTATGACAACACAAACTGGAATGAAACTTTCAAAAGAAACTCTTAATGTTCTTAAGAATTTTGCAACGATTAATTCAAATATTTTAATTTCTTCTGGAAACCAAATTCGAACCGTCTCGCCCATGAAGAATATTATGGCAAATGCGACAATTTCAGAAGAATTCGATTGTGAATTTGGTATTTGGGATCTCCCAAAACTGTTAGGTACTATTAGTCTATTTTCTGATCCCACATTCTTCTTTGAAGATAATTATCTGTATATTGAGAGTTCTGGTTCGTCAGTCAAGTACTACTATTCAGATCCTCGTCTGTTAACTACAACAGACAAGACTGTTAAGATGCCTACTCCTGTTGTTTCTTTTGAACTGACCAATTCTGCATTTAATGAAATTATGAAGGCATCAGCAGTTCTTCAACTTTCTGATCTTCTTCTTCAAAGCAACAACGGAAACATTGAACTGGTTGCAGTCGATAAGACCGATATTACTTCAAATAATTATTCTATTGTTGTTGGAGATGATGCAGGCTCTTCAGATTATTCGTTTTACTTCAAGGCTGAGAATCTAAAAATTCTTCCCGGTGACTATTCAGTACGGGTTAGCGATATGGGAGTAAGTCAATTTACCAACAATGACATCGAACTTGATTATTGGATTGCACTAGAATCAGATTCCACATATACAGAATGAACCAATGACTAAAGAAAACTTTCTTTTTGTTGAAAAATACCGACCCCAAACTATATCCGATTGTATTCTTCCTGTTGAAATAAAAACAACATTTCAAGAAATGGTAAAGCAACATGAAATGCACAATTTGTTGCTGTCTGGAAGTGCTGGTGTGGGGAAAACAACAGTAGCAAGAGCATTATGCAATGATGTTGGAGCAGATTACATGATAATCAACTGCTCTGAAGACGGAAACATTGATACTCTAAGAACCAAGATTAGAAATTTTGCAAGTACAATTTCTATTAGTGGAGATAAAAAGGTTGTGATATTGGACGAATTTGATTATTCTAATTCTCAATCAACACAACCAGCACTGCGGGGATTTATCGAAGAGTTTGCAAATAATTGCAGGTTCATATTAACCTGCAATTATAAAAATAAAATCATCGAACCCCTTCATTCTCGATGTACCAATATTACATTTAGCATTCCTAAAGAAGAAAAACCAACAATTGCTCTTGGTTTTCTTCAACGATTAAAATACATCTTAGACACCGAAAACATTTCATATGATGAAAAAGTTTTAGGTGAACTTATTATGAAATATTTTCCAGATTTCCGAAGGGTTATCAACGAAGTTCAACGATATTCAGTGTTGGGGACCGTTGATACCGGAATTCTATCTTCTCTTGGGGATGTCCAAATAAAAACTCTTGTGGGAGCAATGAAAAATAAAGATTTCACAGAAGCAAGAAAATGGGTTATTGAAAATTCGGACAACTCCCCCCAAGAAATTTTTAGAAAAATTTATGATGGATTATATGAACATTTCGTATCCTCAAGCATCCCACAGGCTGTTTTAGTGTTGGCTGAATATCAATACAAAAATGCATTTGTAGCAGATCATGAAATTAACTTAGTTTCGTGTATAGTTGAATTAATGATGAATTGTGAGTTTAAATGAATATAAAAAAATTATTAAACAAAGAAAACTTCTTAGGTATAATACGACTAGTAGAAAAACAGAGAATGTCTCTTTTTAGATCACTAAAACGAAATGGAATAGAATTTTCAACAAAGACAAAATCGGAATTGGTTTCTCAGTTGTTTGAATCTGCTTTTTATAATCACTTTAACGATAAAAATATAAACATAGAACGGGCCGGAAGTGATAGTCTCAAACCAGATATTTTATTTTCTGACACCAACACTCCTCTTGAAATAAAAACAACAAAAGGAGAGTATTGGATCGGGGGGAGTTATTCTAAAAGAGAGGGAGATTTTCTGTTAGTATCGTGGGAAGAAGTTAACAGAAAACCAACGTATTTTGTCACACACGTTAAACTAAGGAAAGATGATTGGGCAGATCAGGGGGACAAATTTTATGGGACCAAATTTACCAAAAAGGATCTTCTCAAAAATGAAACCAAGACAATTTTAATGGGAGAATTATCTGAAGCAAATGGTAAAATTAAACTGATTAAAGAATCAATCATAAATTTAGTTAAAAATAAATGAAATTAAGCGACTACCTTACAGCGATAAATTATACCAAAGAGTCTCTTTTGGACGAAGAATGTAACGTCAAAGATTATACTCCCTTTGTTATAAATAGGTGTTTGTCTTATTTTCCCGACACAATTCTTCATTCTAATTTGATAAATTTTCACAATACTGCTCCAAAAAAGATGCAGTTTGATTATTATGTCAACGTTTTAAGAAAAAGAAAAAGATATAGTAAATGGCTAAAGAAAGAAAACGAAGAAGAATTTCTTGCTGTGAAAGAATATTTTAAATACTCTGACTCAAAAACAAAAGATGTTATTAACATTCTCTCAAATGAACAGAAATGTGAAATAATGTCCATTATTTCAACGAAAACACAATAAACATATATATTATGATAATATGATTGATTTTTAAAGGATTAATGAATGTGCGATGAATATGAAAAAGACGATGTGTTTAATGGTCTGGGGGTTGAAATAGAATTATCCGATAGAGATGATTTCTTGAAGATCAAAGAAACCCTCACCAGAATTGGAATATCATCCAGAAAAGAAAATAAATTATTTCAATCGTGCCACATCCTCCACAAGAGAGGAAGATATGCAATTATGCACTTTAAAGAAATGTTTATTTTGGATGGACTTGAAAGTACTCTAGGGGAAGAAGATATTGCTCGCAGAAATACCATTGCTCGACTTCTTGAAGAGTGGGAACTTTTAGAAATTTTAGACGAAGATTGTTGTGATCCTGAAATTAGCATATCTAAGATTAAAATAATATCCCACAAAGAAAAGGAAAATTGGGAACTAATTCCTAAATATCATATTGGTAATAGAAAATGAATTTTAAAATTATTAGTTATTATTGTGATGTGGATGATTCGAAATATTATGAAAAGTGCTATCATCGTCTAAAGAAAAAACTTGATGAATATGATTATGATTATGATTTGGTTCAGTTGGAAAGTTTGGGTTCATATAAAGAAAATTGCAGGCGTAAACCAAAATTCATATTGGACAAATTAGAAGAGCATGATACCAATATAATGTGGTTGGATATTGATACTATTCTAAAAAAACAAATGATTGAGGCTGAAAATCTTCCTGATGATATCGATATTAGTTTTGCATCTAGCAATAACGATATTGGTGGCTGTAAAGCATCTCCTATAATCATCAAAAATAATTATAAAAGTAAAAGGTTTTTAGAACAGTGGGCCGATAATGTTAATATGTCCAGAGAAGGGAATTACGAATGTTTTGACCACGAAGTGTTGTTTCATGCAGTACAAATAGCAGCATCATATTCAACTATAGCATTTCTAAATGAAACGTATTGCACCTGGCCGGGAAAAGAGAATGAAAATACTGTAATTTTAATGGGGCTTTCAGATAACGAATCAAAAAAAGATTCTCTTAAGAAAATGGGAATGTGTGATAAAGTAATAGAACACCAAACTGTCGGTTTCTACGAAAAATAACCAAGGACTATATTATGAATAAAAATAAAGGAATAGGAATCCCCTTTAGTTGCCACCAGTCTTCTTGCTCCAACAGGAAACCTAAAACATTTGAATGGACGGATGATGATGCCGAAATTGAAGTGTGGGTAGATTCAGCCATTCCCCAAGCAATCAATTTAGAAAGAAATCCAAAAGTAAAACGATATGCATGGCTATGCGAATCTAGGGCAATAATTCCCCAGATTAGAAATATGTTTAATCATGAAGATATTTTCAATTCGATGGTTAATTCATTCGATGGTATATTTACATGTGAAAATGAATTAGTAAAGATGCATGAAAAGATTCATTTCTGCTTAATTGGAAGCAATTTGCCATGGATTCAAGAATATAAAATTCATGACAAATCAAAATTAGTTTCCTTCATCGCTTCACATAAATTATTCACCCAAGGACATCATATTCGTCATGAATTGTATAAAAGTATAATAAAAAATAAAATAGACATTGATGTTTATGGGAGCATAACAGGAAATAGTTTCGGACACAATCCCGGATGTCATCTCGATGGGATTAAAATAGAATGGCACGATAAGAGAGAAGGCATGATGGATTATATGTTTTCTGTTGTGATAGAAAATGATCAATACGACACATATTTTACAGAAAAAATAACTGACTGTTTTGCAACCGGGACCATTCCAATATATTGGGGAACTAAAAATATTGGAGAATATTTTGACACCGATGGTATAATCAAATTACCAGATGATCCCAAAGAGGCAATAGATATTATAACGTCCATAACAAAAGATGATTACTATAAAAGATTAGAATCTATTAGACGAAATTTTGAGACAATAACCACAATGGAATCCGCTGACGATATGATGTTCAGCAAAATAAAAGAATTACATTATGAAAAAAGCAACTGAATATAATGCACATTACATGTTTGAAGAAGATTCAATGAATTTCGACTTTCCAGTTGAGATTCATGTTTCTCGTTTTCATAATAATCAATTCATAACTCTAGCAGATGTAGATTATAAAGTTCCTTTCGACAATCCTGATGCGTTCAAGGTTTATTTAAATACGACTGAACCAAGCACATCACCAAATAGAGAACCAATTGAAACTATAATAAGAAATGCCAATCAGTATGATTTGATTCTCACAACAGATGTTGAAATTTTGGAAAATTGTCCAAACGCAATAATGTTCCCTTATGGAACAACATGGTTAAATACGGGAAAGATAGACCATCCTGATGGTTTTGGAGAGTACGACGAATCCCTTGATGAACTGCATGAGAATAAGAGATTTGAAATTAGTTTTCTATGCTCCAATCATGCAAGAAGTCTAGAGGGATATGATAAGAGAAAAGAGATATGGTCAAGGAGAAGTGAATTTGAAAATCCTACTCTCTTCTATAGTAGCACTCGTCATCCGATTTCGCCAAATATATTACCAGAGGATGATAAGAAGTATCTTTTCAATTCTCAGTTTCATATTACGATTGAAAGCAGTACAATACCAAACTATTTCTCCGAAAAATTGATTGATGCACTTATTACCAAGACAGTGCCAATTTACTGGGGTTGTCCGAACATCGGTGACTTCTTTGATGTAAGAGGAATTATAATCGTTGATAGTGAAACCGATGTCGTTGAGGTTTGCAACAACATAACTTCTGAAACATATGAAGAAATGAAACCCTTCGTTGACGAAAATTACAAAAGAGCAAGAGAATATGCAAGACCATTTTCTGATAGAGTGAAAGAAGAAATACTTCGTGAGATTAGAATACGAGAAGACGAAAATAAACCCAAACTTCTTACGATTGGTATTTGCCATTTAAACGAAAGAAAAGAAAAGTTAGAAGCCTTGTTGGTGTCTATTCAAGAAAGTGCTCCACAAGAATATATGAATAAGATTGAAATTGTGGTGAATGCAGACAATGGAGAAAAGAGTGTCGGACAAAAAAGAAACGAGATTCTATCTTCTGCAAACGGTAGGTTCATATCTTTTGTGGATGATGATGACCTCATTTCTAAAGAATATGTAAAATGTATTGTAAATTGCATAGAACATAAAAGAGAACTTGATTGTATAGGATTTACAGGTAAGTATTATGTAAATGGTGTTCCGTCTGGGATATTTAAACATGCAAATAGTTATGGAGGAAATTTTAAAGATCATATTAACACTCCTTCTCTCACTGCCTTCCGTGGAATGCTTACAGCAAATGAGGAATCATTAGATGCTGACAATATACAATATAGACCTTGCAACCATTTGAATCCAGTCAGGACTTCTATTGCTCAACAAATCGGATTTCCAGACAAAAATTACGGAGAAGATTCTGATTATTCAGATAGACTTCTAGAATCCGGATTGTTAAAAAATGAAATGATAATACGACCCATTATGTATCACTATTTCTTTAATGAAGAAGCGTCTCGAACTTCGGGGGGGAAAGAATACATAGCAAAACCCCTATATGAGAGAGTGAACAAATTCATCCAATATAACAACCTTGGAGGAAATTAATGCCAAAAAATCCAGATAATATAGATTTAAGTATTCTTATATTATCAATACCCTCTCGGTTTGATAAATTGAACAACTTGCTACAAATATTAGATTCGCAAATAACAAACGATAGAGTTGAAGTATTGACTCTCGTAGACAACAAGTCCTTCCACATATATGAAAAAAGAAATGAACTTCTTGATATGTCTAGAGGAAAGTATACATGTTTTCTTGATGATGACGATTCTGTTTCGGATGATTATGTCCCAACAATTTTGAATTCTATTGATAATAATCCAACCGATGTAATTTGTTTTAAACAGCATTGTGATTATAATGGTCATCACTTTGATGTTTATTTTGATATAAACCACCGATGTGACCCAATGGATCCTTTGGTGCGGAATGGTAATGGATACAATGATATTATGAGACCACCATTTCACATGTGTCCTTTTAGTTCTAAAATCTCAAAATCTGAGAAATTTAGAGAAAAATATTCGTCAGGTGGACAATCGTGTGAGGATGCAGATTGGCTACTTCGATTATATCCAAAAGTAAAAAGTCAAACTATTTTAAATAAAGTTCTTCATTATTATCATTATAATTCACAGACCACGGAATCTATTGTAAGATGAAATTAATTACATTTTCTTTGTGGGGTGATAATCCCATGTATACGGTGGGAGCAATTAAAAATGCTGAAATAGCAAAAGAATTGTTTCCGGATTGGGTATGTCGTTTTTATATTGCGGATACTGTACCAAAAGAAATAATCGAAGAATTGGAAAATTTAGATTCTGAAATTGTAAGAAAATCAGATTCAGGATCATCTAATTGTATGTTTTGGAGATTTGAACCAGCGGCGGATGGTACTGTAGAAGCAATGATTGTTAGAGATACTGATTCCAGATTGGGAATTAGAGAAAAGTCTGCTGTAGATGAATGGTTGAGAAGCAACAAAAAGGTTCATATAATGAGGGATCACCCCTACCATCAAGCCCCTATGTTGGGTGGCATGTGGGGATGTAAACCAATTTTAATAGATGACATGGACAATTTAATAAAGCAACATTTATCAACAAACGAAAATAAAAAGGGATCAGATCAGCATTTCTTGTGGTCAATTTTTCCTAAATTTATAGATGATATCTATGTTCATGATCCATTTTTTGATAAGAATCCATTTCCTATGGAAAGAAAAGAAGATCCAGTGGTTAGATTTATTGGTCAAGTATTTGATGAAAATGATAATTATAGCGGAAACTGGAAAAGTGATCTGGAGATATTAGAAAAACATGAAAATTAAAGTCATACATTCATGTGATGATAATCCATATTATTTGAATTTTTGGCTGCCCGTATCTAAGGTGTGGAAAGAAAAATTTAATATCACTCCAGTATTAGTTCATATCGGTAATAAATCACCAGATAAAAAATATGGCGAAGTTCATACTATTGAACCAAATTCGAAACTTCCCATACACACACAAGCACAACTTGCTAGAATTTGGTATCCAATGCACGAACCAGATACATTATGGATTACTAGTGATATTGATATGTTTCCTGCTTCTAAAAGATGGTGGAGAGATAACATAAATTACTATATGGAAAATAAACCAACTTGGACAAATTTAAATTCCTCTATACAAGAAGAATATGCAGGAGTTTATTATCCTATATGTTATAATATTGCTTTAGGTAAAGACTTTAAGAAAGTTTTGGAAGTGGAAGATTCTTTCTATGACTTTGTAAGTCGTGGAATACAAGAAACTGAAGTCGATAATAAACACACTCCAGAAAATTGGGATGGACCAGAATTGACAAAATGGAATATTGATGAGGTATTAGTAACAAAGAAAGTTAGAGATTCTGGTGTAGATACACACTTACCACCAAAAGACAGACATAGAAGAATTAATAGAAATAGATGGTCATATGGGATTCAAGATTTAAGGGATGGGTGGTATCACGATTGTCATTCTCTTAGACCTTACGATTCACACAAAGAAGAAATAGAAACGGTTTTGTCTTTAATTGGAGAGCAAGTATGAATCACTATACTATTTTAATGATGGGGTACAATTCAAAAGAATGGATACACCAATCATTAAATACTGCAATGAAACAAAATCATGATAATTATGATGTAATCGCTATCGATGCCGAAACTACCGATGGCACATATGATGTATTGTTGGAATATGAACAGGAATATAAAAATTTAACAGTTGTTCGCAATTCACCTCGTCAATGTCAAACACAAAATGTATATGATGGTTGTAGAATGGTAAAAGATAAGTCCATTATTGTTACTTTAGATTTAGATGATTGGTTTCCGCATGATAATGTATTAAATGTTCTTGATAAGCATTACAATGAAGATATTTGGATGACATATGGCTCCATGTATCAAACTGGCAACCCCCATATTGTTGGACTTGGAAGACATTCTGATCATGTCATAGAAAATAATCTTTTCAGATTTGATGACTGGAAGGCTTCCCATTTACGAACATATAGAAAAGAACTTATAATGCAAGTGGACGATAGTTATTTAAAAGATTCAAATGGAAATTGGCTTTCTTCGGCAGGTGATGTTGCAGAAATGGTAACGATGCTAGAATTGTGCGGGGAAAGATTCTGTTTTATTCCAGAACCCCTTTATGTTTGGAATAGAGGAAACATTCTATCGGAGATGTATCATCATGTTGAGGAGCAATTGGAATGTAGCAGAATTATTGCCGAAAAAACCCCATGCACACGGATTGATTCATTATGAGAAATAAAATAACAGCAAAATTAATAGGACCATCCGAGTTATTTACTGGGTTTCATAATTTTGGTTTATGTAATCAGATGTTTCAGATTGCTACAATATTAAGTTATGCCCACGATTATGATTTTGATGCTATTTTTCCAGGATTAAAAAACTCACATTATGGCAATTATACAAAAAATATTTTTAGGAATCTTATAATTGATGAAGACATGCCTAATAATTATAGTTGGTATGTAGAACCAAAATATTCATACCACCCAATACCAAAAAGAGATGAATCTTTCGCTATCAGGGATAGTTATTGCCAAAGTGAAAAATATTTTATACACAATCGGAAATTAATATTAGATACATTTGCCCCACAAGACGAAGATATAGAATATATTCGTGCTAAGTATGAAAATATTTTATTAAATGAAAAAACAGTTTCGTGTCATGTCAGGAGAGGGGATTACACACAACTAGAAAATGCTCATCCTCATATTTGGGAAACAGATTATTATGATAATGCTTTAGAAGAAATAGATCATTCGATGGTTTTGGTTTTCGGTGATGATATGGAATATTGTAAAGAAAGATTTAAAAACATAAATGCAACATTCATACACGAAAAAGATTATTTAGATTTATATATTATGTCTATGTGTGAAAATAATATAATTGCTAATTCTAGTTTTTCGTGGTGGGGTGCTTGGTTAAATCAAAACCCAGATAAGAAAGTAATTGTACCAATAGAATGGTTTGGAAACGACAAACCACATGGTGGTAGAGGTGGACACACAGACGGTGATTTAATTCCAGAGGGGTGGATAAAATTATGAAAACGGTATATGTTGGTATGTGTGCAGATTTAATACATCATGGACATTTAAATATTATTAAGGAAGCAACAAAATATGGTAAAGTTGTTATCGGTCTTCTTACAGATAAAGCAATTGCAGATTATAAAAGACTTCCTGCTTTGAACTATAAACAAAGAAAGATAATAGTGGAAAATATTAAAGGTGTTGAACAAGTCATCCCACAGGAAACTTTAGATTATACTGACAATTTAAAAAAAATTAAACCAGATTATGTCGTGCATGGTGATGATTGGAAAAATGGAACACAACAAAAAACGAGAGATAGGGTTATAGAAGTGTTGAATGAATGGAACGGAAAGGTGATAGATGTTCCATATACAAAAGGAATATCTTCCACCAACCTTCACGAACATCTCAAAGAAATAGGCACAACACCAGATATTAGACGCGGGAAATTAAAAAGACTGATAAATTCTAAATCTATTATACGAATCATGGAAGTACACAGTGGTCTTACAGGTAAAATTGTTGAAAGTATTAATTATGATGGAAAAGAATTTGATGGAATGTGGGGTTCAAGTCTTACAGATTCTACATCAAAAGGAAAACCCGATATTGAATTGGTTCATAGACTAGATACTATTAATGAAATTTTAGAAACCACTACAAAACCAATTATCATAGACGGCGATACTGGTGGTATGGTAGAACATTTTGTTTATAATGTCAAAACTCTTGAAAGACTTGGAGTGTCTGCGGTAATCATAGAAGATAAAAAAGGATTAAAACGAAATTCACTATTTGGCACAGATGCTAATCAACAACAAGATAATATTGAAGATTTTTGTTATAAAATTTCTTCTGGCAAAAAGTGTCAAGTATCAAAAGATTTTATGATTATTGCAAGAATAGAAAGTCTAATTCTAAAACGAGGTGAAGATGATGCAATACAACGAGCAACATCATATATTGAAGCAGGTGCGGATGGTATCATGATTCATAGTAAAGAAAAAGACCCAACCGAAATTATTAATTTCATTAAGAAATTTAGAATGTTGCATCAATATACACCATTAGTTGTAGTTCCAACATCATACAATACCGTTACTGAATCTGAGTTTAAAGACTTGGGAGCAAATATTGTAATATATGCAAATCATCTCATTAGGAGTGCATATCCAGCCATGGTTGATACTGCAAAAACAATTTTGAAAAATGGTAGGTCTTTGGAAGCAGATGAAAAGTGTTTTTCAATTGAAGAACTTCTTAAATTGATTCCAGAGGAATTAAATAGATGAAAATATATTGTATACTTTTTGATACTTGCCCAAACATGCCAGAAATAGAACAACTTATTCGTTCTAAAGGATTGCATTATTGTGATTATATTACCAATAGTTTTACAACCACCTCTTTGGTTTCACTTTTTACAGGTAAGACACCAAGTGAAATGAATCAGGGTGGTATCGGTTATCATGGAACATATGCACACCTTGAGGACAAAAAAGAATGGGACAGTAAAATGTTATTTAATAATCTTCCAGAGGATTGGCAAATACATCTTCATGGTGACAAAGATAATGTTCATTTTGTGCCACAAGAATGTGGTGGAATTAATCGGGAATATAAATCATATATCCACACACCTAATCATAATGAAAAAGAATTTTTGAAACAAATGCAAGAACTCCCTTCGGACGAGAATCATTTTATATTTTTAAAATACAATCAGTTTCATGATGCAGTTGCACATGGAACAAATCATCATGATGCAGTAGAAAGTTTTATGAGCATTATCAATGCAATAGATTTTGAAGAAGAAAATTCTTTATTTTGGTTGTTTTCCGACCACGGAATACCTCACTATGTTGATGCATTAATGTCACCACCGCATTCTTGGCTGACATGGGTAAGTGTAACGGATAACATTACAAATGAACCAGTTACAAAGAATTTGATATATGTTTTAGATTTTTTTAATACTGTTATGAATAGAGCATATAACAAACAAAGTATGAATGATGTTCTATCTCCATTGGAAGTACAAAAACTTTATGTTGTTGAAGATGGAAGAGCAGAGCAAGACATGTATCACTGCACAACAGTTTCTGTAATTCGAAGATTGGGTGTTGGTTCATTCAAACAACTTGCATACTATAGAAAACTTGGAGCAGGCCTGCCCGGTATTTCCAGAACCGTTATTTATGATAGAAATACTGGAAATTCCGAGATGATGACTATCAATGAAAATGACATGTAT
>Ga0209756_1003755_pt1 | contig 12107 bp, 13 predicted proteins | sample ETNvirenome_6_85_FD_184071 | JGI IMG/M metagenome (GOLD analysis project Ga0209756, IMG submission 184071) | Marine viral communities from the Pacific Ocean - ETNP_6_85 (SPAdes) (version 3) | ecosystem: Environmental > Aquatic > Marine > Oceanic | place: Pacific Ocean | collected 2013-06-19
TTACAGTTGTGACGTCTGTAGCTGCGATACCAAGAGTTACATTATTATCAAAAGTAACATCTTGTTCAAATGTGGCTGCCGCTCCGGCAAAACGAAGTTCCCCTGTTCCATTATTATCAAATTCAATTGAAGCATCGGCGCCAGTTCCGAAATATAATTTAACATCGTCCAAGCATGCCGCATTTTTATTGAAAAGCGTGTAGCCCGATATGGTCTGGAGTGTAAGATACGCGTCGCCATTAGAGCTTATCGTAAGCGCATCGGCAACTCCTTGGGGCGCTTGAATATCGATACCGCCTAAAGCCCCTGAAATTATAAGTTCATCGGTGCTCGCTTCATCATATACAATATAAGCGTCTGGAAGGTCACCAAAATAAAGTTTATTATTATCGGCAATCCGGGCATCGTTATTAAAAAGGGCGCCCTGCGAGGCAGTTAATTGTCCCGTTATAGTTGTGACGTCTGCTGCAGCATCACCAAAACTTGTAGAGCCAGAGACCAACAAATCAGTACCAATAAATACTCTCTTGGCGATACTGGCGCCGCCTTCAACTTTCAAGGCGCCGGTGTCACCACTGTTGTCCACAGCATCTCTAGTGTCTGTTATATCAATAGGTAGGGCGAACGATGCGCCTTGTGAGCCAGTCAATTGCCCCGTTACAGTTGTTACGTCTGCTGCAGCATCGCCCAGAGCAACAGAACCACTAAAGTTGGCATTTCCAGAAACGCCCAATGTTCCTGTTACAGACAATGTATGTTCAGGGCTTGTTGTTCCAATGCCGACTTTGCCGGCGCCAAGTACCGTCACTAATGCGGTAGTGTGGTTTGCAACCTCCAAAACAGTCTCGGCGGAAGCTAAGGCCTGGACTGATGTTCCGCTTCTTTTTGCTCCAATAATTTCAACGGTTGCAACCGTATCTGTGTGGGTATCGTTGGAGATACCCCTTAAAGCTAGCGAACGAGCATCTGCACTATCCTGATCTGATAGCCCGTTAATTAGTAGGCCGCCGCGAGTTTGATGAATCGGGCCAAAATCACCATAGGCCTCGGTCTGAGCAACGCTTGTTATTCCATGTGTCACGTCGTCGTCGGTTAACACCAAGTGCGCGTTGCGAACCTGCGTAAGATCGCGAGTGTTGCCAAGTTCAGTCCAACTACCAGTTGAATGATCTTTAAACATCAATGTACCGTTGTTGTTTTGAAAAAATCCGACGGCTGTGCCGGATCCTGTAGCGGAACCCCAACTAACATAAGCGCTTTGTGAAAGTGCGCAAGATCCAGTTATAAAAATAGCTGAATCATTATACATGTAACCCATTTACTCACCTCTCTTTTGAACTATTAACGAATGATATGCTCCTATCGTCTATAAATAGTAAATAATAATAAATTTATTTTTTTAATAAATAAAATAGCACTATTCCCCTGGATCATTAATAGGGGTCATCTCAAGTTTATAGAGTTGTCCAGTTTTATTATTTCTAATTGAAAGAAATTCTTCTTCCTCAAGGACAGTCCAGTCTCCTCGATCATTTTTAAGATGCAGGTCACCAGTATATATATTTGCCCAACGGTAAGTCGAAGAGCCAAGATTATTAGTATTGTCGCTAGACGGAAGAAAATTACCATTTACTTTTGCGGTGCCACTTAGAAAATAACTACCTGTAAATTGATGGATGTCGTCTGTAGAATCGCCAAATTTTGTTGACCCTGATTGGTCTATGTTTGTAACTGTTTTAGTTATGGAATCAACATTATATTCATGCGCGTAAAGCGACCCGGATATAAATACGCTACCTGTAAATTGATGGTTGTGTGTAGGCTTGCCGCCATATTTTACTGCGACTGGGACTTTAGTGCCGCCGCCACCGCCTGAAAAACTAGGCACATCTATGCCCTCCACTATAATATTGTGATAAGCTATATCTCATTTGAAGCCATCTCCGTATGGCCTGAGCCGGTCAAAACATACATTCTTCTTGTTGGCACATTGGTTAAATCGGCTATAATTCTATAGTGGACCACCTCTGCTGCTGCTCCGACTTCGGTTCCGCCGCCTCCGAGGTCGTTACCTTCCGAAAGGTCTCCCGCGGTGACGGCGCCGACGTCAGCATTTGTGCTTATATATATTTCTTTAACTTTTGCTTTAAAAGTTATTGATTGGCTTCCGGAAAGAGTAACATAATGGCTGCCTTGGAACACATCTTTCTTGCCATCATATGGAATCCGATGAGTGGCGGCGAAATCTCCGGTATTTACGGCGCCGGTGGTATGTAGTGTGCTTCCGCTTACAAAGTGTACTTTAAAATAATTGCCTCCCGCTTGGGCACCCATATTAGTGACAGCGACCTCTCTTGTAACAAAAGGAAATTTATACCTTCTAGTTTGAGAAGCAGGATGGGCATCCGACCCTGATATCCATGGTTCTCCAGATACTTGATATGACCCTACGTTTCTTAAGCCTACGCTTGGGGCGCCGGCATAAATTGGTTGGTTGGTTTTTATATCATTTGGCATAGTTTCTAGAACCCTCCAGATGATAAATCAGCACTTAAATCCATCCAAGATAACAAATGCCACACAGTGGCACTTTCACAGACCCACATAGTAACATCGCCGGCGGCAGTTGTTATATTTGTCGTGCCTCCTTTTAATTCAGAACTAGTCACATCATATACAGTCGCCCCTCCGGATATAATTGTAATAATTTGTCCACACACACCACCATCAAATTGATCAATGGTAACACCGTCTGAGTGTGATTTAAAAATATTGCCATCTGAAATGTCCGGACTAGTGTCACCCGAGGCCATTGTAACAAATGTCTCCGATGGTCCGCTAAATGCAGCTGCTCCAGCGACATGTAATGCGCAGTTTGGGCCGGTTGTGCCAATACCGACACTTCCGCCGTTGAAATAGGAGTCCCCATTGCTATGCATAACTGTTTTTGCCGTACCAGCAGTATTATATAATAGAAATTTACCATCATCATCTGGGTCTGCCATAATTCGAGCTAGATAAACATTGTCTTGAGCGTAAAAAGAAGCACAAGCAGAATTTGAATAATTTGCCCTTACTTTTAATGCCGAATGATCGGGAGACGCGAGGACTGGGTTATTAATAAGTACTGTTCGTACTTCGTCTCCTTCGCCATCAATACTCCCGGTAATAGTGAACATAGGCGCAGGTGCGAATGTAGTTCCTGTTGCGTTGGCGCCGGCGTTTCCTCTAACTTCAAAAATAGGTCCGGTATCATTTGCTGCATGGTCTTGAAAAGTACCAGTAATAAAGAATGAGCCTGTAACTAGGTGACGGTCAGTTTTATCATCACCGAGTTGTGATAACTCAATTGTACCGTAGTGGAAACTGGGTTGTTTCAAATCAGGCATAGTTTATACTTCCGGCACGGCGGCGTTGACGGAGGAGCCTGCGTGTGTGTGGCCAGAACCAGTTAGGTGATACATTCTACTTCTTGGGACATTGGTTAAATCAGCCATAACTCGATACGTGCCTACTCCGGCAGCTGTTGTGGTGACATATACTTCTTTTGTTTTTGCCCTAAATGTTGTTGTGGTGCCGCTACCAGACACAGGGACATAATGAAGCCCCACATAAACATCACTAGTGACAGACTGGTTAATGGGCCCATGTTTGTCAGAAAAATCATGCCCAGAGCCACTTGCAAAGTGCACACGTATTGCTGCAGCACCAAAATTAGATACTGTAACTTCTCTTGAAACAAAAGGAAATGAAAATCTTTTAACTTTTGAAGCTGCTTGTTCTTCAGATCCTGAGATCCATGGTTCCCCAGAAACTTGATATGAACCTACATTTCTTAAACCTACGCTTGGCGCTCCAGCATAGATTGGTTGTCCTGTTTTTATATCTGTTGGCATTATCTACTCCACTTTTTCGTTACTTATAATTAGTTTTTATTTAATCTATTTTCCATTTTTGCATGTAATTTCTGCAAAACACGTTTTCTTTTCTCTTTTTCTCTTTTTCTCTTTTTGCTTGGCTTTTCATAATACATTTTGTCACGATAATTTTCTATAATTCTTGCTTTTTTACACTTTTTCATAAATCGTTTAACCATTCTTTCGAAAGGCTCATCTTTATATCGTGGTTTAGCTTCAACTATTATTGCTCTTTTCGCCATTATTTTCCTTTTGCCAAGCTTTTCCAGCTGCGAGAGCCCAGACTCATTATTTTAGAAATATCTACGCCAGCATCATCTGCGGCCAGGCCTGGAAAAAGACTCTGCGGAGATTGAGCTTTTGAAGGGGACCCCCCTTCATTCAAGGGGGTAGTTCCTTCAAATATATCCACTCCACCAAACCCTGCTGCATCTAATAATTTTCTTTTTTGTTCCAATTTTGTTTTCCGCCTCTCTTCCAACAATTCTCTTTGCTCTTGGCGGCCGGTCTCTTGCTTTTGTTCAATTTGAGGTGTTGGGCGCGCTCTATTGATTGTTTGTGTGCCTTTCATTACTTCTGTTATAACTGTGGAAAGCACCCCTTCTTCAAAGATTACTTCTTTAATACATTCTTTAATTAAGGGTTTGAGTATTCTTTTAAAATCTTTTCTGTTCATTATTAACCTTCTAATATATTGTTTAAAGCACGATTGATCCTATCTGCTTTTGTAAAAATAGTATTTAAACTTTTTTCCATGTTCTCGCTTATCATATAGGCGCCAGGTGTAGAAGGTTCGGAGACGAAATCAAAACAAATAAGTTGAAAATCGTCATTAACATAGGTTTTTCCATTCTTTTCTTTTGTTGATCCTAGGCCTCGTGAAGAAATTCCAAGTTTAACCCCTGCTTCAACAAGAGATTTGAGTACTTGGCCAGACGGAGTGCTCAAAACGCGCACTTTGCCCATAACATTTTCACCATCCCACCAGACATTGGTCACAAGGTGAGAAGCATTCTTAAGATTGATAACTGAATCATCGGGATGATCTAATTCTCCCAAAGCTCTTCTTTCATTTACTAATTTTTGGTAATTTTTTATTTCTTTTTCTAAAATATTGCGAGGATATACACGGCCATTACCATTTAATGCATCTGCTTTTTGCATGATACCTGAAAGAATTGTTGTCCCATTGGCAACAAGACGCTTTTCTTCTTCTGTTAAGAGATCTTGGCAAACACCACCTTCGCAAAGTTCATAATATTCTCTTAAGAGTATTTTTTTAGACATATTATTTTCCTCTTAAAGTGCGGGCATACGCCCGCACTAATCACGATCCGCCGCAACACCTACGAACAGGTTGCAACTTCCATTTTTTAATCAACATGACAATCTCCTTCATTTTTATAAGTTACTTTAAGACCAAAATCATTGATCAGAACACCGAAAAGATAACAAGTTCCAGAACTAAGCCACCCCAACACAAAAGCGTTGACCAAAGTATAGTCAAATGTAAATAGTTCTGTCCAGTTGTTTATTCCGAATAAAAACATCCCAACCCAAAAGCCCATGCACATAGGACAATGAAATAATTTTCCAAAACCATTTAGCCATTTTCTTGGCGGGCGTATTTTATTAAAAATTGAGCCGAAAACTAAGATTTGAGTTAAACCATACGCGGTGAGAATAAAATATATTAAATCCACAATTACCTCGGCTCTATGGCGCCCGGGCCAGCTAATCGGCCAAGCGCAGTTTGTGATAATTCAATCTCTGCGGGAGTTACGCCAGTCATCGCTGCCGCTAAGTAGTCAATGCTAGAGTCTAGATCATCTAGTTTGCCTATCAATCTTTCAAACGCGGATAATAAAGCAGGATCACTTTCAAATTCTTCTTTAATCACTTGTTTTAGTTGAGACTCGGGCAACGGCTTTGGTCGACCGATATCTCGATATCGCGGGACGTCGGTGAGGCCATGTCCGCGTTGCTCCCACCAACTGGGGAGTTCAACCCGTTCGTTTGACGTTAAATGTTCCTCCGGATTATCTATGATGTTTAATAGCTCTATCAATGCGGGCTTTGTTTTGTCTTCAATCGCGTGTCGAACATCTTCGTCACGATGAAGGTACACAGATCCTGGGTCGAGCCATTTTTCCGGCTCTCCAAAGGACCAGTCGACGCTCTTGCCCTTGCCTTTGTCTCTCCACGACGGCATGGCCAGACCCCCTGTCAGGCGGCCCTTGCCATAACGGTTATGAAGAAGATCTATCATATGTACAATTGCCAGGACATGCTCGCGAACCTGTTCCACATTATAATCGTCACTTTCTATACTTGACAACGTACTGGCAATTGCTTCTCTGTGTAGTGGGTTGTTGGGCTTTTCTGATACTTTTATGAACGCATCAATCATGTGCGCTGCATCAGTCCCGGGCGCCTCATGCGCTGCAATGCCCCGGTCGAGTTCTGTCTGTTGGCGCATTAATCTAGATTCAGCTTCTATAAGCGTTTTGATTTCTTTCTCAATCATTTGTTTAAGTTGAGACTCTTGTATATTAAAATCTGGCGTTTTTTTCCGGGGCGAAATTTTGGTAGATCGCGTTTTTAGTTTTGATTTAGCTCTGGGTTTTTCTTTTTTAATTGGTTTCATTTGGGGCGCGTCCTTTTAAACTTGTTTATCATTCATTCATATCCTGGTAAATATCATGTAGATGTTGTATCTGTTTTAATAGTTGTTTGTATTTTTTTTGATCGGCCCACGTGCGGAATCCAAGAGAGCCATCTTCCAAGATAGTCGGGTTGACCTTTTCCATCTCTTGTGCGAGGGCTCGCATTGTTTGTTCCAGCCTTTCGCTTGGAGCGGGGCCCGGTTTTCGGAGCTGGATCGAGCGGCCGATGCCCCTGTTGGTCAAATCTACCTCTTGGACGGGCCGGCCCGCCGCTTTGGCTTTCCGGGCGGCGCGCTCGGCGTTCTGCGCGCGGCGCAGATATTCTGTGGCGCCGGCATCATCGCCGGCTTCTTTGAGCCTCCGGAGTTCCCGCGAGACCGCGGCGTTGAATTCATTCGTTCCAGGCGTTCGGGATTGCCTATATCGAAAGTCGAGATCTACGAGATCGTCCGGGTGGACACCAGGCCATTTTTTTTGCAGCTTGGCGAGTTCGGCCGAAATTGCTTCGCCGGATTGGCTGGCCAGGACGGGCGTTGTTTTGGGGGCTGTTGCCGCGGCTTCGTTGGCGACATATGCAATTTCGGCTTCTGTAGCTCCAGCAGCTGCAGCTGCTCTGGCGGCTGTTCTCATGCGCGCTAATGAGGCGGCGCCTAAGCCGACTCCAAGTGTTTGCACAATAGCGTCGGCGCCGGCAATTCTTGTCTCCAATTCATATTCACCTGGCGTTGTTGTCTCTCTCTCCATTTTGGTTATGAATGGTTCATCGCCTCTCAAATAAAAAGGAAGTTCTTCCTCTACGTCTCTGCCAGTTTCAAATTGGTCGGCGTATGCGTTAGCAGCGCGACTTAGAGATGCTTTTAACCTCTTTTCCGGTTCAGTCAATCCTTGAGTCTGCGGTAAGCCAGCAGCTTCATATGCTTCACGTCCAGATTTATCTACAGCGGAGACCATTTCGCCAACTGCTTCTTCTTGTGGCTCTCCAAAATACTCCATGAACCAATTTGGTACTCCGGAGGCTGCAATATTTGCCGCGGCTTTTCTTACAGCGTCCGCGATCTTCTTATTAGTTGCTGCCCGGGCGGAAGAAAGGGCGCCGGTGTGGCGCCTACGTTCGTCAGGCGGAGTTGCTACACTGCTAACAGCAGATTCTCCTCTTCCATAGCCTGGGATATCTTCCTGCAAAAGTTTTTGATATTCTTCTTTGATGATTTGTTTAAGGTTGTTTTTCTGTTGCCCTTCAAAATGTGTTGTATGCGTATATCCAAGATTTTCATCACCGAGATTCAAATATTTAAAAAGCGTTGAAACAAGGCGTTCCAAATTAGTCGTCGGCCGGGGTGTTCCTGAGATATCTAAAGGATAATTGTAGTCTCCGTAATCAAGATCAAGGAACTCACGCGAAGGCATGCCTGACCGGCCGGGAATTAATACTGGGAGTGTCTTTTCCTGTGTTTGCTCTTCAATAAGTTGTTTAAGCTTTGTTTTTGTCAATTCCACGTTTAAGCCCTATACATTCCTGTAAGTCCATAAGCAGCAGTGCTTCCTGGCCATCTATTTTGTACGCCTTTCCTTGGCTGATGTGTCTTCTCTGCCCAATCTAGATCGGTCGAATATTCATCGTCTGGTTCTAATAGCCAGTCTTCAACATCATCTTTATATTTTTCTTCTCGATCATAAAATGGTTTTTCTTCTTCAATAAATTTAGCAATAACATAAATTGCTACTTCAATTGGGTCTACTTCCTCTTTTGCGGGTGGTTGAATGTTCGCTTCTAATGAACCATAAAGATTCCCGCCTTGTACAGAATCAAAAACAACTATGCCCTTTTTGGAAAGAAACTCAAATAATCTACTTTGTGTTGCATATATATGGTCTCCCATTTCTTCTTTTGGGAAAGAAACAATTTTAAGCATATGTGGCATAATGACTACATCTATTTCTGGGTGGTCAAATATAACAAAACTACCATCGAGAGTCTTTCTCATCTTAAGATGTACCGACGCTTGTGGTAATTTTTGTTCTTCGCCTGCCGGTTCCACCATCTCTTGTGTCTGAGCACCTGGTGGCGTAATTTTAATATCAATATCTGGCATTAGCTTAGTATCTCTTTAGTTAAAGTTTGTATCTTTAGCACTTGTGTTAGCATTTCTTTATTAAACGGTTTGTTTTTAAATTCTTCAATTATATTTAATACTTTTTTTGTTTTTTCAATCATTTCAGGATCAGCTTCTATTTCTTTTTGATTGAGGGATTCCCTAACTAGCCTCTTTAGTCGGCCTAGTTCTTCATTTAAAAAGAGTTTTAATTGTATGCCGTTGTCATCAAAAGAAGTAATATATTTTTGCAAAAAATTCTTTTGTTCTTCTAATAAAGTGCCGCCATAAGTTTTATTAAATTTTTTAATAAATGTTTTATAAATCAAATTTGTGATTGGCGTTTGTTTGTTTTGGTTAGATTCTTCTTCGGTAAAAGTTAATCTTTTTAATACCTCTTTTTCTAATAAAACTTTATTTTTAACAGAGGTGTCATCATTAAAAATTTGTGAGATTGTAGCGAGACTTTTATAATTTGGGACAAAATTAGAAAAAATATCTTTTGATAAGTTTCGATTAATTGTTGAAATAAGTTTGCTTTGTTCTATAAACAACTTTTTTTTGTTTATTTTTTTATAAGCATGCTTAGATTCTTGAATTAATTTTTCTGCCGTATAAAGATCGAGGCTTTTAGTTTCAGCCAATGTTTTATAAAGTTCTAAATCTTTTGCCAATTCGGTACCTAATGTAAAATGTTCTTTAATTACAGATACAATAAAATTATTTCTTTTCGGCTGCTTATTAATTACACTTTTTGCTATTTCACGAACTAAAGTTTCATATAAAAAAGCTGTGTTTCTTTTTTTATTATGTTTTATTTTCCTTTTCATCATCTTTAGAATCTAACTCCAATATTAAATTTTTAATCTGTTGATTTATTTCTAAAATCGAATGCCCTTCTTTATCATAATTAGTTACATTTTCTTCATAAATCGCATTTTTACCTAAACCAAATAATTCAAGAGCACCTTTGTGAAGGTTTCTTTGGGTTGAGCTTCCTACTTCGTCTGCCCACTGTCCCTTATAATGGCGCCTTCTTGCTCCCATATCTCTTTTATCATAAGTCACAGGCTTATACCATTTGCCTTTAGACTTAGATGTAGTAGAAGCGGTTGTCCTGCCAAAAACATCTTTTTTCTTTGTTTTATACCAGTCTTCTTCATCGCGCTTTCCTGGTGTTGCAATAAGATTAGTTTCTTCACCTCCCTCTTCTTGTGCAACTGTCTCTCCTTCTCCAGCTTCTGCTTCGGGAGTACCCGCAGGTAATTCTTCTCCGCCCTCTTCAGGAGGTGCTTCGCCGCCCTCTTCAGGAGGAGGTTCTCCTGGGCCAGCTAATCCCATTGCTCCTGCGGCTTGGTCGGCGGCGCCGGCCATTTGTCCCATTCCAGCTTGTACAACTGTTTCAAGAGCCGTTTGGAATTTAGCATCAAAGAACATGTCTCTTTGGATACGGATCGCTTCTTCCTCTGATACATCAAGAATTTTTTCCCAAACCCATCGTTTACTGAAATAGCCTTCTGTTGCTGCCCCTGCAGTATCAAACTTCATTCTCCAATGTTCTAGCTCTTGCAATTCTGCTAGCTGTGAAGGATTATTTAAAGATAAAGTAAACGATACTAAATCATCTGCTCTAAACCCAAGTGTATAAAGATGTACAACGCCAATTTTTTCAAGCTCAGAAATTACTGATCTTTGCAGTCTTTGAATAGTTCTTGCGAAACGAATATCTTTTTGTGCTAATGTTGTTTTATCTTCGTCGGCGCCTTCGCCACGAGAAAGATAAGATTGAGGTACTTTAAGCGCTGAAAATAGTTTGTCTCTCAAATATCTAACATCGTCAATGTCTCCGGTATAAGTGCCTCCAGGGAGTGATTCTACTTTTGTGCTTTGTGTCCCGCCACGAACGGGAATAAAATAATCCTCATCAATACTCATTGGATTATAGCGCAAATCAACTCGTCCAGTATCAGCATCAACTACTTGATTTCTTTTCATTGATGTAATTACTTTTTGCATGTATTGTTCAACATCCTCTGGGCTGATCCCTCCCACATCAATATAAAAAACTCTTCTTTCAGGAGAGCGTACAATACGATAGGACATCATCGCGTCTTCTAATAAAGTTAATTGGCGCCATATTCTTCTTGCTGGCTCCAAAACAGAGGTTCCATATGGAGCATATTTATCATTTCCTAAAATTCTAAAATGCGCCATCTGCCAATTCTCTAAAGTTATACCGCCTGTATTCCATTGATATTGAACGTAATTTGGATTTGTTTTATCTTCCCCTTCTAATCTTTCTACTTCTTGTGAAGGCAAGCCGATTACATTTGTTATGCCAACTTCAGGGTTTAAATCTAAATAAAGAAAAAAATCACCGTATTTGCACATTGTTCGACACCATCCAAATAGGTTGAATTCAACATTTAAAATATTATAATATAGGCTTTCTAAAATGCCTTTAATTTCTTCATTTGTACTTTTAATTACTAACATTTTACGCAAACTATTGGATGTTGACATCTCATCTGCATAAATGTCTAATGCAGAAGCAATTTCTGGTGTGTATTCCATTTGATCGAAATCAACATAGCGTTGATTTCTATTTTGTTGCGACATAATATTTGCAGATAAATTATCAAAGGGATTATATGATAATCTTTGAAATTTTTGTCCCGCAACGTCTTTAAACCTACTACCATATTTGTCTAATCTTCTTCTAGAAAGATGTCGGGTAGTTTGAGAACGATAATTAATTAATGGGCCAGAAAAAAGTCTCGTTAACTTTTTAAATAACGGCCATGATGAATCTTTTGGGTTTCTATCTCTTTTTGCCATGTCTTATCCTTTTAATAACCACAAATGTTCTTCATATTGTCTTTCGGCTTCAGTTCTTTTCTTATCTAAGTCACGAGCCTTTGATCTTCCAAACATTCCTGGTATCGTAGTATCCAAAACGGAAGTACTTTTCATTATAGCACCTAACATGGCTTTTTTATAGGCCGAATCTCTTTGATTTTCTATAATTGCAGTGTCTCTTACCCAACATCCTATTGCACATGCCATAATTAAATCATCATTATACCCTCTTTGGGCTTCTGGCCGGCCATTATTCCAAATAAAGATGTCTAATTCAGATCTAAGTCTTGACGAATAAATTGTTATAATTTTATTCCTTATAAACTCTTCAAACTTAGCGACTAAGAGAGGGCGAGTTTTAAGAGAGGTCGTGAACCCAGCAACTGTCCCACTTCTAGATTCTGCTGTTAATTGATCAACATATTCATGAGTAGATTTAACTGAAAAGTAAATATTTGGATACGTCTTTTCTACTAGTTTATCTAAAACAGTATAGCCAACAGAATTATTTTCTACAACAACCATACAGTCTCCATACTCGTGACCTGCATTGGAAACTATTTCAGAAAACA
>Ga0209756_1003756_pt1 | contig 12105 bp, 13 predicted proteins | sample ETNvirenome_6_85_FD_184071 | JGI IMG/M metagenome (GOLD analysis project Ga0209756, IMG submission 184071) | Marine viral communities from the Pacific Ocean - ETNP_6_85 (SPAdes) (version 3) | ecosystem: Environmental > Aquatic > Marine > Oceanic | place: Pacific Ocean | collected 2013-06-19
GCGCTTCCACCTTAACTTGTGTGAGTTCAGCGGACAGGCTCTTGTGCCCGGCTGTGAACACAACGTTATTCGTCCACATTTTGAAGACCCCGCTAGTGACCCAAGTGTTGTTCGTTGCGTCTTTCAGACTCAGAATCATCACCCCCGATAATTCTGAAGTCCCGTCGTCGATATCGATGGGGAACTCAGAGGTGGAGTACGACACTGCTGTTGCGGTGTTGTGTTTCAAATTCACTGTGCTGGCCACATACCCGCTGGTTTCCAGACCTCCACTATCACCCAGAGTTACGATTGGCGATCCGGTTCCGTTCGACGAGACGCCCTCGAAATTGATGAGAATTTGCGTTGTTCCTGACGGCACCAAGGTGAACAAAGCATCAGCGCCACCCGACACATCAACATCAGTTGTGACCGCATTCGCGCCGCCATCGTTCACGAACGAGAGTGAGCCAGCTCCATTTGTGCTCAAAAGCTGTCCGTCACTGCCGTCAGCATCCGGCCATTCGAGGCTGGCATCTCCCAATTGAACATGCCCGACCCCTTTGCCCTGCAACAACAAACCAACATTGGAGTCGCCCCCAGTGGCTTTAATTGAGGGAGTGGCTGTCGTCGCACTATTGGTAATTAAAATATGATTAACCGCACTGGCACTGGTTACAAACTCGACCAGCTGGTTGCCGCTGCCGTCCACGATGTCATAAGTCTGGACATCGAGATCACCACCAAGCTGCGGGGTACTGTCTTGAACCATTGAGGTGTGAACTTCTGCTGCCGAAGCCGCCGCAGGCCTGCCCGACATTAACTGCCAGATATCATTGCCGGAATCATAGGAAACGATGATCCGTTCACCCGCTTCCAAATCATTGGCAGATAGGCTGGTTCCCACCGCACGCCGGATTTCCTTCGCCCCGGTGTTGGAGATATTCAACGTCGGTGATGCGCCGCTTGCGGGCGTCAACTCAACAAGGAACATCATGCCATCTTCAAGCGCGCTGACCGTCTGGTTGGCTGTTACCTCATAGGCCGTGCTGGAAGTGCTGGTAACGGTTAGCGAGGAAGCACTATCCGCTAGATAGCGAGCCAGCATTCCCTCAAGCGCCCGCGCGGCGTTATTGACCGCACTGGGGGCCATGTTCTCAGCCCAGCCTGCATCCGCCGCAGAACCATCGTTGTCGGCGTCCGTCATATTCAGGTCGCTTAACTCAGCCGCAAAGCCCCACGATCCTGCAACGAACAGGGCAGCAAGCAGATATGGAAGGAATTTTTTCATTCTCAGTTCCTTATTGAACCAGATACGGATAACGGCCCCACCATCGGGCGCTGGAATGCGTCAGGCCACGGTTTCTCGGGTTGTTCAAGGTTGACAAGGAAGCCTTTTAGCAACGCCTGTTCAATAATCATCGCGGGCTCCAGTGGTGCGCCTTTAGCGGCAGCGCCTAGTGGGGAGCGTGCGCGTATCATCTCAGAAAGCGCCTTTAGTTCTTTTTTGCTCATGTTGTTGGCAATGGACCGCGCCAACGTGCCAATCGCCATCGGAAGCGTTGCACCAAGCGCCGCGCCAGTGGTGCCAGCCACGTTGCCGCCTGCTGTAGCGCCCAGCCCGGCCAGCAATAGCTGCCCCAAACCACCACCACCACCGAGCCAATTGCCGATTTGCCGCGTGGCGTTTTTTGAACGCTTGCCCCTAACGATGTCTTCAATTGCCTTCTTCTCAGCAGATGAAAACCCGCGAATGCCCTTACGGTTCTTTAGGAATGAAACAAGGCGCTGCCGTGTCGTGTTGTCAATGTTGCGGCCAGAGTTTGCGGCAGCGGCGCGTAATTCCATTATCTCCTCAACTTCAGCAAGCCTGTCCGATCTAAATTGAGCAGCAAAGTTCCCCCTTGATGCCTCAAGCGTTTCTGCTGCTTCCGCCGCTCTAGCTTGGGCTGCAGCACGATCTGCTGGCCCGAAGTCGTGCCCTTGGCGCGTGAGGGCAGGGCCGGTGGCAGCGGGTCGAGCCACAAGATTCGCCGGGTCAACCGCCACATAGAATTCATCAATGGCTCTAATGGCCTCGTTTGCAGCAAAGGCCTCTGTTTCGTCCGGTGAACCTGCAATGCGGTTGAATTGCTTTCTGGCCGCGTTAAGGTCTTGCAGGCGGACAAAGGAACCGGCCTCACCTGTCTGCAACTCACGGAGTAGGGCGTGTGTTTTTGGGGCAAGCGATTCGATGACTGCATTTCGGTTTAACGAGTCCTCTACTGTTTTCGCCATTTCCGCTATCGCGGGTGCCTGATATTCAACGCCCATTCCCGCCGCCGTTTCGGATTGGGCCTTGGCGCTCGCACGCAACTCATCTCGCGTCGGTACGGGCGCAGGGCCGCGCTTGACGCTGCGCCTGCCAAGCACGCCGGTTGTTTGGGCGATTGTTCCAGGGATGCGAGACACCGCGCCCATCGGCGTTGTTACCGCTGCCGCTCCGGCTACCTTCTCCATCGCTTCGGGGCTGCGCGGATCAAGTTCACCGCGCTTAATCTTGCCATACGCTTCCGGCCCACCGAGTGCTAGACCAAGAATGCCGGTTTGAGGGTCAAAATACCGCTTGCCCTGCTCGTCGAATGAAACGGGCCAGAACATGCCGCGCTTCGCCTTCGATGGTTCCGGTGGTGATGCGTAGCCTTCATGCGGCGCGGGCTGCATAGGGTCGCTGTGCAGTTGTTCAATCGTAACGCCTGCCGCCTTGAGATAAGCGTCTATTTCTCTTTCGGGCGCACCAAGATCAATCATGCGGGCAATGTTGCGCTTAACCTTCGGGATATCGACGGGCATTATTCGAGTCCGTACTTTTTCTTCAGTTGTTCCGCATCAGTCGAACCAACGCCCTGCCCTGCTTCCCAAGGACGCGGTTCGTCTGGATATTTCTCGGCAAAGTCGGACATCTCACCCTGCAATCCCTTGTCATAGAGTTCAAAGATCAGATCGAAACTCTTTTGCAATTCTTCAGCAGGCAGGTGCGGGTCAAGCGTTGCGAGGGAGTTAATCAACAACTCCAGTTCCGATTCCGACAAAGCGCCGAAGGTTGCGCCCTGCGCCTTAACTGCAATCAATTCCTGCAAACCAACTTGCGACTGCATGATTTTCATTTTTCTATTGAGCAGGTATTGATCCGATGATGGATCAAGCTCCGCAATCTTGCCGGTTTTGCCGGATGTCCACATTGACCCGGCGAGGTCGATTATTTCCGTTGCGGCCCTTTCTAGGGCGGGCCGCTTGTTGACCTTGGCCCGGATGCTCTTTCTGCGCTGGGGCATCTTCTCGATGTCTTCAGACCTAAGCGCGGCAGCACCCGTTGCCGTCCTTACTGCCCCCGCTGTTTCTGGCGTTCTTTCTGGCGCTAGGGTTTTGGAGACTATGCCAATAGGATCGCCCGGTTTCATTGGGTCAACCGTTCCTATGTAACCGCCAAAGTCTTTGATTTGCGCCGCGCGAACGTAGTTATCGAATCGTGCAACCTCTGGTGAATCCTTGCCATACACTTTGACGAGCCGCTGCCGTTCGGCAAAGTTCTGAATCGGCGCGGCAGCGCGCCCGCCCGGCAGCATCGGGAAATGCTGCCTTCCTGCAAGGTCAGGATAGGCTTGCGCCCACATTGCTTCAGACTGCCCGGCGTCCATCGGGTGCGGTTGATCCCAGTCGATTCCCTGTGCATCCGGCCCGCCGAACAACGCGGCCCGCGCGTCCATCTTGCTAGTGGACTGGGCCAACGCCTGCTGTGCCTGTTTCTTCTGCAACTCGTGCAGTTCCTTGGTCAACGCGAACTGCTGCGCCTGTTTCTTTGCCTGCATGGCCTGTGAGAACATCGGGGCCATTAGCGCCATGCGGTTTGCCCCTGCGGGCATAGCTCCACTTGCGCCTAACAACCCAGCGCCCATCATGCCAAGCATATCCGTTGAGCCGGGTTCGTTCAGCCATTTGAGGAAGTTGTTCGCCATTTATAGGCCTCCCAACAAACCAAGCAATCCGCCGCCAAGAGCGCCGTAACCGGGATAACCCATCATGTTCCCCGCTGACGCGCCCATCAGTCCGCCGCCCAGCAATCCCAGAGCAGGATTGGTATAGGTCTGCGGTTGCGTGGCTTGCGCCGTGCCTTGGCTACCGTAACCGCCACCAATCATGCCCATGTAGCTGGCAAGCCGGTTGATCGGTTCCTGCTGCTCGAAATTAAAGCGCGACATCTGATCTTGTAGCGCCTGTGCCGAAATACCTTCGCGCGCCGCGCCAACCGCGCCCAATGCCGCTGGCGCGTTGTAATCGAGCGCCTGCATTCCACCCGCCTGTGGTAGTGCGCCAAACATGCGTCCACGTTCCGCCTCAAATGAGGGATAGGCCAACTGAGCGCCAACATCCCCTACGGCCCGCAGGTAGTTCTGGTCAGCGGCATCCTGTCGGAAGGCTGATTGCATATTACTTCCACCGCGCCCTGCCTGAGCAAACGCACCCTGTATGCCGGGCCGGATAACGTCCTCGTGCTCACGACGTAGCGGTTGGATGGCACGTTCCGCCATTGCCTCAAACGCCGGATTGCCCTGGTTTAGATAATCGCCGCCAAGCGTACCAAGAATTTCCTGTTGCGCTGCGTTGGTGATGTTCTGCGGTGATAACGCGGCATCTTCCATGCCCTGTATAGAGGCTTCGGTCTGCGGTGAAGGCGGCACAAACGATTGACCGGGGAAATACTCCTGCGGGTCGTTGAACAGGCTCTCTGCCGCCCCAAACCCTTGCTTGAGATACGGCTGCTGCGCTGACCACGGCGCGTTGCTGGTAGCCCGCGTAGTGATCTGTTGAGGCTGTCCGCTTGATTTCATTTTATAGTTCCTTTCCAAACTCGCGCCGGGTTTCGTTCCATCCGTCGCCAAGCAATCTCGTCAATCCGCGCCGCCCTGTAGCAACGGCCCATCTGCATCCCTGTTCTCTGCCCCATTCCTCAATATCGTTGAGGTAGTGCCGCCAATGCACGCCATTCCGCCCGCCAATCAGGACGATGTTCAGTTCCAACCCGCCTGGGTGCTTGTTGACTTCGGTTATGCAAACGCAGTGAACTTCCGGCCCGCTTCTCACGACCCACAACTGCATTGTGCCGTTCATGCAGGCAATCAGCACATCGACATCGGAATACCGCCCGCCGCTGCGCTTCGTTGCCTTCGCTACATGCTTGCGGCACAGCGGCCAAACCGTGCGCACATCAACTTGCGCCATCAGGCAAAGAGTGAACTCAGCCGATGAGGGTGAAGATGAAGGTTCTATCTGACTGAGAATTGTTTGCATGGTTAATTACCGCTGCGCCATCGCTGGCGTTTTGATACGTCTGATAGGCCGTCGCTAAAGCTGCCGCCGCGTTGGCTGTGGTTGGCGTTAGAATCACAACCGTATCCGCGCCAATCCGCACGTCGGTTAGCGTTGTACTCGCTACGCTTGCCGTTAATGTCATAGTCCCGGTGACGTTCATCTTGCCTTGCAGAACGCCGTTCAGAATGGTGGCGATATCGCGCACCCACTCAATCAAACCACGCCAGTCTTCAACATCCGCCCATTGCAACGGGGCGCGGCGATAGGCACTGCGTGCGCTCAAGCGCGGCGATGATAACGCCATTACTGTACGCCCGTACCCGTCGCAAACACCTCGATGCCCTGCGCGTGTGTCCAGCTAGTCGCAGCGGGAACAATCGTCCGCAAGCGGTGGTAACGCCCCTCGACCAGTTGCGACGAAAACCCGGTTGCGTCTACAGCAACCGCGCTGCCGAATGAATTTGACCCTTGCGGTGACTGTCTGCTGCCCACTGTTACTGTGGGCGTGCCGCCGTCAACGATTGGCCGCGCGCCGGTAACTTCCGCCTTCTGTCCCCGGAACAATTGCCGTTCGCCCGTATCGATGGTCGCCGCAAGATTGCTGCCGCTGAAGTGACACAGACGGTTGCTTGAGTTGAACGAACCTGCAATCAGCGCCCCGCCAGTCCACGCCCGTGAATCCAGACTAAACGGCAATGCGTCCAGATCAGTCGTGATGCTATCCAAATCCTCAAGCGTCAGGCCCGGCGTTAAGGCGCGATATACAAGCTGCAAATCTAATTCAGCTTCGGCCCATTTGTTTTCCGCCCAGTTGAACATCCACACGCGGTTAGGCTCGCCCGCCGTTGACTGAGACTCACCGGGGAACGACCACATGACAATCTTGTTGATTGGGTCAATGGCGCTGAACATGCGTCCGATGTAAATCTTGTCAAAGTCCGTGTTGAACTTGCGGTCAACCGCCTTGTGACCAATGGGGATTGTCTGCACCCCGTCGTTCATCATAAACCCGTCATCGGAATAGAAGAACACCAGCCTGCCAAACGCCACGACGCTGCCGGGAATTGGCGTGCCGCGCTTGCGGTCAATGGTGTCAAACTGGAACACAATTGGCGGGCCTATGTAGGACATCCGAGTAATGGCCCGTTCCTGGAATATCAAACCGTACTCAGCGCCGCCTACAATCCGCTGAATCCAGCCGCCTTCCTCTAAATCCTCAAAATCGCCTTGATTTGCTGGCGTGGGCGTGAAATTGGCTGCATCACGATAGGCGCTCCAATGCACACGGTTTGGCTTTTCGCCGTCAGAGGTAGAGTTGATGTTTCCAAGCACAAGAAAGTCTCGCACGACATCAACATGCCGCGCTCTTGGCTTTTCAACGCTTGTGATCAGATCGGCAAACGCGGCCCCGCCAACCGTGATGCTTTGCACCTCGTCATCGTAGTTCGTAGCGATTAGCGTTTGGTCAAACTGCGAAAACTCCCACTGTCCATCTTCCGCCGTGGTATAGGTGGTGCCGGAAATATCCGTTGGCGTGCCTTCCGGGCCGATGGAATAGAGATTGGTCGCGTCGCCCGCGTAGGTCGTCACAACGCCTTCCGTGCCGGATACCGCAACAGCCCCACGCGCCCGCGCCGTTAATGCCGTGGCCTGTGGGTTCTGGTCTGGCAGCGGGCCGTATCCATCCTCTGTGGGCCTTACGTTGATGGCTTCCAGTTCGCCCAGATTGCCCAATGCTGCCATATCAGGCTTCCAGCCCTTGTAGTCGATGATGCTTTGCGGGGCCTGGTCGCTATCGTTGGCAATGGCACCCTGCAGCGCAGCTAGGCGGCGTGACAGGGGGATGGTCATTCTGCTTCCCCTACGATTATGAAAGCACACACCAATATAGGCTCGCTGACATAGTGCATTCTCGTGATTTCATTGTTTTCAAACACAATGTTGTAGCCGCTGATTTCCGCAAATTCCCAGTCGTCATCATGCGCCGCCCAATAAACAGTCACGGGCCTTGCACGTCGCTAATCATTTGTGGGGCCGGGCCTGCGTGGCGGTCTTTCTTGTCTGCCGCCTCCAGCCTATCGCACGCCTCATCAAACAACGTGGCGTATTCTAGTTCCTGTGATTTGTTGCCAAGGAAAATCGCGCACTCAAGGCATGAACCGTAGAGGTAAACATCCTCATGGTCCGTAAGTATGGGATTGACCGCGTTCGCTAGCGCGTTGAGGCGACGGTAGTACACCATCTTGGCGTTATAGGTGGAGTCTGGGCGCGGCCCGAATACAAGATGTTCCGCCTCAATCGTGTATGCCTTGGGACGGGATTGCTGGGCACTTAGATAGCGAGCATAGAAGTTGCCGGGTGAAAGGTATTGTAACTGCCGGATTGGGTCAGCCTGGATGATTATACGCCGCATCGCAATGTAGCGGCTGGGCAGCGGCATGCCGCCAAACGGCACCAAACGAAAGTACGTGCCGTCATAGAAAAACTCGTATTCATGCGCCACAATCAGGTCATTGGCCTCTAGCGCATCGTCATCACCCTTGCGGATGTCCGTTGCCGTCAAACCACTAACCGCCAATGTTGCGGCACTTGTGTTATTGCTTGCCGCAGTTACACGAATCCGGTCTCCGTATGCGTAGGCCGTCCATGCAGTAGAAGGCGTTGAAGTCAGCGCGTTGGCCGTACCGCCTGCCGTGCCGCCCGCCGTGTGGCCTTTGATTGGCAAGTCCACCTGCTGTTCCATCGCTCGGATACTCAGGCGCTTGGCCATACGGTTTTCGCAAAGCGCAATGTTTTCTTGGATGATTCCAGACGTGAGGATGGCGTCACTTGTGCGCCGCAACTGCTTGGCAATCCTTGTCTGCAATTCCGCGTAGGTGGTTATCGCCATTTATAGATCACCGCTTGATGTGCGCCATACGGGTTCTTCGTTCAGCATCCGTTTGTAGTAAGGTGCCTTGTCCGCGCTCGACATCTGCATGAACAAGTGAACCGGGATTTTGTATTCTTGGAGTTTCTTCATAATCGTGACGGGGTGAAGCCTCCCCACCCAGCGCATTGACCTGTCCTTGGTGTAGCCCTTACCCATGTCCTGCCCAGATTTATTCGCGTTGATGAGCGGGTCAAGATCGGATGCGTAGAATCTGACAATGCCTTCCTTGGCCCCCGGTTCCTTGTGGAAGGTGCGGATTGCCTGTCCGCGCGCATCGTATATTGAAACTTGCTCGCTCATTGCAAAAACCCATATCGCCGTGGATAGGTCAGCCGCGTTGTGCCAAATGGAATGTCCACACCGTTGAACTTGAGTAGATTCGTTGGCCCTTGCGGTAGCAGCACTTCAATGCCGCGCCCCTGTGCAAAGCCAATCAGGTAGGCAAGATTGTCATTCTGATAATCATAGTCAGCCTGCGTTGTGCAATCGATGCCCCATAGGCCAATGCGGTCTGCTTTCTCGTGGATTGCCAGCGCCAGCATGTAGGCCGGTGAACTGCCGTACCAATCCTTCTGGTCGTCCCACGGTGCGCGCGGGAAATCCGCAAACACATCTGCATTCACATCGTCAAACGGGTAGGGAACCGAACGCGGGATGTCGTCCCAATGCCGGTGCATGTAGATCGGCCCCCAGTCGATGTAGTCCTGCAACTTTTCCCAATAGTCGCTTGGCCGGTCTGCAGTCGCTTTCTCCAATTCCTCGCGCGGGTGTATCTCAAACAGCCGGTCCATGTCCGGCCAATTCGCATCCCACGGCACGCCCCAACATTCCCAATTTGGATTCTTCCAGGGGGCCATGCCGCTAGTGGACGGGGAGCGCCCGCATATTGCAATCTGCTTCATAGCCAATCCAACTCGTAGCCGCGTTCCACCAGAAACGCCTTCAGCAAGCCAATCTCGCGTAGCTTCTCAATCATCGGCGTTAGGTCAGGCACCAGACCCTTTGTCCTATCCTCGCCGTTCGTGCATTCCGGCCATTCGTTAGCCCACCGCCTGACGGTTTCAAAGTTGGGCCGGAACCGCATGTGTGCCGCCAACCCCAACAACGCCTCGCTCCGCGCCTTAACGCCCTTGCGCGCGATCAAGTCAATCGGCAGATAGTACGGCTTGCAGACCATCGTGTGGATAACCCGCCGCCATGATTCTACCTGCGCTTCCCAATCGTTGTGGCCGCGCGTGAAGCGTGAACGTATCGTGCTGACCGGATCAACGAGCGGCACCACCGTCAAATGCGTGTTGCATAGCTTTTGCGCTTCCTTGGGTGGACCAAGGTAGGCGAAGTGAACCGCTCTGACCTTGATGCTTTGTTCGCCAAGAAACTGCTTTACGAAATTGGTGCCGCTATGCCGGACCGAGAGGCAAAGCCGCTGTTCTATGGCGATAACCTTGTGATGTAGAGAACACCAGCGCCGCCCGCTATGCCGATAACGTAGCGTTGCCCCGGCACCGCCGTTACAACTTCCGTGTCAGCGTGCAAGTGGTAGTATGGCGACGCGCCCATAAGCGTTGCGCCAGTAGACGCCATCACGGCCACCCAGCATTCAACGGTACACGTCATGCGCAGATAGTCGCCCTTGGTGATAAAAGGCGAAGCCGTAGATGCTTGCGAAGTTGAAAGCGTGACGGATGTGGCTTCGACCGCCTTCATATCAATCAGGTCAAGCGCCCACGCCGGGGCGATAAACAGGAACACAGCCAAGAAGGCCGCTAACTTTCTCATGGTGTTTCTCCGTCAGTTCACTTTCAGATAACTAGCCAGCACGCGGAACCCTTCGTCATGCGTGCGCGTCGGCAGTTTGCCGCCCGCGTCAAGCGCCCGTAGCAGCCGCTCGACGTTGCCCGTTCGGACCGCGTAACTGCCTTCCGCAAGCCAAACGCCGGGCTGCAACCGCGCATGTTGCTTGAGCCACACCAACAATTCTTCAACTTCCGCCCGTTCTTCCCGCCAGCGTTCGGTATTCAACAGGTATTCCAAGCGCGTCAGCTTGATCGCTGGCATATGCGCCGCAGCCGATTGCGAAATCCTGTAGGCCCGGTCTGCCGCCTCTTTGGTAATGACCACATTGCCGTGCGCATTTTTGAGCAATGCGCCAACCGTTAGCATCAACTGGTGGCGGTAACGCCGGTCATATGGGTACAATTTATGCGCATCCAGGTTCGCTTGCAGTGCTGCCGGATGCGCAATCTCGATATTCGCCCTTGTATCCTTGAATAGCCGCTCCGCCCGGTAGGACAGCGAAGCAGAATACGCTAAACCTATCCCACCCGCGCAGAGAACGCCACACAGCGCTATTGACTGCAATCTAGGTACTGCCAAGCGCAAAACAGGCCGCTCGCCCTGCATAAGCACCGCAGCGGCGAAGACGACGATTGTTAGTGTTGCCGGATTCTGCAGCGGAAAGCTGATTTGCGACAACCCTGCTGCCACAAGTAACGCCATTCCCGCGCCTATGTCGGCTGCGTCCTTGCGTTTTGTGATAAACCGCCAGATAAGCGCCCCGATTAGGGACAAACCTAGCAATAAGCCAATCAGGCCCGCATCCGCGCCCAATTGCAACAACTCATTGTGCGCCGCGCCAGCAAAAACGCTCGACGGTCGCAACACCGTGTCCATCTCAGGGAAGAACCTGAGATGCGCTTCCTGGAATCGCCCGTATTCGTAGTTGAAGCTGCCAAGACCGTGACCTAGCAGCGGCCTTTCCGCCCAGAGCAGCGCCGAATTAAGGCCTATTTCTAGCCGGTGGATGATCGCCTTTACGACTACGCTTGAAGTTGCCCACCCGCTTAATATGGCGACATTCAGCGGCACAAGGACCGCGAAGCCCGCCGCCGTGTATCTTTTCCGGCGTCCCAACCAAACTACAACCGCAAGCAGGCCAGCGGAAGCAGCAACCCACTTTGAATCGCTCAAATTGACAAACAGAATAAAGTAGAGCGCCGCCAATGTTGCCGGTAGCGCGAACCAACGCAACCACGCAACCGGCGTTTTGATCGCAACCCAAGCCGCTATTACCAACGGCAGCAGCACCAAGAACATTTCCGCTTGGAAGTTCTCATTACCAACGCCGCCGTAAATCAGCGGATAGGCAAAGCCGAACACCGTAGCGCCGCCAAGCGCGATTGTTGCGCCGACGTAAGTAGCGCCGACCAACTGCGCACGCGGTAAGCGCGTCAAGCCAACGTAAAGCAACCAAAGAACAAACACAGCTTCGACGGTCAATAATCCGTCGCGCGGGTCGCTTGACCACACAAGCGATAGCGCTAAATAGCCAATGAAAACAAGGACTAATAGCTCGCTGCGTAGCAATGTAATTGTCGTATTTTTGCACAACGCGAAGGCAAGCAACCCTAGCGTCAAAACTGCCGCGCCATACACAACCATCCAGCGCGGTATTAGCGGACTCCCTGTGCCGATTCCATAGGTAAGGACGGCGAGGACAACCAGTCCCGCCGCCCCAAACCCAACTGCCTGTTTCACCTATTCACGATAGGTTGCACGCGACGTGTCACGGTCAAAGTAGATGATAATTGTTGCATCCACATCGCCCGTACTCGCCCCGTCCGTCGCAATAGCAATAGTGCCACCGGACGCCACAACGGGCGCGCCGCTGATCTGCTGATTAGCGCTTTCATGGTCGGTTGATTTACCGGCCATCGGGCCGCTTGTGCCGACATAACCAGCGCCACCAAGGATATAGACGCCAGACGAATTTACATTCGCAGACGCCATTGTAATTGTCCCGTTAGTGGTAATGGCTATGAAGTCATCCGGCGAAACCGCTGACA
>Ga0209756_1003757_pt1 | contig 12104 bp, 14 predicted proteins | sample ETNvirenome_6_85_FD_184071 | JGI IMG/M metagenome (GOLD analysis project Ga0209756, IMG submission 184071) | Marine viral communities from the Pacific Ocean - ETNP_6_85 (SPAdes) (version 3) | ecosystem: Environmental > Aquatic > Marine > Oceanic | place: Pacific Ocean | collected 2013-06-19
CCGCCGGGTCAACCCCTGTAATCTGTTCAACGGCATCGCAGACAAACAAACAACAATCATTTGCCCCGTATTTAAACGGGGTATCCTTCCGCTTGAACAAAAATTCCGCAAGCCAATGTTCCCAACCTTCGCGCCGTTCCACTATGATTTGCCAAAGATGACCACTTTATCCTGCAAAGCCGGGACAAACTCGAACCCCTTGTCCCCGGAATATTCGTTCTGCTGATCTTCGTCCGTATACCGCCGGATTCTTGTGCGCTCTAGGTCGATCAATCGGTTCTCCGCATTGACCACGATGGTCGAGGTTTCCCCGTCCTCGCCGATGATTGTGACATCGGTAAACCCATTGAACATCTCATAAGGGTCGTTCACTAATACCCCGGTTGAGGTGTTTAAAAGGGCCACCCACAAGGTACAGGCTCGGCCCTGTTCCACTTGCCCCAGAGCGGTGGAAATCATCGCACCGGGAAGACCTGACAATGAAAAAGCCACCCCGTTGGCAGATAAATCTGTTTTCTCGTTAATCGGTGAAACCCCCATGAGCTTCCCTGCCCCAGAATAGACCTCTGCGTCATAGGTCAAATCACCAACCCCCGACCATATCCTGACATCGCCCCCGGAGGTGTTTATCTTAGCCAACAAAATCGGGTGAACTTCGTCAGCTTGAACTGCGGTTCCATAGTCCGAATGTAAATTTCGCGCCATCTACACCACCCCGAAAGCTGAAAATGCAAGTCCGTATTTCTGCGCTTGCTGTAAGTCAAAGCCCACCTCGTTTGTTGCCAACCGGAACAAACCGGCGGGCGAGGTAACATCTAGGGCCGTGTTATCTGCCAATGCTGTATTGATCGAGGGCCAGATATCAAAAGTCGAGTCACCCGATCCATCTGAATCGGCATCGGCTAGGACTTTATATAATCTTGAACTTGTCCCTGTCCCTAATTGGAAATAATCCCCCGCTTTCATAATCCCTGTTTGACTCGTAGTCCACCCATCCGTGATAAGACTGTTTCCAGTTTGGCTTGCCCCCTTGATTAACGGTGTTCCGGTCGCTATCCCCCGCGCGGTCGTTCCCAGTGGATCGCCTAAGAGAAACGTCCCCTGCATCCCGTTCAATTTCAGAAAAAAAGCAATCCATTCCTCGGCATCGGCCCTAGACATCGGGGCCAGACTGCCCTCGAATTCCCACCACTGGCCTTGGTGCTTCTGTACTTGTTGCACCCCGGTGAATGGTGACTTAGACACCCCAACCACGCTCCGGGCAGTCATCCTAGCCGCTTGGTAGCTTGTTGCGTCTGGTAAACTAAGCGGATACGTTATTGCCATATTTTAAACTCCCATTGCGGCACTGAACGAACCGCCCCGCATCCGGGCTTCCGCAACCGCCTGTTTGACGTTTTCAGATATTACGGGCATCAGTCCCATCACCTCGGCCCTGACTGTGGACTGTACTCCCGTACTAAAATTTAAAGTTATATTTACACCGCCCCCGCCCAACTGGTCATTGGGTATCACCGTCCCCCCGCCAGTAGGTCGAAATAGTTCTGCACCTCGCTCACCGACTAGAGCGGTTTTGCCAGAGGGTAAAAACCCGCCACCCGCGAACTCATAATCACTGTAGTTATAATCGTTCTCAACAACCGGAATGGTTGGAGTAGGCCCCCAAGTTATCTCCTCAAATGGTTCGTCACTCCCGCCACCACCGGCTGGATTCATCAAGTTCCCTAGACCGCTGAAAAACGCTTTCTTCAGCGGGGCAAATATAAACAGCTTGACCATCTCACGCTGAACATCAAACAAGGCCGCGACCGCAACGTTCTTAAAAGACTCCATTGCATCCTCGCCGCGTTGCATGGCATTCATCATCCCATCCCCCATGCGGTCAAAAATACGCTCCCCGGCGGCAACGATATTGTTTTGAAACTCCAACTGTTTGTTTAATTTTTGCTGTATGTCAATCAAGTCTTTATATTCGTTTCTATAAAGGGAGATCTCCTCATCCATCAAATGCGTTCCCTTATCCCGCAACTTATTCTCGAACTCAAGCAACGGGATCAGGTCTTTATTGCCTGACACTTCAAGTTGCAATGCGTCATTTGCCCGTTGTCTTTGCGTGAGCATAGCCTGTAATGCTTGATGTTGCTTGCCAATAACATCTATATTAAACGGCCCCCCCGCCTTCTCTATCAACCCGATTGAGTCCTTCGGGTCACCGGGGAAGTTCGCATCGTCCAAATAGGGCTTCTTCTCGCCTTTTGTTTCTTTTACGAACTTCCCAGATGCGGTTTCCAGTTCCTTGAGAACTTCTTTTGCTTCCTGCAAATCATCTGTAAGCCAAATCCTAGTTAATAATTCAGCGGGGCCGAATGCGTCATGTAAATCATCAACTGCCTCCTGTAACCTTTGGACTTCATCTCTTGCTCTTGCTAGTGGGATGACAAGCTCCTTTTCGGTCATCCCTTCAACCCCACGCAAGGTACGCAATAACTCAAGAACACTTTGCGCCATTCCGGTGAGAGCTTTTGCATTTTCAAGAATCGCCGCAGTGAACTGGATTTTAAGCACCTTTGCGACAGTGGAGAACTTGTCGTTCATTTCTTCAGCATCACGCAGTAGCCTTTCCTCAATCACTAAACCTAAAGCATGAGCTTCTTCTCTGGTGCGGTTGAATACATCTATCCCATTCTCGAACGCCGTGGTCATCAACTTGCCAGCCCTGCCAAGAGCCGCGCTTGACAGTGCCATCCTGTCCGCTTGGTTCCTCGTCCCAGCCAAAGCGTCCATAAAAATATTCAGTGCTTTGGTATTATTTTCCGCACCCGTCAACAAATCCAATAGAGGTTGGTTGGTTTTTCTGAGGATGGTAATCATCGTGCCAGTTCCGGCACGGGCTTCACCGATGGCCTTTGAAAACTGCAAAAGCCCCTTGTTTAAGGTTTCTTCTTCGACCCCGGCGAGTCCAAACGCATACCGCAATTCTTGTAGATCATTAGTGGCGATCCCGATTCTTCCTGACATCTTCCGAATTTCATCGGCGGTCTTGGCGGCCTCTTTCGCCATCACAACAAAGCCCGCTCCCAGAGCAAGGGCCATCGCTCCATGCACCCCGGAAACCGCATTCTTTAAGCGCATTAATCTCCCTTGAACGGAATTGAATGCGGTCTTAGTCTTATCCTTGCCCCTTATATGGATGTCAGCTTGAGCAACTTTAGTCATTTTTTATGTTTCTCATTTTGTATTTTAAAATAAGCTAACCAGTGATTAAATTCGGATACAGAAATATCGTTTAATTCTCCCATCGTTTTATGTAATTGCTCACCAACAAAGAAACGTGAGAATAAATCCATATCCGCAATCAGTTTTTTTCCGCTTCTTCCATTCCGCCCGGATTAAACATTCCAGAGATAACTTTTTCCACGGTTTTAAAACTGACGTTGTTCAAGAGAGTCACCTTGTTATCAAGAGTAAACAACTTTTCCCCTTGCTCATCTTCGGCTTTTAAAATCAGCGCATATACCGCCATTTGAAACGGTGAATTCTTCGACTGTGCGTTAATCTTGTCTTGCTCCCTTAACGATAAAGGACTCATGTAAATATCTTGCTCCCACTCTTCGACAAAAAAGTGCTTCCGCTCTTGATTGTTGAAATGCGACTTGATTCGCTCTAGTAATTCTTTCTTGTCTGTCATATTTTAGACCTCTCGTTTTGAGGTGGTTCTATGGATTAATAACTCACACGGTTGATAAAGTTAATGAGCCGCTACCCGTTAAACCATAACTTGCTTCGACCATTCCATCAATCGTTGCGGAGCGGTCAATACTCGTTACAATCGCAGTCCCGGTGTAATACTTATCGGTGGAATCGCCGCCCTCTGGGTAAAACTTGATTGTGATTTCGGCCCCCACGGTCATAGCGACTTGAGCGGTATCAGACTCATCCCAAAATACGTCCACCGACCCAGAGAATGAAGTCTGGCCCGCCTTGAATGTTTTCGAATCGTTCCCGATTGTGGTGTCATCAATCGTGTTCGCCGTTTCGTTAAATGAATAGCTTTTAATTTCTGCGACAGCATCGGTTCCAACGTGAACCGTGCCTTCGCTACCTTTATGATTTGACATTTTTTTAACCTTTCCGGGCAATAAAAAAGCCCATGTTTAGTGCTTACGCACACAACTAGGGCATCGAGTAATTCGTTGGTTCCTAGATTATTAATTTTGACTTAGGACTTCTCTTTCGAGTTGGTTCCCTTTGCCTCTGATAAACTTTCATCCAGTTTTAAATTTTCAGTTACTTCGAGTTTTATCTTTCTAGATAAACTCCCCTTATAAAAGGATAATGTGATCGTACCGGAAAAACGATTCCGGGCCAGTTCATTTATTCTTTCGATCAGTTTTTCCATAGGCCTTCGGCTTTTCGGTTTTAGCTTTTGGCTCTAAAGTCCAGCCCATATCTAAGTATTGCTGTTTATAAGCCGGGTATGCGTGAACTGGTTCTCCGCCTCCCGGTGGGTAGAATGTCATTTTTGTGTTAGCCATATATCACCTAATTATTAAGATAAGACAGTTTGCGGTGCGCCCTGTTTTACACGGTATCTAATTTGCCAGAGCATATTTAAACTAAGGATTGGGCTATCGCCGGAGCCAGTGCGATCCTCAACCGTTGCCTCGGTCAACCATAAATCTTTTGATTTTCCCCCTAGCGTCAAATCGGCTTCCAGTGCGGTTTGCACCTCTTTGCGTATTTCAAAGAGATTGTTTTCCGCAGTTGTTTCAGATGCGTCCTTTTCTACGGCATCAATCGCCACGGAAATAACATAGTGAATCCCCTTGTTCCCGTCAGTCTGCATCCCTAACAATTCATCCTCCATGATGTCCTCTTGTGCGTAAATCAAAAGCGCGGGCAATTGCGATTCTGTCATGGTATGGACTCTTGATCGAAAAACATTTGAACCGGTTGTGGACAACCCGGTGCAAGCTGTTACCACTGCATCCAAAACCTGTTTTGCCACATGATCTGCCATACTAATCCTTTAAAATAATTGTTGCTTGTTTTGCAACTTCATCTTTTATGATCGGCCCCACAACCTTATAGGTCACGCTATCAATCACAAACGTGTCATCTTCCACCGCAGAACTAACGTCTGAATAAGCACAAGTAAAACGCGGAGCCGTAGCCTCAACCTCAACCCCGCTTGCTTCAACCAAGGCGGATTCATTGTCAAAGATTCCTTTCACCGTTGTACTGGTTCCGGCACTAACATCATTGAATGTGGCACTAACGCCGAAATCACGATCATTGAAAAACTGGCCCATCGTTTCAATCATTTATTTTTTCTTCTTTTTAGTTTCACTTTTAACTTCGCCATGAACTGCCTTGTCCATGCCGACTAATATGTGCGCCTCATCTTCGGACACCTCTGCCATTTTCCCGACTTCGTAATGCAAGCCTTTTATAAAGCAAGCCCGTGTTATTGTCACTTTTTTCATAATTAATCCCTTTTATTAAAAATTCGGCTTCGTCAGATGCCGTGTAATCGACTTTTATTAGAGGACGCTACCTCTAGCACCCCCCTAAATCCAGAAAAACACGCTCCCCATCCAATATCAATGCCACTCATTTCTTTGATATATAGGCCCTGATTAATATAATGCAAGCAATTACAACTAGAGCGACAACCATTCCATTCCCTAGACTATAATCACTTACTTTCACAGGGCCAACTTCAACACTGGGAAGCTCTTTTGGAGCTTCAACAACAATTGTTTGCGAAGCCATATTACTCTCAAGTGGAGCGGTTTTTGTAATAACAACATTTTCAGGCATTATTTTTTTCCTTTGAATTTTATTAGGAAGCGGGGGCCGAAACCCCCGCTATCCCGGTAAAACTTAGGTGGTAAGGTAGTCCTGCGTTGCGCTGAAGCTCTGTGCGTGACGCACCGCTATATCAACGTCTGCAAATACCACAACCCGGATGGTTCCACTGCCAGACCCCGTGTACGGATCGACCAGAATATCCGTTCCACCCCACTGCCCGATAATCAAGTCAGCGAAGTTTCCGAAGATAAACGCCGAACATACACCGGAACTCGTACCCTTCGTCAAGTTGCTTGGCACATTATTCGTCTGAACAACTCGATAACCGAAAAGATCGTTGCGGTCATCCATTATGAAACGGGAATCGGTACTTGAAACCCGAACCACATTACGCATTTTGGCAACAACTTTTGGGTTTGTTAAAAATGCAAGGTTCCCACCAAGCGCATTGTCAATGGACACCTCACGAACATTATTTACAACCGATTCCCAAGTGGGGGCTAACCCGTTGTCACCCATATTCGTGGCTCCGATACCGGAGGTTTGCAGAATACCCGTGGGTTCATTACTTCCCCCGCCGTTGATACCAACCGTATCAATAGCGGAAGCCACTTGCTGAACCATGTCGTTTCTGAAAATGTTTTCAGCATCGGGCGTTCCTTGCTTGGACAATTTTCGAGATATATCCACATACGCACCGACTGTGGAAGGGGCCATACTTATCTGCCTGACTGTAGGAGCGCCCTCTATCGGGACACCTGACTCAGCCACCCAATATGTACTTGTCTTGGCATTGAGAGCCGGGATAGCCACATCGCCCACCAATCCGGTCATCATTTTTGCGCCAAGGTCAGCAAGTACAAGTTTCGGACGCAAGGCATCAACAAAGTCAGATGCCAAGAGATCCGTTCCCTTTAAATTACCACCCGCAGTCGCACTACCCACGGTCATGTCCCTTTTGCCCCACTCAATGTCGCTCGGAGCATAAAAGCCTCTAGGTTCTTTGCCTAAACGCTTGGCAATTTCCTTTGACGCTTCCCGCTCTAACCCGGCATTCGACCAATCGCCAGAAGCAGATGCGTTGATAGCTCTGAACATTGAATAAGAGCGTCTTTCTTTTGGCTCCATGTCGAGGTTGTCCGGGGCAGATTGAACCGCCGGGGACGGAGTTTCGTAATCATCCAAGATCGCCTTACGCATCTCTTCAACTGAACGCCCGCCATCAATGTACTGGTGAGCCAAGTCACCTTTATTAAACTTGTCACCAAGCGCAATCAAATCTTGCACTCTGGAAACTTCACCCCTTCGGGCTTCTTTCTTAATTTGCTCAACGTCCACACTAGGCGCGGGTTCGTTGACCACTTCAACTTTGTCAGTCATTGGTTTCACCTCTTCAATTAATGGTTTGATTCTAGTGATGAAAGAATCATCTACGGATCGGCCCACGCCGACACTCGCATCCGCCGGGATCGTAACCAGAGATATTTCCATTGGCTCCCAATCAGTTGCGCGGAATAATTTTTCGTCACCCTTGTCATCTTGTTCCTCTAGCGTGTGAATGTGATAACCCACGCTAATGCCGGAACGGATTCCATCTTTAACATCTTGGAACACCTCTTCAGCCCGATCAGATTTTCCGAATCTGACCTGCGCCCGCGCCACGCGGTCTTGGCCTACTGTTACATCCTCGACCTTACCCACAAGGTCATTTGGGTCGTGATTGACCAACAATGGCCCCATCTCTCTCAAGCGACCAAGCCGGATTGAGCGGGCATCGTGATCTAAAACTTCCGTGCCAAAAAACCGTTCAACGGGTTCTTCGGAGCTAAATGCTACTGACACCGTCCTGTCTTCCGCAACGTCAGAAATCTGAACCTCGCGGAACAACATCCCGGTTTTTAAATTATTCTGTGTCATTGTTTACTGCCTCCTGATCGTTGGCATTTGAACCAATTGAAATTCCTATTTGCTCCGCAAGTTGCTCTTCGGCTTTTAGTTGGTTGAAAACCTCTTCTATATCCATCCCCTTCTCGGAAAGAATATCGGCGCGGGTTTTTAAGCCCAAGCCCAATTCAACCCCGTTGGCGTTTGCATCTTTCACCGGATCAACCCATTCCCATCCACGCGGTTGCCACTTTGGGTTTTCAAACTTGAAAACTTTCCGGGGCGGTATCGTTCCTAAAGCCCCGCGAAGCACGGACATTTTCAACCACTCTGAATAAACGGGTTGGCAAAAATGCTCAACCATCCAATTTTGAATCACGCGCCAGTTTTGCCGTTCTTCTAATACGCCTGACCTGATGGATGAAAAATTCACACCTTCCAAGTCACTAGCCAGCGAGTTATATGCAACATTCAACCCTGACGCGATACCGCGTAAACTTGTTTTCATAAAGGGTGCGAAATTTCCGGCGGGATGCGTGGGATCAAAACTCTGGAAGTCCATCCCCGGCGGAAGCAACTCCATTGCCCCCGGCGAAGCTTCACTCACCGTGTTACCAAGCGAGTCTATATCATCGCCTAAATATCCTTCGGCTCCCCCGGCATCAGGTTTGAAAAAGCCCATCTTGCAAGCTGATGCTCTGGAACTTATTAGCTCCGCTTCTTCATATTCTCCGATTTGATGGAGCCTTGTCATCGCGGTTACCATCCAACTAACGCCCCGCGCTTGCGAAGGTCTTTCCTGACGGTATAGATGAATGATTTCGTTCGCGGGAACCACTTGATACTTGCGTCCGGCAAGAGGTGTGATCGACTCGCCCGGATGCCGATCCAGCAACCAGTAATTCACGGGCCGCCGCCACTTGTTAATTTCCACACTCATTCGAATACGGTTCCCGTTTTGTAAGTCCTTGTTTAAGTCCTCTTGAAGATGATCCGCTTCAATCAACTCCAATGAAAAACCGAATGGGTTGTCAGCGGACTCAACTTTGCGAATCAGAATTTCACCATCGCGGGCCACGGACTCAACCACTAACCGCTGGACATCCACCCATGTCAGGTTGCCTGTGACTGTGCAACTCTCACGCTTGCCCCATTCTTTCCACCTATCCTCCATCAACTGATTGTCCAATGCGTCAAACGATCCATCCGGGCTTTTCGCTTTTGACTGCATCACGATCCCCTTAGAACCCACCACATTGGTTTTGACCATTTCCATGTATTTTTTAGCATAATCATTGTTCCGTGTTAATTCTCTGGCCCGCGCACGGATTCGATTCAATGAAACCCGCAACTCTTCGTCCGCCGTCTTGTTTGAAGTGGCCCAATCTTGGAACAATCGCCCCACCGCACTGGCATCATAGCTACGCTGACGCTTTTTTTGCCTTTTAAAAAGCTTGGCTATCGTTGCTTTTATCATTTAACAAACCTTGTTAGAATTTTCTTGCGCGTTCCTAATCCATTATTGATGCGATCCTCGTCCACCTCTTGCTGATAGATCCGTTTCCACCGCATATATTCCTGCCGTATCTCAACGGATGACATTTTTGAAATGGATCGTCCGGCGATTGAATAAGATAATTGTTCAAGCGTACTGTTTGATATTTGATTTGTGAAAAGGGACTCATAAGCGTCTGTCATCTTTTTTGCAACGGAACGATCATCATATCCTGACGATTGCTCTGCGAAGTCTGTCTTGATTTCAATGAAACCATTATCAACAACGTAAACATCTGACCCGGATCGCGCTTCCACCACCCACTTATATTTACCCACGGTATAACCCGCCGTGGTTGATGCCGATAAACTGACCGAATGGTTCTCCGTTGACCCGTCTTGCGAAGAATTGAACTGTATGCGCGTCCCGTCTTTAACCAACGTATAGTACAAAGTCCAACTGGAAGCCGGGAAGTCACTTAGATCCGTCCGCTTCCATTTAACCGTTTCACCCGAAAAAAACTCACGCGGTTCTGTTTCCGGCGGAGTATTTGGATCAGGAACTATTAAAACCATTTCTTTCCCCTCTTGACAAAATTAGATCGTCTTATTTGTTGACGGGCGGACTGTTTAGGTTCCGTGATCACTTCACCCGCTTGCTTTGCTTCCATATTTTTCTGGATCGCTTCAAAGTTTGGATTTAAAATTCTCAAAGCAACATAATTATAAACAAAGATATCCAGAGCTTCGTTTCGTTTTCTATTTTTACGCATGACCCATTCACGATAAGGAATTCCCTTTTTGAACCGGGTGACACAATGCTCCGCTGTTAGCTGATCAAAATAATCCGGCAAGTAGTCCACCGGAAAATGGCAATATCCCGCTCCCGGCTCCGCGATCTCCATGCGCCCGAATAAAGTATCCTTCACTGAATCCGTGCCGATCACAAAAAACCTCACGCCTGTTTTGCGATCCTGACTCATGCGATGCAACGCCGGAACTCCGCGAACTGATGATCCTTTTATCGGATACACGCGCCCCGGTTGTTTTTTCTTACAGAACTGATAAACCTCTTGGGTATGCTGTCCACCACTGTCCACCGTTACACAAGCCACTTTCAAAGTTCCGCCTGTCGCGGTTTTAAAAGTTTTGCTCATTTGCTGATCAAGCGAATCCCATAGCTCTTGCCCTGACGGGTTGCCCGCAAGCACAACATATTCGATGCCCCATGTTTCCTCGTTTAATCCCCATCCGCGAAACTCTAACTCCAAGCGATCAATCTGAACGTCAACTGCCATCGTGATAAGCAGAACGCCTTCGGGTAAATGCTCCGGCGGATAATGTTCACGCCTAGCCAATAAAGAATTCTGATCAACGGAATCGCCGGACTCTTCAAAGCTTTCACCAAGCGAAGTATTGATCCACACCTTTAAGGTTTCGGGAAATTTCTTCGCTTCTAAAAATCTGGCAACCATGTCAGACCATCGTACCCACGGAGAATAAAGCTCATTAATATGGAACCCGGCAATCCCGTTGAATTTTTCACCCGCGACCCAATTACCTTTTAAAATCATGCGATCCCTGTCGCGTTCATGGATTTCCTTTTCGCACTCTTCGCAAATCAGTCGCGCAGTGTCAGGCCGATCCTTATCCCATTTAATATTGCGCCATTTTAAAACTTGATAAGCTTCGCAGTGTGGGCATGGAACCTGATAGGTTCTTTGGTCACTTTCCTGATAAGCCATTTCGATCCGGCTTGATCCTTTGACCGTTGGCGTTCCACACATCCCCACTTTTCTATTCCAATAGGTTTTGGTTCTGGCCCGTGCTAAATTTGAAGGATCGCCCTCTGTCCCGGCGGACGGTGGATATCGGTCAGGCTCATCAAGCAAGACCACGCGGATCGGGCGGGATGCAAGACTAGCTGGGGAGTTCGCCCCGATAACACTAAGCCTCCCGCCGTCAAAGCTCTTTGCCAGTATGGTATTTTCGGAGTTCTTTGCGCGGGGGTCTTTGATAAGTCCTTTTAGAACCTTGGAATCGCGTATCATCGGAGCGAACCTGTCTTTTGACCACGTTTGTGCCATTGCCAAAGACGGTTGAACCATAAGAATCGGGCAGGGTTGCTGATGAATAAAAAAACCGATTACGTTATTAACGAAGGATTCAGTTTTCCCAATCTGCGCGGATGCCATCAAAACAACCTCTTCCACTTCGGGATCGGAAAACGCATCCATCCACCCCTGTTGAAAGTAAGCACGGGACAATTGATACTGCCCCGCTTCGGCGGATGATTCTGACGAAAGAAAGCGAAACTTTGAAGCCCACTCGCTGACCGTTAAATCAGATGGTGGCTCCCACTGCCTGATCGTTTCTTTCCAGATCGTTTGTCGCGCTGTCGCTAGACTCATTCGATAGCTCTTCCAAAGCTTGATTAATATGTTGCTTGATCATCCGTTCCATTTCCCGCGCATTCTCACACCCCGGAAGTTGCGGACTGACCTTTGCCGGGATCGCAAGCAATCTTGATTTGCAAGCTGTAACCATCCGGCACCAATCCTTTTTAATCTCTTCGACTTCCAGTAAATCCCCACGCCTTCTTTTTAATTCCAACTCTGCAAGATCCGCCTTGTACTTTTCATGCCGTGCTTTTTCTCTGGATAGCACCGGGGCGTTTGCGGGGTTGTTGCGCTTGACATATTCCCGAAGTTCATCTTCGTCAATCTTGCTCCCCTCATAACGGTTTAGCTTTCCTTCTTTGATATAGCGGAGCAAGGTTTCACGGCTGATCATCAACCGCTTTGCCGTTTCGGTTTGAGTGATCAGTGTGCGCTTAGATGTCAAAATTCCTGCCATAATGTCAATTGGTTATACCGTCAAAAATCTAGCTAAAACCCGCCCCGCCGCGTACC
>Ga0209756_1003760_pt1 | contig 12102 bp, 20 predicted proteins | sample ETNvirenome_6_85_FD_184071 | JGI IMG/M metagenome (GOLD analysis project Ga0209756, IMG submission 184071) | Marine viral communities from the Pacific Ocean - ETNP_6_85 (SPAdes) (version 3) | ecosystem: Environmental > Aquatic > Marine > Oceanic | place: Pacific Ocean | collected 2013-06-19
TGGCACACCTGCATACTGGATCGTCCAGTGGTCAAATGGCGTGCTGGATACGGTGAATCCCTATCTGCTGGAGGTTATAAATGCAAATCGGTGATCTGGTAGTGTTTAGAAGTGACACGGTTCCTGGGTTGATTGTATCAGAACGGTGCAGCGACTTGAACCCAAAGAAGCCCCGAATAGGTGTGTTGTGGGTCGATTGTAATGAGGTATGCTGGGAACCAGCGGAATACTTGAGAGTGATAAGCGAGAGAGACAATGAAAGTCGGTGACCTAATAACATTTAAGATTGACTATGACGCAAACCAGATAACGGATATCGGCATCGTCACAAAAATAGAGCCTGATCCGTATAGCACCTTCGGGCTGGCCACAGTCGCAACAATCGCATGGGCATGGGGCGAAGAACGTCACCGCACATGCGGGTTGCAAGTATTGAACGAGAATGGAGAACAAAAATGAATATGAATAAAGCATACATCGCATTAGCGGTTGATGTAGCATTGTGGATCACAATGTTGTTTCTAACATGGCATTATGTAACATGCCCGTTGACGTAGAGGAGAGAAGAATGAAGTATCAAAGAATCGAATGTAAAGACGGCTTTAGTATGAGTGTCCAAGCAGGCACCGGACATTATTGTGATCCGCGTGACGATGTTGGCCCCTATAATAGTGTTGAATGTGGATTCCCGAGTAAGTATGAAGAAATGATCATAGCCTACGCAGAAGCAAGCCATGAACCAACAAAAACAGTTTATGGTTGGGTTCCGGTTAATGTTGTGACAACCGTTATTGCAAAGCATGGCGGAATGATCGCAGGCACCGCGCCCGCCGGAGTTATTGAGCTAAAATGGAGCGAGAGTGATTAGAAAAATACTATTAGTTATTGGTATCATCTTAGTATGGGAACACAGGTATAACATCATCAAGCTGATTGAAGCTATTTAATGTTCATGGTTGTGTGTGGTAGTTGTGTGATTGTTGTGTCATTGTGGCATATAATGGGACAAAGTGGAGGATGGTGGGAGGCGTGATGCATGTGATATGGATATTTTTATTTTATTTGTATGTTTATTTGTGTTGGTTTGCGCTGGTTGTGGGGGTGAGACTTTATACCCCCGCGAGATTGCTTTGTCAACGGGTGCGTTTTGATACGCCCACACCGTCGCATTAAACCGCACGCCGTATACATTTCCATACGGTGCGCCTGGAGTGGCCGAGAGTAATGAAAAAGAATATGAAAAGATGTATCAGTATTGCCAGCGTTGCTGTAGGGTATACGTTTATACTCGCAGCCATTTACGTGACAGCGATTGGTTACATGTATCGAGCAGGTGATGATGACAAGAAACATTAACCTTTAATATGTGTAGGGTCAGCTCAGTAACATTAACCTTGGCCGACCTGAGCCAAGCGAGCGCAGCGAGCGATTGTTGCCCGAGAGTAATAAAAATATATATATAAAACATATATAACAGACAAAGCTTTTACGTGACAGCAGTACCCCCCACCCCCCTCCTACCCGGAATCTATGTCGCACTTAATGGATAGATGTATCAGGCAGGCTAGATCCGTTCTCGGTATCGCTAAGAAAATTCAGAGATATTGACTTGTTAAAAATGCGCCGGTAAAAATTTCCCAACCCTACCTATTACAGGATGGAGAAGAGAGCATACCAGCGCAAACTCTCGCGTAAACTAGCCGACGAAAGCTTCTACTGCCCGAGATGCACTTCGCTAGTTCATTGGGGCTGCCGCAGCAATACAGGCTATGCGTACTGCTCCAAGTCATCCACTGCCACACGTATATGGGTCCCAGGGGTCCCACTAACGTTTTGTGAGTGGGAAGGCAAATGCAAGCGCAGACCAGATGGAAAGGTAGAGATATTTTATATTGAAGAGATCCAAGCCAAAGAATAATTATATGCATGGCCGGCAATCTATTCGATATCGGAGATCTTGTATATTACCAAGGTTTCGAGATATTCGAACCCCACAAGCGTTATATAGGCGTTGTAGTAGGATGCAATATGTATGCAGCCGGAATGTTGCACTATACAGTCTTTTGGTTCGATTCAAGCTTGACAACGAGCATATATCATGATAATATAATATTAGTATATGAAAAAGAAAGTATATCAGAAGAGTGACTTAGTTAGATGGTATGATTACTATGAAGATAGAATTGTGCGAGATGCCGGCACGGGCGTCGTTGTAGAAGATCGGGGACATGGAGGTATGTATTTGGTGTATAGGTTTAAACACGGCAATACGACGTGGTACGAGCGATATGACTTGATACCCCTAGAGGAAATAAATGCTCCAGTTCCCGAAAAGTAAACTATTTATGTACATGGCTAATGAACAAACTTTACCGCTTCGCAACATCCGTTATCTTATCCGCGAAGCTTTAACCAAGACCGACAAGGCCGAAATTAAAACCATCGTGCGCAAGGAACTTGAGAGTGAGCTTAAAGCTAAGCTTTCTAAAGCCGTTGAAGAGGAAGTTGCGAAAGCGTTTAAGGACAAGTCGACGAAAGAGGAGATTGGCGAAATCTCCAAAAAGATCCTTAAGAAGCTTTATAAAGATCTTTCTATGCATCACCCATATATTATCGACCGAATCAAGGTGTAGAGTGAGAGACATTTTTACTGCAATGAATCAATTTGCATACAAGGGTTCTTTTATCAAAGATCTCACGACCCAACAACGATCACTTGGATATGTGCTTGAAGTCAATAAAGAAACTAACATGATGCGAGTGCGCTTCCCTAAGCTTGGTCGAGATGCTTGGATAGTTTGGGGAAACCATGGTCATTATAGAGTTATTGGTAAATAATGAACTATTTATCACCTAAGAGTCAAAAAACAAAGGATTTTTGCAATGAAATTAATTTACTGGAGTGCGGCCGCAATTGCGCTCGGTGCTGTTTCTCCACAACCTTACTATTTTCAAAGTAAGATTATAGAGCACGATCACGTTGAAGTGGTTTATTTACCAAATAATACCTGTCATATTACGGGACCTTTGGGCACCCAAGTCACGAATTATAAGGATTATGTGCGAGCATGCCTTAATAATCAACATTTAAGAAAAAAGATTAACTCCGTGGACTGAGTATGGGTTAACCAATATAATTAAAGCTGGTACTTTTATGCATTATCGGAATATTTAATGTTGCATTGATGACCAATAAGTGTTATATTATTAATATTCAACCATAGGAGATATAATGAATTGGAATGTGTACAAGGTGTTTAAAAATGGCAAACGTGCTAAAGCACCTGTAATAAGTTTTAAGCATACTGGTGAAAGAGAAGAAGTAGATCAGTATTTTAATACAAATATTAAGAAAAATTTTAACGAAAAAAATCGCGGATTAGAATTTATTGTTCTTCGAGAAGATGAGTGCCAAGAACGAGCGGAAGAAAAAACTCATCAACAAGAAGAGGACGCGCTCAAAAAACAAACCCGTGTCCTGGCGTCCCTTTTGAAGGAAGCCAACGTTAAATCAAAACATAGGGTGGTGGGCGGCCTTATTTTTGCGGCTGCAACCAACTGGAAGTGGCAGTGGTGCGCCTTGGAAGGCGCCTCAAATAATTATATCGAGGGACTTTCTCCTCGATTTGATAACCCCCGGGACGCGCATCAATGGATGAACCGAGAAATTCAAACTTTAATATAGAGTGGCGAATTAAGATTGGGGATATTGTAAAAATAATGCGTTATGATTACAACGCATATAGTGTTCCGGCTTACGGGATGGTAGTTAGTAGAGAGGAAACAAACCAAATCTATATGTTTCCGGCCGTTGAGGTCTTTTTATTTGATTCCCAACAAATTGAAATATTCCCCGCCAGCACCGTGGAAGTAATCTCTAGTGCCTAAAATAAACTTCAACATTCTTTCCTATAGCGCCGTTCTTGTAAATTTGTGGATTTTGTTTGTGGGGAGCTATACAAATGAACCGCCAATACAGCTTCTAGCTATTTTAAATATGATTTTGCTTAGCTTGGGTATTTTATTGAGGACCTCCAAGAAAAAGGTGACGAATAACCTAGTTATAGCATGCGATACGCGCAAAAGATTGTTATTTTTTGTATGGGGTTCCTGCTAGGCTGCAGCGATTATGAGCTAAACCCCAAAGTGGAGATAGTCCCCGTAATCGAGGTACCCAATATCCACGTAACGCCATCGACTCTTAACTTCGGTCACCTAGATGCGGGAATGGGAGAATCCAAAGCCCAAGTCATCACCATTACAAACGCGGGGAATAAAAATCTTAATTTATCCCATATCGCTTTAGACGCAGCAGACTTGGTGTATACAATTACACCCCCCCCTATAACGACGTTAAAGCCCGATCAAGCCACGCGCGTGACAGTTACTTATATACCGCGCACGTATGAGACGAATTCTAATAGCGTTCTCATAAACTCCAATGACCCTGATGAAGCAGTTGTCACTGTGCCCATTCGAGGTGAGAGTTCTGCACCGGTGATTGAAGTAGATCCTGTCTATCATGATTTCGGGACGACCTATGTTGGATGCGAGGCTGAAACTGTAGTTGGGCTTACAAACGTGGGTGATTCTGATTTAGTAATCTCGGACATTCAGTATTATGTATCGTACCCTCCCGAGCTTTCTATTGAAATTGATACGGCCCGTATGGGACCCTTCCCATGGACGCTCACACCAAATCAACGTCAACTAGTCACCATCTATCACGAGCCTTGGGACCTTCAAGCGGACTCCGGCTTTGTAGAAGTACATTCCAGTGATCCGGCCACGCCCATAGCTCAAGCCGATCAAGAAGCCATGGCTGACTATTATGCGTGGAACTCAGATTTCTATGAACAGGAAGAAATAGCAAATGCCGACATTCTTTTCGTAATTGATAACTCTTGCTCAATGCATAGCCATCAAGCCAACCTTAAAAACAATTTTGCTTCTTTTATTGGCGTCTTTGCTAATTCGGGTGTCGATTATCAAATTGCCTTCATTACTACCGACAATGAGAATTTTGTTGATAACAGAATAGTAAGCAGTAGAGACCCTGATCCCATCGGAGACGTGACTACTATTATCGATGGGATTGGTACCTCGGGACACGGACTCGAACGGGGGTTATGGGAAAGCTACGAAGCAACGCAGTCAGGTGCGGATGCTGGACCCGGTAGCGCTTTTCTCCGAAACGACTCGCGACTGGTGATTGTTTATCTCTCAGACGAACGAGATGGTTCATCTACCTATTCATCAATGGTGCCTGCTGATTATGCTACTCACCTTTTGACACTTAAATCTTTAGCTGATCAAGTATCAGTGAACGCCGTTGCAGGCGATCACCCAAGTGGCTGCAGCCCACCTTGGGCCCAACACGGCGCTGGGTATTACGAAGTAGTTCAACAACTCGGTGGCACCTTTATGTCTATTTGTGCCACAGACTATGGGCTTCAGATGGATACATTGGCGCGCGATTCAATCTTGTTAAGTGCGTTTGAGCTTTCCGAGACGCCTATTGAAGCGAGTATTATTGTGACCGTAGATGGTTATCAGTCTACCGATTGGACTTATAACGCTGCTGAAAATGCCATATACTTTAACGCCAATGCTATTCCCACTACAGACGCGGAAATTTATATAGATTATGCGGTTTTAGCCGAATGTGAACCTTGAGTCACTAGTTAATGTGTCCGATGACACTAAAGGAGACACATTAATGAAATTTTTAAGTATAGTATTTGGCTCGTTGTTATTTGCCGCAGCACACGCTAGCGAAGCCATCGAGACCCATGTGCCTGATGCGCGTACCATTGAGATAAGCGCCCATATGTCTGAAGCCGAAATGTCCGTTCGAGGAGCGGCAGTGCGCATAACAAGGCTTGACGAAGGTGGACATGGCTCGGGATCGTTGGTACAATATAAAGACTTGCAACTTGTTTTAACAGCCCAACATGTAGCTGACGCTATTATTGGCACCCCTTATCGAATTACGCACGATGGCGAAATACGCGAAGGCATTTTAATATACTCCAACGATGCGCACGATATTGCAGTTTTATGGGTCCAACTCCCCTGGCCACGGGGACACGCTCTTAAGTGGAATCCTAGTACTGAAGTTGCAGCCGTGGGTTCGAAAATAACTTATTCTGGATTTCCAGCGGCTCATAGTTTAATGACTTATCGCGGCCGCGTTGCAGGCTATGAATTAATGCCTGACGGCTCTACTAATATTCTATTGCATACCTATGGATTTTTTGGATGCTCTGGATCAGTAATCTATAATGCTGATAAAGAAATTATAGGAATTCTTTGGGGCATCGATAGTGCCCGTGGGCTGCCAGTAGAGGATATGATTTGGGTATCGCCGATACAAAATTTGAATTTAGAATTATCATTACGAGGACTGTGTCAAACATTACGTAATGAACCTCGCGCATGTCGATGAAATACTCTTGGAAAGGCTTTCTTGATGAAGGCAAAGAATCAGAAGTGGGAATTGTTGTTTGTCTAAACGATGAGCAACAATTTCTTATTTTAAGACGTTCCGAGATGGATGACCGCGCAGGGCAATGGACAATGCCGGGAGGACATATTGATCCAGAAGACAGTTCTATAGAAGCCGGCGCGCTCCGAGAATTGAACGAAGAAGCCAATTTAACATGCAAAATATCTGATTTAACATATTTGGGCGCCCCCAAAGAAAAAAAGTATTATTTTTTAACGTTTAAGTGGTCAGGAGATGTAAATATCGACAAACCAAACCCAAAAACTGACGAAATTGAGCACGATGACTACAAATGGGCAACAATTAATGAGATAAAAGACATTGACGATACTAACATTCCGATCTATTTACTGGAGAAAGCTTTAGAAATCCAAAAGGAAGGTGAAGAATGAGGTTTTTAACACTATTATTAATGTTCTCGGCCACTGCGATGGCAGATGATACCGAGACACCCGACGAAGAGCGCCGAGTTGTATACAAACAGCGCACAGAAATCGACTTTGAAGGCATCGAAATCGAGGGAACGCTCGTTCGACCCCAAGGTGCCCTAATTTTAGACAGAACGGCTGGATCGTTTAACCCTCTTATCCGTTTAAGAATGGATTTCGAGCCAGAATTGAACAACTCGGTGAATTACATAAAATGAAACTTACAAAACAAAAATTAAAGCAGATTATTAAGGAAGAGCTTAACCGATTTAGCCCACTCTTAGAAGGATACAAAATGGAACCGGGCTTCGAAGAAATGGAAAAAACCGCCCGGTTCCTCGAAAATGAATATGAAGGAGTGGAGATTAAAGTAGAATATCTCGATCCCGATGGGTATGCATATATGCTCTTCTTACCAGGAGAAGAAGATTACCAGATTATCTGGGATGATTATGACTTAGAAGAGGCTCTCGGTGAGTGGGATCGCACGGCTGTTCGTGGCGGTGAAGGCTTAGCCGGCGAAACTCACGAAAAAACACTCGCAGATTACAAAGAACACCCGGAGTGGTTCAATTAAAATGAAGCTTATAATGGAAAATTGGCGCGGGTATACGCACAACGACGCCGTATTGGTAGAAGGGTTGAATGTTAAAGATATAGTGATGGATATGGCGCAAGTGGCAATCTCCACCGGGGCAGTGGCGGTTTCCGGGGGAGCCGGCGGTGATGTAGTGACCGACAGCTTATTTGCGGCCAAAACTGCTCAAGAGGTATTAGAAGAAGTAATGGCACTACTAGGAGAATACACGCTCTTAGAGTCTATTGTTACTCAGGCCGCACAACTTAATTATGGTGATAATCCCGATGCCTTCTATCAAGAAGTAAAAGGTCTTGTGAAAAAAACAGTATCTTCGGGGACAATTGGAGAAAATGTTCAAGAATTTATTAAAGACATACAAGAAAGTGCCCAACAGATAATAAATAAAATTGTACGTGCGATCTCTAAATGGGTGAGCGCCCTACTTCCAGATGATTTTGGATTGGCGGGCCCAGCATTTGAAATTACCTTGACCAACGCAATAACTTCTGCGGCCGAAAATGCTTACAATTTAGCTAGTAAAGGAGTTACGGCTCTAGGCGAAACCGGCAAACTTCTAACGGATCCCGAAGCACTACAGGCCTTTTTTACACAAATAGTACAGGATATGGTGAGTTTTCTTCAGGAATTTAACAGTATAGCTCAAAACCCGGGAGAACAGGCCGGCCTTGTTGGTTCAGCAGTAGGCTCCTTACAATTTGGTTTCGAAACGATGTCGCGACTTTATGCTGCACCCCCACGAGCACTGATGAGTGCAATGGGGGTAGACCTAGATACTCCGGCGGAAGACTTTTTCGATATGCTCGATAAAATGCATGCTAAAGATCCACGGCGGTTGGCATTCCAGAAAAGCATTCCTTTGGCGATTAACGCATTTAATGATGTGTTGAAAGAATGGATCCCCAAGGCTGTAACTGTTATGGGTAAATTAATCTCATTACTTTTTGCGAGTATTGCTGTGTTTCAAATAGTGATGAACCCGGAAGAAAGAAAGGAAATTCTAAAAATCAAACCGGGATCGGCTGACTTAAGTGATCCGTTGGAGATTGACGATTTAGAATTTACACCTGATCTAGGGCCAGAAGATATGCAAGCAATGCGAGAGTTTGTACAAACAGAGCGTATGCGCCTTATAATGGAAAATTGGAGACAATTTAAATGAAACTTTCAAAACAAAAATTAAAGCAGATTATCAAGGAAGAGCTTGAAGAAGGCCTGAAATCTTGGTGGGCGCGCGAGAAGCGTGACGCAGAAAGAGAAAAAGAACGCCAAGCACGACAACCAGAAGAAGATGATCCCAGATTCTTAGCTTGGACCCAGGCGAACGTTGACCGAGGCTGGAAAGAAACCGAGGAAGAAGAAAGTTTAACCGAAACAATCGGGCTAGACGACGCCCCCGATCTCTCACAAGACCCAGATGGGTTTGAAACCGCAAAATTACCTATTCCCTTGGAATTTAGATACGCAGAAGCGGATGAAACAATTGAAACAAAAGAAGGCCCCGTAGGCGCAAACGCCGGCGATGCTATCATGACTGGTACCGAAGGTGAGCAATGGCCAATTCCCGCCGCATCCTTCGCGGAGACTTATGATGATTTAGGTGGCGGAACAGCCGCAAAGAAAAACATTCCTGTTTTTGCTAAAGAAATGTCTGAGCCCTTCCAGGTTAAAGTATCTTGGTCCGATGATTTATTGCAAGGCGAGGCAGGCGACTATTTAGTTCAATACGGCGTTGGAGACTACGGCGTTGTCGGCAGAGAAATATTTGGAAAAACTTATAAATGAAACTTACAAAACAAAAATTAAAGCAGATTATTAAGGAAGAGCTTGAAAGTCTTCAAAAAGAGGCTGCGCAGCTTATAAACAAAATCGTATCAAAGGACGGCAAGCGAAAAGGCATCAAGATTTCCGGAGCATGGAAGGACCCAAGCATCAAGGCTAAGTGGCGAGACAAGGACGGTAACCTGGGCCCCACTGTAGATGTTGTAGCCGCAGACTATACACGGAAGGACTGGTAAAATGAGAACTCTAGATGAAATTCTTGATGAGATGAAAGAAAATCCAAAACCTTTGGACAAGGCTTTAGAGTCTCTGACGCCAAAAGAGCGCAAAGAATATGAAGAGGCCATTGAACTTTGGATTACATATGGTGGCGACTAGTGAAACTTATAATGGAAAATTGGCGTGGGTATCAAAAAGATTTACTTACAGAAGGTAAAATATTAGATGCATTAAAAAATGGTTTTACAAAGTTAATCAATGTGCCAGAAAAGTTTGATCAAATGGTTGAACAAACAAAACAAAACTTTGCAAAGAAAATTGCTCCAAATCTTGAGGAGTGGGCTGAAAATCCTAAAATGCAACAGGCCGCGCAAGAAATTGCCAATGTTGTTGCTTCTCGTTATAAAGATAATTTGCAAGAAGCTGTAGGAGGAAAAACTTTTACAGTTGATGAGCTACGCGAAATGGGCGTCGGTCCTGAAACCATAGAATTAATTAAAATGAGCGGCGCCCAGACAGTAGCAGATACTTTAATTGCCAGCGCCGAGGGCGCCCTGGGAAAGACGGCACCCCCCGCAATTAAAGATTGGCTGATAAGGTTTGTTTCTAAGTTTATTGGTTCATTTGTTTTCGGATTTATTGATAACTTTATTATGGTTGTAGCAGGAGGAGCGATTGATGCACATATCGGTGGCCTGATCGGAGGCGCGGTGGGTAGCACCGTTAACACTGGAATGCTCGCTGCAGGACTTGGTAATACCATGTCAGATGCAATTGGGGAATTAGCTTCTAATTCAATTGAAAGCGCAATGGATAAAATGGGACTTGATCCTCAAGCGGTTACGGATGAAGAAGTTGCAGCAGGGCCACTGTGGATGCGCTTTTTAGACAAACAAGCTAGCGTCATTGGCATTGTTTTAGGGTGCCTTGCTGGACTTGCTCCCTTGTTCGTAGAAGAAGAAGAAAAATGATCAAGATCCGCATTGGAAAAAAGAAATCACATTGTGGCGAAGCCAAGAAAATAGGCTTTGGTCAGGGCACACCTCCAAAAGGCGAGTGGTATAAGAAACAAGAGATTGTCGTTGAAGACGTAAAGCTCTTACGCGAACTCACCGAAGACGAATTAGAGCGCGCCCTAGCCGCCGTCGAGGAAATCGATCCCGACGAATTGGCTTTTAACCAGATCTTTGGCGACAAAAAGCGCCTTGTTATTGATTTTCCTGTTGCGCATTTAGATTCTGAGGCCGGCCAATTCGTCAATCTGTGGGCAGGTCTAGAAGATATAGAGACAGGTGTAGGTTATAATGTCGATTGGGAGAAGGGAATTGTTTCTGGAATCCGGACCATGAAAGATCCAACCGACAACACCTTGATGCGAATGCTCTCGCACGGTGAAATCCCCAAACCAAACCAAAAGAAAGTTCAAATGAAAATTGGAAAATTCTTTGCCAAGATGCACGATTTAGCCACAAAACGTCAAGAGATTGTTCAACTATTCTGGAAAAAATACGATGGCTCGAAAACTGGCTCCGGTCTTGGTCATATTCCAATCTCAAAGATAATTGAAACAATTGGAGAAGAAAAATACCAGCGTTATAGTCAACTCACCGAACAGCTTAAAATGTATCTAGGTGACAGAGTGTCCAGACGCATCGGACAGTCTCCAGACAATGCACTGCGCTATGGTGAATACTGGCAGAAAAACGCAGGCTTTATTAAGAAAAACATCGACGGGATGACTAACGATAAATACCTTATTGTCATTACTCGTGATCCAGTCGATATGTTCCGCATGAGCGACTTCAATGAAATCACCTCGTGTCACTCTCCGCCATCAAGACCAGACGTCAACACTTCATTTTACAAATGTGCGGTAGCCGAGGCAGCAGGTCACGGCGCAGTCGCATACGTAGTGGACAAGACCGATTTGCTGGCTGCTGCTGACGCTGAGACGCTTCCAGAAGCAGAAGCCAATATCCAGGAAGGAGAACTTTTTGCGGACGATACACGGGGCTCTCACGTCGGTTATGAAATGGATCTTGTTCCGCTCTCGCGCATTCGTTTGCGTCAGTATCGCTATTACGACAGCGCCGGCCTCGCAACTGACGCAGCCGATTATGCTAAACCTAGCATCGAAGGGGGCACACAACTTGCTGTGCCTGAAACTGGAGCCTCCACATATGGACTGGAAATTCCCGGCTTTCTGGAGCGTCTTGAAGAATGGGCGAGAGAGCACCAACAAAAAGCCATGGCCGCAGTACCCAAGACGAGCAAAGGCAAAATAGAATCGGGAGCCTTCGTACTTTATGGGGGTTCCTACGAGGAGTCCAGAACGGCTGGCGCCATGGGGCGTCGTAAAATGCTTGCTAGCTTTTTTGAAGTGCGCTTTGATGAGATGACAGGTGAGCCTCGACAAGACACGTCCACCGAACGCAAGCTTCCAAAAGATATTGGAAAAGGAATAATTGAATTTACTGAAGAAAAAGTCGCTGGCATTGCGATGGAATGGAATGACTCTTGGCATCGGAGTTCACCCGGAACTGCCGAACACCCAGGCATGCAGGTCT
>Ga0209756_1003762_pt1 | contig 12099 bp, 20 predicted proteins | sample ETNvirenome_6_85_FD_184071 | JGI IMG/M metagenome (GOLD analysis project Ga0209756, IMG submission 184071) | Marine viral communities from the Pacific Ocean - ETNP_6_85 (SPAdes) (version 3) | ecosystem: Environmental > Aquatic > Marine > Oceanic | place: Pacific Ocean | collected 2013-06-19
AGTGTGCATATTCAGATCAAAAGTTGTACTTGTCTTATTCATACCTATATTATCTCACAGGATTGCAGGATTGTCAAGAAAAAAGTGGGGCCTTTCGCTTTTTTTGCGAAAGGCCCCTTTGACTAATCTTGCTTGTTGCCTGTGAGAACCTCAACGATATACGAAGAGACTCGTACCCCCGTTACAGCGGTCGCCATGTGTAGGCGCTTTGTGTTTTCTAACACATCGCCCTTCCCGATGAGTTGCCACATCTTCATGAATGCTTCAGAGGGGAGAGAAACTGCATAGTCAGCGAGGTGCTGAACTTCAGTGTCAGTGAGTTCGCGCTTGAAGGTATCCTCGGCCTCCATCTTCTCAATAAGGGCGCAATGTTCGTTAAGGTCAAACTTGGAGGTGGCATCTATCTTACCGTGAACCAAGATGTCCTCGGTGGTTACAACTGTCTCGTAGTTCTTAACGAAGTCATTAAAAGCAACCGCCGCCTCGAAACCAACAAAGCTGGTGGTCAGATTGAAAAGGAGAGGCGATGCCTCCTGCAACAGTCCAGAGTTGTCCAGGCAGTCATTCAAGCGCTTCCAAGAGCGTCGAGAAGGATAGACCTTGTTGGGCTCATAGTCGTCCTTGTGTTCAAGGTGCAGGCGATTCTGGTTGATAAAGTCCCAGACAATACCAGCTATATTATCCTTGCCCCACTCAAGCCAATCTTCAACCGAGGGCTCAACATCGAATACGGTGTATCGATCGAGTTCTGCGGGGTCCATCTCGTTCACTTGGTATTGATCACCATGCTCGCCGCCGTTGACGGCAGCAATAACGATTGTATCTGCATGAAGAGCCCAACCGGCAATCTTGCGGCTATCAGTTAGCTCGAAGATGCCCTGGCGCACCTCTTGGGTTGCGCGGTCCACCTCGTCCAGAAAGAGGACGACGGGCTCAGTACAAGCCTGGATCAGCCATGCAAACGGGCGGAAAACAGAAGCCTGCTCTCCATTGACCTCAACCAATTCAGGCGAGGGCATTCCCAGCAAGTCACCCTCCGTCATTTGAGAAGCGCGACGCTCAACAACGGGCAAGCTCATGTTTTCAGCCACCTGATAGACAACTTCAGACTTACCAACTCCATGACGACCACGAAGAAGGATAGGCTTACGAACTGCAATAACGTGCGGCGCACAAGAGAGGAAAGTTTTGAAATCGATTGCCATGTTGAATGTCGCTCCTTTTAAGTTTTCCGACCTTTCTATAGATAATTATCTCATAAGATTCGGAATTTGTCAATAACTTTTTTTACTTTTTTTCACTTTTTTTTAAAAAGGGATCTCTTCGGCCTTTTTAGCCGCCTTTTTATACCGACACTTCTTAATGTGACGCTCCTCTACAACTAGAGGCTTTAGCTCACCGTAAGGAAGAATGCTGTACTGTTTTGCGCCACTAGCTGCGCTGACAACCTCCGAGAGAACCTCCACAACTAAGCAGGGTGTGCCCTCTAGGTGTCGCGTGCGGTAACCGAGCGCTGGGCGTCGAAACTCTACGTCGCTTCCAACAGAATACTTTGGAGCTGCTTTGGCCGTTGCCAAGACCTTCTGTGCGAATTTGTTGCCAGTCATTTTCTCGAACGCCTGACGTGGGGGCACAAAGGCGTCGTCTTCCAAGATGCGAAGTGCTAATCCAACAAAGTACCCCGCATTTTTATAGTAAGTGGCGCAAATGAGTGCGTCGGCGCGGTGCTTCTCTTTGTATGTCTCCCCCCAGTGAAGCGATGTCTCGATAGCTTCGGCGGTGCATTTCCTCTCAATTTTCGCGAGAGTGGACAGTTGCTTCTCAGATAATCGACGCCCTCGATCAAGTTGGTCGAGCAGGGATTCACAAAACCCAACTCCCCAATCGGACAAAGTATTGTGCTTTGTGTGGGTGTCTAGGGCGTTAGTAATTCTGTCGATTATTTCTGTTGTCTTCTTCATTGAGAGCGTCTCCGTCAATCGTTTATACAAGTATTATCTCATAAACAACTAGACTTGTCAACAAAAAAATGAAAAAAATTAACTTTCCCTGTCGATTTTCCTAAGCCACTTCATTACACCTCTGTCACAAATGTGTTCTATACCATCATGTAACATCCAAACGGCGAAATTATTAACCACAATGCCGTCAGGGCGATTGATAGGGCGGTCCCCTAAGAAAACACCCACCTTGTTATTTAGACTCGTTGCCTCTCTGTGAATGTAATCAAACTTAACCAAGTCACCAATTTTCATATCTTTTTTTCCTTCCTTAAAAAATCCAAGAAAGAAGAGCCGTTTCGCTGTCTTCGCCGCGAATCGCTAGATGCCTTTCAGTTGCTTTTCCCCTCACGAGCATCATTGAAGGTTTGTGGTTCGACTTCCTGTGCAATACGGCTCTTCCGATGTTAGTTCACAGGGGAAGTTGCCCCCTCTCATAGTTTAATAATATATGTTATGTGTCATCATAGCTAATAAAAGACGTTTTGTCAAGAAAAAAATATCCTTTATAGAGTGGCTAACGCAAGTACATATGCAAGCATCGCGCCAATGCCAGCCATGGTCAAAATAATAAAAAGTTTTTCGGCCTCTGCCGCTGTTTTGTTTTTCAAGTTTTCTCCTTATAGAAATAAAATAATTAAGCTGAATTAACAAGCGAGATAGCCCAGAAGGGCTCATCGAAGACCATCTCGTGTCCCTCTGCATGGACAGTGAATATTCGATTGCTCGTGGCGGTTGCAGCCTTCTTTTCAACCTTGAGGATAACCCCCATTGTCCAGTATGGGCTACCGTCTAGCTGATCTTCGTCTGGGTCGTAAATTTTAACTAAATCACCAACCTTCATTGATCACCTGCGTCTACCTGCCAGCGTACAACTTCTACTGCTCCATTTTTTAGTGCCGTGGCATCCACTCGCGAGGGAGAAGAGGAACCCACCCACAGGACATTGATAACCTGTGCGTCACCGACCCATCTGAACGCGGCATAAGTAGAGAGGCTATGGGCCAATCGCGTTACTATTCCGTAATTTGTGGAACATTCTTTAGAATTTGTCATCCTAACAACGTCTCCCACTTTCAAATTCTGATTAGTTTTATCGTTCGCTTTCACTCACCAGCCTCATTTCATCTTGGCCAAACCACTGACGTGCATGTGCCCACTGAACTTCAAAATAAATAATTCCATCCTCAGTTTCATATCTATCCAAAATTACACCTATTCCGTAATAAGTGTTATCCACCATGAATTTATCATACGGCTCAACTAGGTCACCTATCTTCAATTTGTTTAATTCTCCATCAACCTTATCACAAAAATATGCACTTGTCAAGTATTAATTTGCAATCTCCTCATAAGTAGCAATTCCAACCAATGAAACCATCTTCTCCACATACGTGCCCACCAAGTCTATTCGACTGCGCTTCCGAGCGTCTGCAATCAATCGTTTTAGCTCCATGAAGGCCCTCTCCGCATTTATTAAATATTCACAAGCACCTACAACAACTGCTGTGGATGCACCAACCATCGAGTAGGACTGGGCAGAGAAAAATATGTTACGGTTATTATGATTCTTGAGGGATAATTTAATACACACGGGCGCAGCCGACTTTCGGGCGGTCTTTTTGAAATCCACCTTCATTACGAAGTCATCAAAAAAAACATTCTTGAGTGAAACAAATGTGGGGGAAAAGTGTTTGACCATCGCTGTATAAAGAGCATCCACAGGGCCATCCCCAAAGCCTTGAATAAAAGCATCTTCCCACTCATTAGAAAAATGGAGGCTGCACTCAATTTGAGTTTGATCTGATTCTCTCAAAAGAAAATCTGCAACCCCAAACTCAACATAATTCTGCTTTAAAACCTCTTCAACAATCAACTGACACTTCTGCTGTAGAAGCTCTTGAGGGTATGAATTCAACATCTTTAGTAACTAGCTCCGAAATGTTCCGAAATAAATATACTCTGCGAGATATATAAAAAATAATAGATGCCAGTCCGATTCCAGACACCACATCGAATAAATAGTGTTGTTTTAGTGTGAGAGTAGAAACAGCGATTAAGGTCGCCCAACAAAAATAGCCCACCGTGACGCTTAAATATTTTTTGCCAACTTCTGAGAGGCTCACAAAATATGTCATTAGCCATGAAAAAGTTACGTGGCCGGATGGAAAGGTGTTGTTAGCCCCATCAATACTTCTGGTGAGTTCTACAAGATAGCCAGGCAGGGTGCTGGTGTCTATTGCGCCGCAAGACTCGCGAGGATAATAAGATGGAACAAGCACATAGAAAATACAAAGAACAATGCCCGCTGCCAAATTTCCATACGTCATGAGCGAAAACAGTTTCTTGTCGCGAAAGAGCATAAATCCGGTAAGTGCGAGAACTGGAATTAATGTGTGGTAAACCCACACAAACTCAGCCACAAAAGGAATCTTAGTATCAAGGCCAACTAAAAGGTCATACTCGTTGGGTATAAACCCGGTCTGAAAAAGGAAGTAGACGATACAGTAAGGTATAAAGGCCAAGAAAAGATATTTAGCTTTCACACCTGTTGTCATCGCAACCCCCCTAAATAAAACAGATCAATCCTAAAGAACTGAACGAGCCCTTTAGAAATGGTCGAAGTGTGTAAATGAATTCACACCCCCTATTCATACATATGAATATATTCGTGAAAAAGAAAAAATAATTTTCATTTAAAAACTTTTTCTTTTGCTGTCGAAAAAAGAGCCTTCAAAAAAGACTTCTTCAGTCGCAACAGCCTCTCAAATTTTACTTTTTGTCTCGCATCTGTATAGAGTGCTGTGGGCTTTTTTATTTGCCCGTCAATCAACTGTTCACTAAAGTCATAAAATTTTGACTTTGGAGATTTTGACTGAGCATGAGCCACTTTACAGAAAAACATGACAAAAACCAGGGCCATCACCACCAGATAGGCGGAGAACCAAAATAGAACTTTCTTATTTTCTCTCACGCATAGAGCCCCCCCGTGCGCCGATTGCCTGCGGTCGTGCAAGTTGCACAGGCCACTCCACTATGACGCCATTGATATTTTGAAATTTCGCGACATAATAATCGTAGTCCCACCAAACGTCAGGCCCCCTGGCCGATTGAGCTTTTTTGTACTGACCTTTCGTATAAGAGTGTGCCACGAAGGTAGCTACGATTCCTGCAAAAAAATAAGGCTGAATAACCAGAAATGCCGTGTGAGCCCAAACAAGCATAGAGAGGGGAAAGATACGACTCTCGACCCCCTCGCGGTCGCGCTGGTGGACTGCATATGCTCGGATCCAAACGCAGGAATAAACAATCGCCAAGGCCACCCAAAATACGGCATACATAAATTCAATCATATGTTTAATTAGGTGTCAGTGAAGCGAAATAGAACAATTATTGTCGGTGACGATCTCCTTAGAGTACACCAGCGCCTGCATAAAAATAGAGAATTGCATAGCTAAGTCCTCTGAAACAATAAAACTTTTAGTCTGAGAGTCGTATAGGTCATCGTCGGCCAACTTATACATTATTTCTTCTAAACAAAAGAGGACACTATAATATTCACACAACTTGCTCTTGTTGTAGAGAGTTAGATCGCCATCAGTGCCGCTGAACAATAAACTGTCTAGGATAACGCGGTCACTTTCAATCTTCTGAACATAACGTAACCACACCTCTTCTTCAAAAGTGAAAACAACATTTTTTTGTTTGCCAGAGGGCACGCCTACTCCTTCACCCCTTCTCCCCAAAAATTAGGATTGCTTCTATCGCTAGTAATTAAAAGTGCTTGAATATAGGTGTCGCCGCGCTTATCAGTTAGTAGCTTTGCCTGGTGGGGCTTGGGGTGGAAAGCGCCGTAACGAGGCTTTCGGCGGCGCTTACGCCCATACCTACTTTTAGGCCGGTGGTTTAAATACTCCACACACCCTTCAGCTATTTCTGCGATGGATTTGCCCTCCTGCGTGTAGTGTTCATGATCAACACAAATATTAACAGCAACGATCCAACAAGTTCTACCAAAACCACTGATCGAATAGCGCGATGACATATAGTGGCCATGTTTTTTATAGGGAGGATTGTCCTGAAGGAAGCGATTTTTTTCCATCGGAAGAAGCCTGCACTCTATCATGCTTCATCCCCACTGAGGTGCTTGCTGAGTTCAGTCCAGCCCCCAATTAGTCGGGCCGGCCCTTCTCCAACTTTTAAGTGTTCCAACACTATTGGCACCGTGGGGTGCCCCCACTTTTCTTTTTGTTCAGCCAGCACATCTAGCTCATTGTCCATTATAAAAGTGGTGTGACTGATTTTTCTCTTAACCAGTTCTTGTTGTGCCTTTATACAAAATGGGCACTCCGATTTAATGTAGATGGTAATATGCTTATCCATGAAGTAGTTCTCTCCCTGGGGTTTTCAGTTTTGACTCAATAATGCTGGGAGATCCTACAACTACAATTTCCAGCCCGCTAAATCCTTTATCCAAGGTCATTCTTGTGAAGGAGTGTTCGCCGGCGAGATCCTCCGGCATATGTCCTTCTTGAAGTTTCTTTCTTACTCGTATGTCTTCTCGCAAAGACACCACATGCTTGGGGTTTACATAAACCTCCCGTAGCGTGTGGCCGCTTGAAGTTTCATGCACTTCCACTAACTTTATCATCTTGATCCCCTTTCTATAACTATGGTGTTAATGTCTTTCTCTTCAACATACCACTCATCCCCATCATATAATACTTTTAAATAGTCTCCATAGGGAGTTTTGGTTTGCGTCAACAATAAGTTCGTGGGAGCCTTTAATTGATGAACTCGTGCTGGTACTTTCATGGCCATGCGCTGTGTTTGGGGCGCCCCAGGGTGATCGTGTTCGTGAAATTTTAACAACCTAACTTCCGAGGGCGCATAGACTAAATCACCCACCTTCAGCATGGCCACCCTCTTTATTCTTTTGATCGCCCTGTGGCTTACGCAACTGAAGGGTTGCCTGCTGATATCCGTTGAGAATATTGTAAGAGTCGAACAGGGAATGGTCCAGGCGCGCTATACTCGCTCGAAGCTCTTCCACAAGACTGACTGCTTTGCCCTCCTGTTCTTTATTAACACATTCTTGAATCTTTGGGAAAAGCGTGTTAATCTTTTCCACATCATCTTCTGCTTTCAGTAACAATTCCTGCACGAGTTGAGACAGCTCTGACAGGTCTACTGAGTAAGTTACATTCACTCGCATAAAATACTCCTTGATTGCATTAAGTATAACATATATAAAATATTTGTCAAGAAAATTAAAGTAAGGTTTTATAGGCGGTGGCCACAGTAAGACCCACAACGACAGTAATGATAATCCAAATCAACTTTGATGAAGTATCTTTCCAGCCTTCCAGTTCTCTCAGGCGCGCATATAAGCCTTCGTCGGGATGATAGACCGCTTCTTTAATTTTGGCGATATCTTCGGCCATCTCGTCTTGTTTTTCATTTACAACTTCTAATTTTTGCATAATTTGATCAAACTTTCCGTTCATCTCTGCGAACGCGACTGCACCTGTAGCTGTAGCCATTGGACCTCCCTCCTGTACACCATTAACTAGTCAGGCGACTCGATAATGGCAAAATTAGTTGTAATTAAAGTAGAAGCAACAGAGACTGCATTTTGTATCGCGCAGCGCGTGACTTTTGCGGGATCAATGATTCCTTTTTCTAATAAGCTAGTTAGCTTGCCAGTGTTAAAATCAATTCCTCGATCCCCCTTTGCTTTCTCCACCATTGAAATTAATATATCGGGAGAATATCCCGCGTTCAGTGCCATTTGGCGCAAGGGCTCCTTGACCGCTTCGCATACAATTTTTGCACCCAGCTTCTGGTCTGGACTGTCAGTTTTGATCTTCAGGTTTCTTGAAGCGCGAATTAGCGCAACCCCTCCTCCTGGGACAATTCCCTCAAGCTGGGCTGCATTCACTGCTTCAAGCGCATCCTCTACCCTGTGCTTCTTTTCTATCATCTCTACTTCTGTGGCTGCGCCGACCCTGATGACCGCAATGCCACTAGCCAAGCGAGTGATTCTTTCTTGAATCTTCTCACACTCCGAGAGGCTTTCTGTTTCTTTTATCTCAGCTTTAAGGAGGTCGATACGCTTCTCTACCTCTTCCATATTGCCCTTCCCGCCAACGATAGTCGTCAGCGACTTGGAGCTTTCAATGGTTTTGGCTCTGCCAAAGTGCGTGAGTTTTACGTCCCGCAACCTAAGATTGTTTTGTCGTGTAACAAAGGTTGCGCCTATTGATAATGCCAAGTCTTTCAAGATATTCCTTCGCTCTTCTCCGTAACGTGGGGCCTTGATGCCAGCTACTCGCATCGTGCCGCGCATGGCATTCATAATGAGGGCCGCGAGGGCCTGGCCTTCGATGTTTTCCGCTACAATAATAAATGGGCGACCCTCTCTGGCGGCAATCTCCAATGCTGGCATCATATCATCAACAGAGTCAATCTTCTCATCGGTAACCAGAATGATGGGTTCATCATACGCAACGACTCCACGTTTCTCGTCCGTTACGAAGGCACTAGCTAAGTATCCAGAATTAAAGCGAAACCCTTCCACAACTTCCAAACTAGTCTCTAGCGATCGAGCCTCCTGAATGTTAATTGCACCGTCTTTGCCAGCGAGATCTACGCCGCGTGCAATTAGCTTGCCTATCTTCTCGTCATTGTTTGCCGAGATGGTGGCGATGTGTGCTACTTCCTCCATCGATTTGATAGGAGTTGCTAACTCTTTCAAGTTTTCAACGATTTTTTCCGTTGCTTTGTCCATGCCTCGCTTGAGTTCAATGGGCGCAGAGCCTGCCATCAAATATTTTTGAGCCTGCTGTAAGATTGCTCTCGTCAATACCGTCGATGTGGTAGTTCCGTCGCCTGCTTCCGAGTTGGTTCTGGCGGCAGCTTGTTTAATAATCTGAGCGCCTACGTTCTCAAACGGATCGGTGAATGATACAAACTTAGCCACAGTTACACCATCCTTGGTGATCACTGGCATTTGCTCGGGGTGGTGGAGAATAACATTTCTCCCTCTTGGTCCCAAGGTGGAAGCCACATTATCCGCTAAAACATTTGCCCCCTTTAATATTTTCTGGTGGAGACTCGTACCAGATTCATACTTACGCGACATTCATCCTCCGATTATTGCGTGATGTTTAAACTATAATGCATTATACACTAAAAGTCAAGTGATTTTTTAATTTTTTTACGAATCGGGGGTGTCGCCTTCAATATTCTTTACTGCCGCGTCGGTGGCCGAACGAAGATTTTGTGCATTTGTTATTGCGTCCATCGCATATTGCTTTCTATCCTGGGGGGCCTCTTCTCCAGATACGCCCAAGAAATAATCATTGATATTGTTTGTGAAGAACTGTAGTTGTTCGTAAACTGGGGAAATAGTAGATTTTAGAAGATCTGCGTACATGGCGAAAGTCTTCAGCATATATTCCTTGCCGATCATTAAAGTTCCGATTTCTTTAAAGTTGCCAATAGATTCTGCTTGATCTCTGGTAAATTCAAACTGCTGCGGTGTCGGCCCGTAACCTGGCGTCAATTCCAATAATCTCAGAATTTCTTCTCGATTTTTGTCTTTTATCGCCTGTTTGATGTCTTCGACTAGTCCGTATGAGCCAAAGAGTTTTTCTGCTTTTGTTCCCTCAAATTTACTCTCAGCATATATTACTGAGAAGTTAGCAAAATTTTGCAGCTCCTCTGGGTCGGCGCTGATTATCTCGTCTATCAGTTGTGACATGCCTTGTGGGCTTATCTTGCCTTCTTGCAGCACTCCTGCCGTTGGCGAAAAGTCAAACGTGGTCCATGCTGGCAACTGTGTCGAAAAGCCTTTTTTCCCAAAAGAAATCCTCTTGACGCCCACGTTTGAATTCTTTAGTTCAGACATTTTCTGCTGGAATGCTGCGGCGTCTTCAAAACGATCAGCATCTTTTTTCCAGACTGTTTTCAGGAATGGTGTCACAAAAACATCTAAAAACCCCTCCAGAGTAATAGTAAACTCTCCAAACTGAAGCCCCTGGTCTTTGTCTATGCGCCGTGCATCTAAATAAATAACATGATCGACAGCTTTAAAATGCTCCACCATATTGTTGAAAGACCCCTTCACGCCAGTGGTTTCCCCAAGTAGCTTCAAAGAGTAGTGCTTGTCGTTCAGAACAACATCAGTAATCGGCTTTCCTTTTGCGTCCATGCCGGGAATGTCCTCGGGTTTAGTGATTTGAACAGATTGTCCTCCGAACAAGCCTGCCAAAAATCCCTCGAAAATAAAACCGCCTGCCGACTCAGTGTATTGAGCGATGATTGATGAAAGAATCTCACATGTAACCATCGTGGAGAGGATCTCTCCAATGTCAGCGCCCTCTTTTTTTGTTGTCAATATTTGATTAATGTTGGCTAGCTTTTCCTCCAGGGTCGAGCCGCCAATGTTTTTTGTAAATTTTTCAATAATTCCGCGGTCTTCTGTTCCCATTTTCCCAAAATCCTCATTGATACGAAGTATGGGGAATTTAATGTCGATGCTCTTAGTTTCACCTGGATCGAGATTCATCTTCTCTTGCATCAGGCTTATTTGATCCAGAGTGTCCATCTGTTCTTCAATCAGCCCCAAGAGCCGATTAAAACTCAGGCCGGCCTGATCGAAATATCCTTCTACCATTTTATTAATGTCTACCATAATATTAATTAGTCTCCCAACTCTTTCAATACCTTATCCCAATCAAGATTTGCGGTATCTATCTTTCCTCTTGTTACGTGGAAGTGATTAGCAATTCCTTTAAACTTGCCACTTCTAACTTTTTTGTCAACCCTTCTGAGAACTTCTCCGCTTTCGCCCATCGGCATCTCCAATGGAATATCATAGAAGCTGCAAAGTGCCTTTACCAGAACCTTATATGCTTCGATTTGCACAGGATAAAAGCCTAAACATGATTTTAGGGTAGTACCATGCACCTTAACGCCCTCCAAGACTGGGCGGCTGCCAAATCCTTTTCTGCGATACCAACTCTGATACTTAGTGTAATAGCCGTTTGATATATCCACGCCGATTGAAGCCCTATTAACGACTCTTCTGCCAGCGTGCCAAGCACTATGTTGTGGATCGACCATTTGACATATTGTGCCGTCATTATCAATGACAAAATGACTTGAGATTCCCTTCTTCTCCAACACTCGCTTACAAGATGCAGCAGAGAGGCATACATCGAAGTGTGTAATGATCATGCTTATGCTTCTTTTTTCAGGCTTGTAGTTCCGGTAACAGCCTGAAGGGAGCGCTAGCGAATCAACATCGTATAGGTTTTTTACCTTGTCCCACTCTACAGGTATGCGCTGGCCGTCACAAATAATATGATTCTCGTTTAAGTCAGACTGCTCAACTATGCCGTCAACAACCGCCTCCCTTTCAGAGAGAACTAGGCGATATGTGACAGGCCCACATAAGCCATCTTGCTCTTGGTCATGCCTCATCTGAAAGTCTTTAATGTTTTCTACAAGAGAGTCATTAAACCCTGTCGCTTCAAACCAGTAAGGCTCCCACCCATATTTCTTTGCAGATTTTTTGTTGTATCGATTTTGACGCCAGCCCATGCTGCACTCCCCTTAAACAATAATATCAGCAATCCCATATTCAACAGCTTCCTTTGCTGTTAAGTATACATTTACCTTCCTATCCAGAAGTTTTTTAAGGTGCTTCTTTGTCATGTCGGATTCTTCGATAAGGGCATTGATGTGCTGCTCTTGCAGCCACTTAGTCTCTTCAAACTCATTTTCAAGATTGTGAATTGCACCAAACTGATCTGCACGAACACTGTGGATCATCACTCGACAGTTCCTGCCAATCTTTCGCTTACCTTTGGTTCCAGCGGCTAAAAGAAGAACTCCCGCTGACATTACTTTCCCAAGGCCATAGGTTACAATTTCACACTGCTCGCGGACTGCACGCATCGTATCATAAACGGCAAACATGCCTCTCGCACAGCCCCCCCAAGTAGAAATATTAAAATCAATAGGCTTGTAAATAACTTCTTTTGCGGGAGAGTCTATATCTTCTGGGTTCTCATAGATCTTCTCAGTCCCA
>Ga0209756_1003764_pt1 | contig 12096 bp, 14 predicted proteins | sample ETNvirenome_6_85_FD_184071 | JGI IMG/M metagenome (GOLD analysis project Ga0209756, IMG submission 184071) | Marine viral communities from the Pacific Ocean - ETNP_6_85 (SPAdes) (version 3) | ecosystem: Environmental > Aquatic > Marine > Oceanic | place: Pacific Ocean | collected 2013-06-19
CCAGGCCCGCCGAGGCAGGGTAGACCAGGTAGACCGAACTCTCGGTCATGGCGAGCAAGCCGGCGCCCACCCTGGCCAAGCCGGTCAGGGCGCCACCCGATGGGTCAGGGTACAGCGAGTCGTACAGCCCGAAGGTCCCCATCATCCCCGGCAAGCTGTAGTACAGGATGCCCGGGTCTCCCTGCTCGTTCCCCAGCCACAGCCGGCCCATGGCCACCCGCAGCAGGACGCAGGCCGGCACGGGGCGATAGCGAGCCATCGTGGTGCCGATCTCCGGGTCGCCGATGGCGTCGATGTAGATGGTGCTGATGTTGTCCGGCAGCAACTCGGTGTCGCCGCCCACCCCCACCGAGCCGTAGAGCTCGCCCGGCTCCGCAGGGCCCTGGTTCATCTTGTCGCCCGAGCGGTAGATGTGTCGACCGCCTGTCTTGTCCGGGCCCAGGGAGCAGGCGATGACCGACGTGAACTGCACCAGCGACGGCGAGTCGGTGTTGGCGCCGCTCTCCTTGCCGTCGTAGGTCATGACCCCCGCCGGACTCTCGGCTGAGAAGTCGCCCCAGATGTCGCGGAACCGCTGGTAGTACTCCCAAGCGCCAGGGCGAACGCCCCCATGCCGCAGGTACTGGCTGTCGCCCGAGCCGATGTTCCCGACCTCCTCGATGATGCGGATGAGCATCGGGGCTGGCGGACGCAGCCGATAGCCCAGTAGGTCAAAGCGCCTGCCGTCGTAGCAGTAGACAGGCTGGTCCATGCCCATGGCGATGAAGACGCGCTTGCCGTCCGTGTCGAACTGGGTGGGGGCCTGAGACCAGGCTTGGTTCGGCAGGCTGCCCTTGAGGGTCTTGAAGACCGTCGCCACGTTGCCGTTGTTCCAACCCTGGTGGACCAGGAGCGTGGCGCCCGTGTGCAGCAGCAACACGTCGCGTCCGTTGGCCAGGCGGGTGTGAAAGATGCCCCGCATGTTCGTCGAGTAGCCAGACGGGAAGCCCACGGCCGGGTAGCTCGGGATGTACGGACAGGGCCCACGGACGACCTCGAAGGAGCCGTGCTTCGTTCGCACCCAGTTCTGCATCCGGTAGGAGGTGTCCTCCGGCGCGAACACCTCCTGCACCGAGCCGTCGGGGAGCTCGAGGCGGGTGGTCTTGTGGTGGGTGGTGGAGGCCACCGATCAGGTCCCCGTGAACTTCGCCGGGATCCGCTCCTGGAGCTTGCCGCCCCGGAGCCCCCGAGCCTGACGACGACGACGCTTGACCGGCCGCATGGGCTGGTCGTGGTTGCCGACCAGACGCTCGATGCCGGTGCGGTAGTCGTTCTCGAAGAGCACGACTTGTTCCGTGGTCCCCAGGAACTTCGCCAGGTCAGCGGCGAGGCCATCGACCAGCACGTCGCAAACCTCGGGCGGGAGCTCCACGCTGTCGTTGTCGTGCAACAGCGGAGCCGGACGCACCTTGGCCCGGTAGCGGAACTCCAGGCGAGAGTTCGGGCGGGGGTCCAGCCGCAGCAGCAGCCGCCCGTGCGAGGTGCGGTGCCGGATGTGGTAGTTCGGCGAGATGCTGCCGTTCCAGGTGTAGGTCGTGGCGTCCCCGGCGATGTCGACGAGGTGGTGGTAGACCTCGGGGGTCTCGATGGTGGCGTGGCTGCCGCCGACCGATGTGCGCCTGGCCACGTAGATGCGGGTGCCCACGCCTCCCCGGGTCTTGCGGGTGGTGCCGGTGATGTTGAAGCCGCGCATCCAGTCGATCTCGGGCACGGTGATGACGACGCTGCTGGTGCTGTAGATCGGCACCGCCTCCCCGCTCTCCGCAGACGGCCCGCTCTCCAACCGAGGGGTCTTCGCCGTGAAGGGTGAGGTGAGCTCCTCCTCCTCCTCGTAGCCCCAGATGCGGGTGTAGAGGAAGGTGAAGGCCCCGGCGGGCTCGGGGCCTGCCCAGACGGTCTGGCCGTCCAGCGCTACCGTTGGAGCCAGGAGCGGGTCCGGGAGCTTCCAGCGCTCCCCCTGGTAGGCAACCGAGGGGATGGAGCCGGCGTCTCGTCCCTGGTGGTCGAACCAGCCTGCGGCCTCAACGAAGCCGCTACCGAGGAACGGGATGTCCGGGTAGCGGGTGCCCTCCTCCCAGGGCATGAGCGCCGAGATGTGGGTGATGGACGGGTCCAGCAGGATGCCCGGCTCGTAGACCCGGTAGGTCATGCCGGTGTCGGCGTTGTTCGGCCAGGGCTTGAGCACCGAGACGTAGTAGGTGCCGCCCGAGGTCCAGACCTCCTGGATGCGCCGACGGTGGTAGACGCCCGCCGAGGTCTTGATCTCGATGTAGCGGGCGTCCCAGCGACCGGTGACATCCCAGGTGCCCGTGGCGGTCTCGAAGACGTGGGCGTCCGTGGCGTTCACGGCGACGGTTCCAGTGGTGTAGTCCGGCTCGAAGGTGGCCTGGAAGCGCTGCTGGAAGACCCCGGTGGGGCCATCGTCAGCCAGACGGATCAGGCGAGCGTTCAGAGCCCGGTTCACCTTCACCATGAGCGTGGCGTTGGAGGTGCCCTCGATGTGAAGGCGCTCCTGCAGCGCTCGCTTGGCGATGGTCAGGCGGTCGTAGCGTTCGACGGTGGTTCCCATCAGAGCCCCTTCGTCAGCGTCGAGGACTGGTGGTACTGCTGCACGACACGGTCCTTGGCGCCGTCCGAGAGATCTCCCCACCGTCTCGTGCCGTCGCCGTACTCCTCCACCTCGGTCTCGACGGGAACCTCGGGCGCGTCCTTGCCCTCCTCGGGCGCGCCCTTGCCCTCCTCGGGCGCGTCCTTGCCCTCCTCCTCTTCCGGGGCGACACCCGGCGGGCCGCCGGGCGGGCTCGCTGGGGCAGGCTCTGTAGCCCCAGCCGGGGACGCCGCGACCGGCGCTGGACGGGCGCCTCTACCGAACATGTCCCTCTGGGAGTGCTCCTTGATGGTGCGAAGCACCGAGTTGCCCGACGAGGGGGTCTCCGGGTCGAAGTACTTGTCGAGGACAGCGCTGCGCTTGGCGTTGTAGCCACCAGCCATCTCAGGCCTCCTGCTCTCGGTAGAGCTTCATCGCCTTCTGCAGAAGCTCCCGCTGTTGGTACAGGGGGTTCTCGCTTGGGTCGATGGGGGATTCTCGCACATCGTCACCGGAGTTGCGGGTGTCGCGCTCCTCCTCGTAGATCTTGCGGAGCTCAGGGGAGAGGTCCACGTTCTTGGCCTCGAGCCTCTCGTCGAGGTCCTCGTCTGAGAGGCTCGCTGCTGTACTGCGCCAGCCCTTGTGGTCATCGCCCTTCTCTACGTCTGTCGACGACTCGTCGAGCTTGCCCCGCCGGCCCTGCTCAGCCACGAGGGCCTCGTACCGGGCCAGGGTTGGGGCGCTGTCGATCCGGGAGGCGTAGGGGATCTCCTCGAAGGAGGCGAGCCTGGTGGCCAGCTCGTCGTCTGGGGCGCCGGTGGCGAGCTTGGTGGCCTCAGCGAAGACGGACTTGTAGTTGTCCGTGCCTCGCACCTGGGCCATGGCATCTGGGGTCCGGGGCACGTCTGGGTTCTCGCCAACGGCGAAGTCCCTCACCACCTCGGCGCCCTCCCAGAAGGCGTCCACTGCTTTCTCGTCGAAGGAGCGATCAAGGGCCTCCTCCTTCTTCTTGTCGTAGTGGCTGGGCATCAGGGCTCCTTCGTGATGCCCAGGAGGCCCCGCTTGCGTGCCTCTTCCTCAAGGGCCTCTCGCTGCGCCAGGCGCGCAGGATCGTCGGTAATGGTGGCGGCCTCGTGAGCACGCCCGAACTCGCCCACACCCACGTCCGCCATGGCTCCGGCCGACCCGCTGAAGGCGAACTCCAGGCGCTGGTCTCTGGTGATGGCGTAGTTGGAGGCGGCCTTGTACTGCTTGGCCGCCCTCTTGAAGGCTGCCTTGTACTCCGGGGTGGAGCGGAGTTGCGCCAGGGCGTCTGGGTCTGAGGACGTGTAGTCGGTGTCGGTATGCGCTTGGGTCTTCTCGATCTTCGCGCCGGTGCGCTCCACCTTGTCCTCAAAACCAGGCTCAGCGAACCCGGACAACAGGATGGCGTCCTGCTTCGTGGGCTTGCGGGTGGGATCCTTGTCCATGCTTGCCTCCAGCAAAACGGGCCTCGCAGGGCATTGCCCCGGAGGCCCGTCCGTTCTCCGGGACTACCCGGGGATCAGATGCAGCGGATGAAGCTGGTCGCCAAGGCGCCTGCAATGACAGCGTCCAGGGACCAGCCGAACGCGACGTTGTCGATGGCCGCCGCGTTGTCGGCGGTACCCGCCGCGTCACCGACGATGAGGCCGGTGTCTGCGGTGATGCCACCGGTGTCTGCGAGGACCTCGCCGATGCCGTAGCACAGGACCCAGCCGTAGCTGCCGAAGGCGATGGCGTGCTGGGCCACACCGAGCACGCCCGCCACGTTGCTGTTCGCCGGAGAGAGCCGGCCCCGTCCGGGACCCTTCGCCGCCTCGCAGGAGACGACGTTGCCAGCAGCCCAGTTGGTGGCCCCGTCGTCGTTGAAGACGTAGCGCCACACGGTGGGACCCTGGCGGGCGGCCTTCGCAGCGATGGAGCCGTTCGGGTCGGGGTTGTCCCACGCGAGAGACCCCAGGGGGTACTCGGCGGAAGTGGTGACGCGAGTGAAGTCACCGGAGGTGATGGAATTGAGGAACATGGTCAGTCTCCTTCAGGCGTTCTTGGTGCCAGCGAGAGCGAACTGCGCGTTCGCCCGGTCCATGTAGAGACCGAGGTGGATGATGATCTCCTGCTCGAACACGTCCTGGCGGGGGACCTTGGTCATGTCGGGCAGGCAGAAGCCGTGCTCTTCCTTGGTGCCGTCCTCTGGGGCGGCGAGGGTGAAGCCCTTCCAGTGCTTCTCGGAGAGCCCGTAGCAGATGCCCTGGCTTCCCAGGGTGGTGAACTGGGCGTCGGTGTCGTCCAGGAGCAGGCAGGGATACCAGGTCCCGGCGTCTGCGAAGGCGAGGCCCTTGAGCGCTTCGGCGCCCGCCTCACCGTCACCGACCTTGCCGTAGCGCTTCTTGCCCAGGAGTTCCTCTTCGTAGTTCTCGAAGGAGCCCAAGTCGGAGAGCAGTCGGAACTTGCTGTCCATCGCGCGGGCGCGGGCCTTGTAGTAGGCGTTCTTGGTGCGCTTGTAGCCGTGCAGGCCCCAGGACGTGACGTTGCCGTCCGTTGGGAACTGGTTGTACCACTCGGTCACGCCGCTGGCGCCGCCCTGCTTGACGATGCCAGACGCCGTGCGGGTCTGGGATGCCGCCGCGGCGAACTCGAGCAGACCCTGGGTCATGCCGGTGACCGGGAGGCCGGTCACGTCACCGTTGAGGGTGACGAGCGCGCCGAAGCCAGCGCCGTCGGTGGTGGTCAGCTGGTTGCCGACCAGGAACTGGGTCTCCATCATCCGCAGCATGTGGGAGACGGCGGACTCGTGGTATCGCTTGAGGAACTTGCCTGCGGCGGTCTTGTCCGACTGAGCCTCGGCGAGGTCCTTCCGGGGGATGTCGAAGGAGTAGACGACGCGAGCGGCATGCACCGTGCCCGTCTCTGCGATCTGCCTCCGGGTGCCACCGTAGCTCTCGGAGCCGGTGGCGATGTGGGTGGACTTTCCGGGTCCGTCGCGCCAGATCGAGAACTCGACCGTGGGCCCGCCGGCCTTCCGCCACTCCATCCCGTCGCCCTGGAAGAACATCTCCATGGCCGGGTAGTGCTGGCTGTAGTTGTCGACCATGACGGGAAGGAGTTCCCGCGTAGTCTGTGCGAGAATGTCGTTGACAGGCATTCAGTGCTCCTGGGGGTTGTACGACGCGGGTTGCCTTCGGCTATCCGCCGAAGTTCTTATCGAGGACAGCTCTACGCTTCTCCTCGAATGAGAGGGTCTTGGGCACATCGACGCCGGCACCGTGGCGCACGGGCTCTTCAGCCCCTGCCGTCAGGCGCTGCGCCGTCGTGGCCACGGGCTTGTCGATGCGGAGCCCGTGTCGGGCCGCCACGACCTCGGCGGCCTCGCCCGGCTCGAGCGCGCTGCGCTCCAACAGGTCGGCCAGGTCGTGGCGGGCCTTCTCGTGCTCCATGATTGCCGGGTAGCGGCGGCTGAAGTCCTCGTAGAGGAACCCCTGCAGCTGCTCTTCACGCTGTAGAACGAGCTGCTCGAGCTCGGCCTGACGGGTCGTGAAGCTCTCCTTCTCTGTCGTCCAACCCCCCTTCTCGGCCTGGAGCGCGTCCAGCTGCGAGCGGAGGTCGGCTGCTGCGGTGTCGTCACCGCCCAGCCTGAGTGCTTCGATCTGCTGTGTGAGCCGACCGATGCGCTCGTCCATCGGTGCCGTGAAGTGGCCCCGAAGATGCCCGACCATGGGGCGGTAGATCTCTGGGACGGCGTCATCGGTGCCGTCCCAGTCGTTGTAGGCCCACTCCGGGAGGGTGGGGGCGGGCGCCGTCGGCTCTTCCGCTGCCGCCGAAACCGCAGCAAGGGTGGGCTGCGCGGACTCGATGGGCTCCGTCGACACCGAAGTGTCGGGCACGGAAGCGGTCTCGGGCACGGTGTCGACCTCGACGGTCTCGGGCTCGTTCTCGTAGATCATGCGAAGTTCCGGTCGAGGGCCGCATCACGGGCCTGGTCCATGCTGCCGGGACCGGGAGCGGCGGGTGAAGGCGTCGGGGGAGCGCCCGGGACGGGGGGCCCACCACCAGGGATGGCCTCAGCCGGAGGCTCAGCACCCTGCAGCTTCATGACCACTGCGGGAACGGCTTGCTCGAGCACGCTCGCGAACGCCATGGCCTCCTCGGGGGAGATCTGCTCAAGCTCAGCCATGAAGGCGTCTGGGTTGGCCAGGATCTGCTGGATCATGTGAAGCTCACGCTCTTGATGCGGCCCGGCCCCTTCTCGAAGCGGCGCTCGACCGGGGTCCTGCCAAGGTCCTTCCAGCGCTCGACGCTCCGGGTGTAGAGCCTGGAGTCGCGGTCCATCTCCACCATGCCGTTGTCCGCAAGCCACGCCTTCTTCTGGCGCTCGCTCGTGAACTCCATGTCGAGTTGGTCGCAGTACTCGCTGGAGACGATCCCTATCGTGCGCGTAGGCGCGAGGAGCACCCGGCACCAGGTGCCGCACTCGTTGCACTGCACGTCGGAGCCGCAGTCTTCGCGGGGGCGAAGGTCAGCCACTCGGGCGAAGGCCTCGCCTTCTCCACAGTCGCAGTCGATCCGGTACGCGATCACGTTCGCTGACACCCATGGGTGCTTCAGCCGTCAGCGAACCAGTACCACACCCCCCAAGGGTCGCGCAAGAAGACGCGCCTCAGATAGTCGCTCACGCCCGAGTCACCACCCCCGCTACTCGGCTTGGTTGCGGGGGTCCAACTGTTGGCGTCCGGCGCGGATCGCCCTGGCGGCGTCCGACCTCATCGCGGGGTCTCGGATGCCCTTCTTGAAGGCCTGGCCGTAGAAGGACTTCTCCTCGTCTGGGCGGGCCTCCCACTTCTCCTGGCGCTCCTCCCTTTTGCCGGGACTCATGGTTGTTCCGCTCTGTCGAAACAGTTCTGCGAGGCGGTGCCGGTAGGTGCCCCCGTTCAGGGGGGCGTCTTGGGTTCCGGGCTGCGGTAGCCGTCCCAGGACGGTGAGATAGTCTCTCACTTCGTACCCCTCTTCTTCCGGGTCCTCTTGGGCTTCGTCGCCACCTTGGGCTTCGTGGCGACGGGGGCGATCCCGGACGACACGGCATCACCGGTGTCCTCGAGATCTCGCTCGAAGGTGATCGTGCCGGCGTCGGTGTTGCACTGCCACACCCCGATGACGCTGTCCTTGGATGGCAGGGCCTTGACGAACCTGGCTGTGCGGACGGTTCCGTCGTCGTGAACGACGGCGAGGTTGGGGATCTCGTAGACCTTCATGTTGGCATGACCTCTGGCGGAAGCGGGCCGCCGTTTTCGGGTGCTCCGGCGAGCTGGGCGAGGTCCTGCTCGGCGGCGATGGCGGCGTCGGCCGGAGCCTCTGGACCGCTGACGATGAGGGACGGGTCTTCGTCGTGCAGGCCTATGATGAGCCTGTCGAGGCGGACCCAGTCCACGTAGGGTGCCCCGGCGAGCTGCGCTCGGAGCTTCAGCAACTGCGCGATGCGGAGCGGCTTGTTGTACTCCAGCGGGTCGTAGGCGATGATCTCGATGTCGAGATCGGCGACTAGGTCTCCGTGGCGAACCTCCGTGGTCGCACCATCCGACGGCTTGAGGTTGACGTGGATGACCTCGCTGGGCCCCATCTTCTCGATCCGCAGCAGCAGCATCTTCTCGAAGATGGCCTTCTGGAAGTTGTCGACCTCGGCGCCCCGAAGGGTCATGCGGTTGCGCACGCCCATCTCCGTCAGGGCGGCGTCGGTCGCCGTCTCGGTGTCGAGCGGCAGGCCCCGGAGCCAGTCAGCCAGCCCGGTCAGGAACTGCAACTGGGCCGCGACGTTCTGGCGAGCCCGGGTGAAGTCTGGGGAGAGCCCCGGCGTTGGGGACGACCAGAAGACCTCGGAGACCTTGCGTCCCTCGGTCGGCGACACACCGATCATGTCGCCCGGCTCGGCGGCCTCGATGGCGTCCAGGTCGTCGGAGTCGAAGGCCCGCTTGTCGAAGAAGAAGAAGGGGATGGTGCGCAGTACGTGCTCCATCTCCAACTGGTCGAGCTCGTTGGCCCGGATCTGCAGGTTCCGAGTCAGCAGCACGTCTGACATGCCCCGCTCGTCGATCAGGTTGTCGTGGAAGGACAGGCAGACGTAGTTGTTGGGGACGGAGTTGTAGAGGTGCTCGTCGCTGTAGAGCAGCGGAGCAGCGGAGCCCTCGGCGATGTGCCAGACCTCGCCCTTGTCGATCAGGTGGATCTCGTAGACGGTGAACCACTCGAAGAGCCCGCGCAGCTTGTCGCGCTTCTTCTCGTCGCTGGTGCCGTGCTTGCCCTGCAACCACTTCGGGAAGACGCCGCCCTTGTTGGGCCGTCCCTTGGCCTTGTACTCGCCCTTCTTGATGCGGCGGTCGACCAGGGCTGCCTTCATCGGGGTGACCTCGATGGTGTAGCCGCTCTGATCGAGTTGCACGTCGAAGTCCCACCACAGCCGGCGGGGGTCCAGCACGTAGGCGCAGGGCCTCTGCGATGTCTCCGACCAGACCACCTTGCCCGCACCCCGTCTTGCCAGCCCGGCCCAGCGCACTGCGCGGCGACAGATCTGGTCAAGCCGGGTAGCCTGGGAGTCTCGCTCGAGCACCCGCTCGGTCATGAGCGCGCCGTCCTGGGCGTCGGGGATGCGCGGCTTGCAGTGCGGGCGGGGGTTCTGGGGCACCAGCGAGGCCGACATCGAGTCCAGCAGGGCGAAGCTGTAGTTGGAGTGCATGGCCACGGCGGTGTCGCCGTCGGTCTTCTCCCCACCGTGGAACTCCCCGTTGTACCAACGGATGGCTTCGCTGATGAGGTCGTTCTCGGACTTGGCGAGCTGCTTGTGGGCCTCGATGAGCTTCAACAGCCGCTGGAACTCTTCGGCTTGCTTGATGTTCATCGCTTCCTCCGGCGCCCAGACGTAATGCGCTTCAGCATCTTACGCCTCGCGAGGCGTGCGCTGCTCACCTCGTCTTCCTTCTTCCACCGCTTCACTGTAGCCCGCTCCTCACGACGCTCATCGAAGGAGAGGAGCGCGAGTTGCCTGCCCGCGTCGTCCCTCTTCACGCGGGTCGGGGCCTCATCCACCTTGGCCGACGCCAGCGAGGGCCAGGTGCGATGGCGGAAGGCGAACACGATGCCGAAGAGCGCCGAGACCTTGTCCCAGTGGTGCTTCTTGCGGGAGCGACGAGAGCTCACCGCGATGTCCGCTACGCGGGCGCGCGTAGCTTTGTCGTGTCGGTAGCTCTGCAGCTGGTGGATGGTGTCCTCGTCGTAGAGGCGCCACTTCGAGATGCGGTCCTGGACCTCGGCGGTGGCTGACTGGATGGTGGCGGGGTTGTTGTTCCAGCCCGGCTTCTCGGAGGGGTCCCAGTAGAGGTTCGGGTACTTCATGCGCCGGAGCAGCGACAGGGTGGCCTCACCGACGCCGTTGCGCTCGCAGACGATGAGCGCCCAGCCGTAGGCCTTGCCGGCCGCGTAGAGGGCCTCGGAGAAGGCGATCGGCTCGGTGTGGTCGGCGTAGCAGGCGACCTGTGCCTCGCTGCGCTGGTTCATCTTGAAGACATGGAAGGCGGCGTGGTCGTTCGCGGCGTATCCGCAGGGGTCGGCGGTGATGGCGTAGAGGCAGCCGTTGTTGTACTCCTCGTAGACCTTGTAGGGGGCCTTCCACGGCACCAGGATGCCGTTGCGCTGCATGATGGCGTCGAGCAGGGTCGAGGGGAACGCTGAGCGGCCTCTCGACATCCAGCAGGACACATCGTCGAAGGGGTAGAACATGGCGAACTTCGCCGGGTCCCTCCGGATATCGTCCACGCTGGCGAGGGCTTCGCGACGGAAGGCCAGGTGTTCAAGCAGCAGGCCCTCGGGGCCGTACCGGTCCAGCAGTCGGAGCTCCTCGAGGTCGGGCACCTGGTCCTTGGGCCACTTGCGCCGGCACTGGTTCGACTTGAAGAAGGGCAGGAACCAAGCCCGGAAGCGGTTCACCGAGGTGCCATCCTCTCTGCGGTGCTTCGCGGACAGGTACATGTCGTGCCACCACGACTGGTTCTCGGTCGGGTTGCACTCGAAGACGACGTGGCTGTTGGGGCGCTCGGTCAGCGACGGGTAGATGTGGCTCCACACCTCACTGGGGTCGACCCGCTCGACGAAGCCGCACTCGGAGAAGTGGAAGCCATCGGGCGTCTGACCGATGCCGGCTGAGGCGGCCTGTGCCGACATGGTTCGGCAGATGGCCTGGTGTCGGAAGGTGAGTTGGTTCTTCTCCTTCTGGGAGTAGGTCGGGACCTTCACCTCCTTGGGCCAGCGGCGGTAGGCGTAGTGAACGCGCTGGTGGAGGTACTTGGCCCGGGGCTCGTTGTCCGCGATGGTGACGTGGTCGAAGCCTGGGCGGTACATGGCCAGCGCCAGGCCGGCGATGTCGAAGTTGGTGGACCGAGCTGACTGCCGTCGCTTGACCACGACGTTCCACTCCGTCTGCTCCCCCCTCTCGATCTCCTCGTCGGTGAGCTCGTGACAGAAGGCCCGGACCTCCTCCTCGAGTTGGTCGTCGATGCGGGAGAAGTCGGCGGTGTTCTCCTTGCCCCGGAAGTCCTTCACCTTGGCGTACTTCGGGATGGTCCACATCGGGTCCCGGAGCTTGGCGAGCCCACGGGCCCGCAACTCCGGGTCCTTCGTCCCCTCCAGAATGGGCACGATGACCTGGTGGTACTCGCGTTCCTTCGCGCTGGACATCACCCCACCCTAACCGACGCCGTCGTTGTGCTTGTCAGCGTCCTTGTCGATGCGGTGCCTAAAGAGGGTCTCCTCCTGGAAGAGCTCCTCGGTAGAGAAGGCCTGATGGCCGACGCCGAAGAGCCGGTCTCGCACCGTCGGCTTCTTGACCTCATCGCCAGACTCGGGTGCGGGCTCCTGGTCGATGACGGAGGGCAGGGTGGCGGCCACTCGGCGGGCGAGGACCTCAGCCTTCACGGCTTCAAGGTGTGTCTTGAGCAGCTGGTTCGCGGCCGTCGCCGTCTTCGGGTCGATGTCCCCCGCCAGCAGGGCCTCCAGGAGGTTGGAAGCGTGGTCCTTCGTAGCCTGCAGGCCAGCCAGGATCAGGCCATCCCCGAGGATGGGTCCTGCCCTCGCGAAGGCCTCCATGGATGCCCCAGTCCTGGAGAGCCGTGTCAACGCTTGCGTCAGCTTGGCACCGGGTGGTTGGGTCCCATCGGTTGCCGGCTCGGAGCATCCACCTGGGTCGCTTGATCCAGTCGGCTTCTGGGTGTTTGACATTGTAGAAGACTCCGTTGTTGGGAACGAGGAGGCGGTACTCCCACCAGCCCTGGATCTGGGGGTGCGGGAGCACCATGGTCCGGGTCGGATACCAGGCGTCCAGTGGGTATTCTGGCAGAACCACGTAGCTGTCGAGGGACGCAAGCCACGGACGCCACCAGTGTTCGTGCCCCCGCCTGTGAAGACCCCGGGCG
>Ga0209756_1003766_pt1 | contig 12093 bp, 8 predicted proteins | sample ETNvirenome_6_85_FD_184071 | JGI IMG/M metagenome (GOLD analysis project Ga0209756, IMG submission 184071) | Marine viral communities from the Pacific Ocean - ETNP_6_85 (SPAdes) (version 3) | ecosystem: Environmental > Aquatic > Marine > Oceanic | place: Pacific Ocean | collected 2013-06-19
TATTTGAACCTTGCTCGTCAAGTTGGATACAATCCAAAAACTAAAAAATTCTCTAGAGATTTTATTAAGACAATAAACATTATGAAGAAAGACTATGGAAACAAATTTTCATGGGATCTTTTGTTGAAGAGTTTCTTTAGAAATTTAAATTTGTTTTTAGGATACAATCCAAGATTAACTGCGGGACTACAAGGTGATTTGGCAACGCTGCTATATTCAATGGCTTCGCCAGAAACTGCGGAACCTCAAGAAGTCGAGCATGTTTTGAATATAGTCATGGATTTTGTTAAAAACGTTGATAATAAGCTACCCATAAAAGACGAATTTGCAACTCTTAACGATAGATTTGGCGGATTATATACAAATTCTGAAAAAGAAACCTTTTTTAATTCTTTTGTTATAGAAAATACTTTCGGGATCCCGCTAGATGGAATGAGTAATAAAAATAGAGGAGGTGGCGTATTTTCTTCTTTCGTCGACGCTGCAGCGAAAAGAGATTTTGGTTATGAATATTTTGATACAAAATCTGAACGAGGAAAGAAAAAGAATGTAAAGAGCCAGAAATTAAAATTTAAAACTGTAACAAAAAGACAATTTGAAATCCGCGCAAAAAATGAAGTTTTAAAGTTTTTTAAAAATGAGAAGCCAAATCTCAATATTAAAATTGATGGTGTGTCATATTCAGATACTGATGACATAGACGAAAATAAGTACCGGTACTTCTCTCCATCTATGGTGTCACTTGGAAATGAGAGACAAGTAAATATGATGGAGGGACAGGGAAAAGTGCGTAATGAAGATAGGAATGTAAATCTCTTAATGGATGTTATGGCCTATCACGCAGGTGCAGATGTTGACGAAAGACAGGAAAATGCAGATGCTTCGCTAGACAACAAGTTAGATTCTTATTTGTTTTTTAGAGATCTTAGTAGAGAAAACAACATAGTTGCTGATGAATCAGAAAACTTCCTCTCAAATAACATTACTACTTACTTACCAGTAGCGGACTACGTAGGTCTTAAATCGAAACTAATCACGTCAGAAGATTGCAGAGATAATGAAGAGCTTGTTCAAAAAATCAATCGTGAGAAAATAGATGAAAAATTTAAACAAACTTCAAAAAATAGTAAAGATCTTAGAATAGAAGAAAAAACTCCTGGTACCAGATTGGGACTAGCCCTTCTTGGAGCAAGCAAATTAAAAACATTGGAGCCGGCCAAAAATATAAAAAATTGGGACCTCAAAAGTTCTATCAATGTGACAACTTTTATAGATAATCTTAAAAGTCGAAAAACTCTTTCCGATGAAAGGAGAGAAGGTTTGACGACTGAGACTTCAGAAAGAGAGAAAGTAGAAATTTCAAGAGAAAAGAAGCAAGTTATTAAAGAATTACCTAACCAAGTTAAAGCTTTGATGTATAATAACGTCAAAAGCATATCTAATATTAAAACAAAAACTCCGGAAGGACAAGAAGATCACGACCCTTTGCAAGATGCAAACAAATTTGCGGATTTTTGGATTAATCACGGACAATTGGCAGAGGTACAAGTATACATGGGGCAAAAAGTTATAAACAACGAGGCATCTCTTCGTGAACCAGAGTGGGTACCGCTAAGTAAAGCTGTATGGCATAGTGTTAAAAACAGGGGCAGCATGTTGGCCAGGATGGTACCGCATAAAAATGAAGAATTTTTTGGCACGCATCCTGAAGTTTTCGAACTGCCAATACAGAACGAATATTTTGTAATCCAAGGAAATTCATCGCAAGGATCCCGAGATCAAAAAATATCAAATAAAAATTCTGAAGCAATAGAAAAAGTTCTTACCAAATTAAATGCAGCAGTCACAACTGGTGTCAGTCCAGAATATATTTCTAATGATATTATTCCTTATGAAAGAAAATCTGTCGGGTCTAGAGTAAGGGAAAGAAACGGTGTTAATTTGGTTCAAATGGCTAAAAAAGCTCTTGTTCAAGGCGCGCCCAAAGTCAATGTCGCTGCGGCCGCAAACACTCCAATGAGCACTACTAATAATAAAGGTACGGGTGGGAGTTACTAATGAAAGGAAAGAGCTACATAACAAAAAACCTCCTTTATAAAAACTCTTTGGACAATATAAAGGATTTGTTTAGGCGCTACACTGGAAATTTTTATAATAAAAAAGAAATTTATGGCGGGCTTATTCCCAAGATGAATACTTTTCAAGGCTTAGGCATAAGCGTTAAAATCCTGCCAGCAAATCAGAATTATGACGAAGGTGGTACTGGGTGTTTTGACATAAATGATATATTTTATGTATATCCAATTCAAATGTATACTAAGATTTCAGATCCAGCAGGCGCCACCGAAGAATCTCAAATTAAAGACCAGACTGGCAGGACACTCGAAAAGTTTGAAGAGTTACTATATGGATTGGGCCCAGAAGAGGGTTATAGTGCCTTAACACAAGGAAATCCCTCGGATGCGGTAGGAAACAACAAAACTGATATTGGAAATATACCCTATTCTAATGCTGGTTTGCTGAAAAAGTCTTTTTTCAATACAAGATTTTATGATAATTCTTTTGTGCTGGAGTCTCTAGATAAAGAAACTAGCCAATCAGAAGACCCAACAGAAGAAAAAACGAACCCAACCTATAAATTAAATTCAGAATACAATTATTATATTAAAAAATATGAAGATTATGTATCTCTCCAAACGACCCAAGAAGCGTCATTGCCTTTTTTATATAATTTTGTAGATGAAGTTGTTAACAATGACCCTCATTTGGATTTAAAAACATATGGCAAAAACAAGAGAGAAGATTTTGATGACCCAAAAACAAAAATATTTTTAGGAGGAAAAAATCAACCAATTAAAATTTATGATACGCTATTATACGACAACGGCAACAGTTTCGTCGATATTATAGATTTTTCTGCAGATTCTTTTAAAGATGCAACTTATTACATCGCTTATTTTGAAAACAATTTATTAAATGAGCATGTTTTGGAAGGCTTTGGAAGTGACGACGACGAATTTGAAGGAATTGATATTCCTGACAAAAATATATCATTTGAAAAATACCTTTTAGAATATACGAGAGAGGCGCATCGACCATCTGAGCCTTTATCTTGGTGGGCCAACCCAGGAGGCCCTGCAAATTCTGATTATTCGAAACAAGTTAGAAAAATTTTGACTGACAAATATAAGAATATTATTTTTAGAGGCATGAACTTGTTTGATTATGAAGTCAAAGGGGTACCAAACTCAATTCCTCTTTTGGCAAAAGGCTCATTATTTCCAATGTCAAGTGACATAACTTTTAATATTCCCATAAGTAATTTTGGCAACGGCATTGACGGTTACGGCGCCGTATTTACAAAAGATATGACAGACGGTGAAATTTTAGAATTAATAATTAGAAAATTTGCCGATACAACGGGAAAAAGTTCGTTTCTAGAAAATGGTAAAACAGAACTCGGAATGACACATTATTACGATCCTCAAGTTTTAAAACCCTATATGTTGGACACAAATGATAGGTTTTATAAAAACAGGACTGAGTTTGAAGTTGTATCGTGGCAAGATGGAAAAGAGAATCTCTATGCTGGAACAATAAGTGCAAAAACAATTGATTTTATTGAATTCATTTCAGAATTGAAAAGAGCGGATTCGGATTATTTTGAACAAGGGGGTGATAATTATTCTTTTACAAAAAATTACAGATGGGTAAATATTGGCACTCCGTTGCATGATATCTTTAATTATGAAGCCAAAATTGAACACAATCAAGCTGGCACAGAAAATTTCATCGACGATGAAATACCTCAACAACCTGTTGAAAATCCTGTACAGGCCGGGGGCGCCGGAAAATTTGGTTTTGGTTTTATTGGCGATGAAAACATAGGTGATTCTGACAAAGAAGTGATCGAAGGAATGACGGATCCTGTTATTCCCGCACCTATCGCTGCCGATTATTTATCGCAAATAGTATATGACAAGGTGGTTAAAATATTTCAAAATAGTCAACTCGAAGGTCCGTTTAATGAAACAGATGTTTCGGATTATTCGAAAGAACACGAGTCTGGCTGGTACGCCGGCATCCAGACACTGCCAGCAAAATCATATAGTGAGATATTGTGTTTTAGATTATCAAAACACGAAACCGATCCCGCAACGGGTCAGCCAAAAGCGGATCCTATTCAAAATATATATTTTCCCTGCGTTAAGAAAGCTTACAAGTTTGTGGATACTCAAGTTAAGTACGGGAAAACATATCGTTATAATCTTCATGCAATAACTCTAGTTATTGGAACAAAATATTTTTATAAAAGCCCCACAACTCCGTCAGTTGGCATGGGGGTCATATATGATCAGCCATTCCAGCCAGTATTTCATACAACAATGCAGCTTGTTGTCGAGCCAGATGTCACAATCGTAGAAGTGCCATATCAGATTTTAGGAGATGTGGCGGTACACGCTCATCCACCTTTGAGCCCCGTTGTAGAATATATAACTTATAAGAAAATCGAAAACAATACAGCAAATATTAAAAACTATTATGTTGATATTATGTTGCAATCTCCAACAACTTATGATAAACTGTTTCCCATCCCAGTAGAAGAATCCGACTATGAATATTATGATAAAGTTAAGCATGCTCAAGATCTTGGGCCTAGCGACGAAGGCAAAATTTTGTTCAGTTCTTTAACTTCAAACACAAAAGAGTTAGCCGGCTATCGAGTATATTCATTAACTGACAAACCTGCGTCAATTTCAGATTTTGCTGAAAGCTATGAGCTTTATCCAGCACATTCTACTAGTATTATGGCCAGATTTAATATGTCGCTCAATAAAAAGTACTACATGATGTTTAGGTCTGAAAATGTACATGGAGGGGTGTCAAATCCCACAAACATATATGAAGTAGAACTGGTCTCGTTAACTGATGGTAGTTCTCCGGGAACAGAAATTGCGGTGTATCCGATTATAAAAGGATATGCGTTGAGTGAATTTTTTAAAGGACAAGACCCGCCAAAACGTAAATCCTTTAGAAGATATATGCACATCAGGCCGTCGTTAAATCAAACTAAAATATCGAATTACGATGCAAATATGTATAACGCTAAGATGAACTTCCAACCAGAATTTAATTCAAATCCGGAAGCAATTCATCCAATCGTAGATACAAAAACAATTGAAAATGTTGGACTATTAAAAAGAAAAATTAAAATTAGGTTAACATCTAAGTCAACAGGGCGTAAAATTGATATGAACTTGAACTTTAACCACACACATGTGCCGCTTGATGTAGAAAAGCCGCAAAATAATGATGACGTAATAGTCGAACATGAAGCTGAAGGTCCCGAGGCGCCTCAAGGGGACTAAAAATAGCATAATGGTTTATCAAAAAAAAGGATATAATTAATGTTAACAACTAATTACAGCATGTGGATTACAACCAAGATAGGAGTTTAAAATGGCGTTCTTAGACAATTCCGGCGATATTATTTTAGACGCAGTACTTACGGATTCGGGCAGAAGAAGATTAGCACAGGGCGATGGTAGCTTTAAAATAAGCAAATTTGCCATCGGAGACACAGAAATTGATTATGGTTTATATAATATAGGCCATGCTAGTGGTAGTGCTTACTATGATTTAGAAATCTTACAAATGCCAGTTCTAGAGGCGACTACAAATGCTAGTATTGGACTTAAATCAAAACTTGTATCTTATGCTGATCCAAATTTGTTATATCTTCCTGTCTTAAAAGTTAATACCGTTGGCGATGGTACTAATACATTAAGATCCACAGAGGCAAATACGACAGACTTGTTTGTCGTTGCCGTTGATCAAACTACTGCAAATTTATTCGGCAAAGAAAGTAATCAACCTGGAATTTTAGATGGTGTTAACCCTACTAGAAGATCTTCTTACGTGCGTATCGATCATGGATTGGACACACAAGATATTCCTAAAGATAGGAGCTTACCCCCTGACATGCGCGAAGTGCAATTTAGCATACAAATGGATAGGAGGCTCGGATTCCCAGTCAGTGTTGCTGGAAATGCTAGACCAAATTTAAGATTTATCGACAATGATAACATCGCCAGTTATATACTAGGCGGACTTGTTTCTTCAGGCGGCGGATTTGTTTCAAATATTCCGCGCCAGACGAGAGAAGAGATTATAACAAAAGCAGAAGACAGAAAAAGCACTTTGCTAGGACCTCCTGGCACTAAAGTTGAATTCAAAATTCAAGCATCTTTAGATTTGCAATCTGACAAAAACGCTACATTGTTTAAGAAAATCGGCGGTACAAGCAATATTACAGATTCCGCAGGAAGTTCTGTTGCTGTATATCATATTGACACAAATATTCGACTTACAGCTATTTCAACTGGCTACACGCTAGATATTCCGGTTAGATTTATCAAGAAACAATAATTTAAGGAAGTAAAAATGGCGACGACATATAAGGCATTTACAAATAACGACGTAACAAACTCAAGAACTCTTTTACACGAATCGATACCAATTACTGGCTCGATTGTGTCTGGTACATATTATCAAGGAGGGACGGAAACCAACATTAAGTCGTATTCTCATGGAATGTTCCAATCTGTTTATGATTATCCTCACTTAAGTTCCTCTGCAAATCACTTGTATGATCTTACAATGGGCTATTCTAATCAGTCGCAATTTTCATCTTCTGCAAATTCTCAAAATTCTAAAAAGATTAATGTCTATAACCAAATGGCACAAGTGCTAATGGGGTTTGAGGCCACTGGCTCAACTTCTAGCGGTGTTGTTAATCGAGTGCGTTTGTTTGATCAAGATGGCGATTTAACAGGCGGTCAGAAACTAACTGAATGTGTTTTTGTAAACTTTTCTCGCTTGCTTGTGAAAGACGAGATCCAAAAAGGAAGCTTTTCGTTAGAATTAGGAATGACTAGGGATTTCCGCGGACACACTTTTAGAAAACGAGTTAAATTAACGGATACCGGCGCCAAAAATAGCTTCCATGTTAACGGAGCTGGCGGAGAATATGGCATTTTAGTAGCCACGTCTTCTGGTCCACATGGAACCATATTGGTTAATGATACCGGCACCCTCGGTGCGGGACAAAAAGTGGGATTAATTTTCTACCAGGCCGGCGTGGCAGTTATTACATCTTCCCTGTTCTTAGATTTTGACAACGACCAGGGGCTTTTAAGCGATGGCGGCGCCACAAATAGCAATTCACTCTCCATGTCTTACGGTACGGGCACTGACGTTAATGCTCTGTTTACAGGATCTACGATCGGTTCTGTTTGTGATTCATTTAGAAATAGAATTTACAACATTCAATTTAACAACACAACAGAGCTTAATTCAACAATATATTTCTGTCGAGCACATCACAATGATTTTAACTACTCTACTAACCCAACCTATCTTTCTGGAAGCAAGTTAGTTGTAAAGGATACTTCCGTCGACAAACCAATTTCTTATATGACGACTGTTGGATTATATAGTCCGGACAATGAATTGTTGGCCGTTGCGAAACTTTCAGAACCTCTTAAAAAAGATCCAACAACAGAGTTGACTTTAAGAGTGCGACTTGATTATTAAAAGAGGGAATAAGGAATTATGTCATGCCATTCTACAAATTTGATAAGTTCGATAAAATTGTTAATACAATAAAGGCTTATCCTAAAGTAGAATTCACTATATGGTCAGGTTCAGTATTTTACAACAATCACGCTCAGACTGCCTCTAACTCAAACGTGCCGAATGGCTTTATTAGTTTATATAATATGAACGTTGGAAGGGTCGGCAGTGGATCCTTAACTGTTGCTGGAACACCTCCGATAAGCGATCTTGTATATCCGTTTGTTATTAAGGGCGAGAATAACTATGAGTCGATGAAAGAAGTCGGTTCAAGCAATTATCTCAATAACTATGAAGTTGGTGACCAGGTAAACGGTAAATATCCGTTAACAGCCAGCATAACAAGAAACCTATATTATTATGACGGCAAAAAAGATTTTGTTATTGAAAATGCAGACGGTACTATTGATCAAGAAGAACTCAACAAAATCGACAGCCAAACACGTTCAGATTGGGCACCCTTCGACCCGCTCACAGTTAAAAGCGGAGACAATTCTGATCACCCCAAAGCAAAAGCATTTAAATTTATCTTACAACAAGGCGTTAAAGATAGTCATCATGGTCTAATTGATGATAATTTATTCAATCCAGACATATCAATAATTAAAGAATTTTTTACTGGCGATGCAGGGCAGCGAGGTCGACGACGACGATATCTAGAATCTCTGAAAAACACGTTGAATCATTATACCTATATGAGCAAACACTACCAATATAAAAATCCTGGTGATTGGAATAAGCAAACACAACCTCTTAATTTAATTAATATTCCTTCAATATTTTATGGCAACTCGATAAAAAAAGGATCAGTTAATTTAAAATTTTATGTTACTGGTACTTTAATTGGCGAATTGCTTGATGAAAAGCAAAATGGAGAGCTAATTCAAATCGGGCCAGAAGGAAGTACTGGCAGTGGTTCAGTTGCGGGTGTTGCTCTATATAACGAAGGTTTTGTTTTATTAACTGGTTCATGGGATTTAAGTGGCTTATCTGCCGGGCAACAAATTGATGATTATGTTGGGCTCGGAATCGCGACAGATAAGATCGCAAAATGGATTCATTTCGGCGCCTCGCTACCAAGCTGGCGCCGCCAAAGAATAAATTCAATTGTCAATGCTGATCTGACAGTAAAAGATTGGGCAGATCAGCCTGTTTATGCTGTGTCTTCCAGCTTTAAATTAGATTTTAAGGGCGTGAATGTCGTCCCTACGATGACTATGTTCGCACATGCGAAAAAAGGCGAACTAAACCACTCAAATAATTTTAGTTATATTGATCTTATTAGCTTGACTGCTTCGTCTGAGGCTTCTATGGTTAATAAATATGAATATGTTGAATCGGATAAGACAAAGATCAAAAACATTGTCAAAAGTGAACATGATAATTACAAAGAACCATTTCAAAAACACACTTATATTTCAAAAATTGGCATATATGACGAAAATCAAAATCTGATAGCTGTCGCAAAACTATCAAATCCGATTAAAAAGAAAGAAGATAGAGAATTAACATTTAAGATGAAACTGGACATTTAATGATATTAGGTTTAGATATAAGCACAAGTATCACTGGCGCAACAATACTCAACAAAGAGGGAGACATTGTTTATAATGAAGCTTGGGATACTAGAAAATTTAAAAATTTCTTTGAGAAGGTAAAACATGTTGAAAAACGTATTGAACAGCTTCGTAATAACGGCTATGGGATCGAAAGAATATATATCGAGCAATCTCTCCAAAGTTTCAGATCTGGATTCTCCTCGGCTAAAACTTTGTCAACTCTCTCTCGTTTTAATGGGGTGGTGTCATGGCTGGTATATCGAATATTGCAGGCAGAACCAGAATACATAGCTGCGACTAGCGCAAGAAAGACTTGTGGGATAACAGTTTCTAGAGGCCAGAAAGGAAAAGAGGTTGTTATGAAATATGTCCTTGACAATGTACCAGAAGTTACTATATCTTATACGAGGAATAACAATATAAAACCTGAGTGTTATGACAAAGCAGACAGTTGGGTTGTTGCAAAAGCGGGCTATAATTTATGTCAGAAGGAAAAAAGGTAGGCATCTTACGACGCGTCCTTGGTTCTTTTTATACTAGCGGTACTGAACGATTATTTCTTTGTCCAAAATGTGGACACCATAAGCACAAGCTTTCTGTTAATATTGAAAAAGATGTTTTCAAGTGTTGGGTTTGTGACTATCATGGAATTACTTTACGCAAGCTAATAAGAAAATATGGCACGTTTAAAGAATTATCAGAATGGTCAGAATTAACAAATGAAATCAGTCTTGATTCTTTTGGCGAAGATCTTTTTGCAGAAGAAGAAGAAGAAGAAAGAGAACAAGTGCTTGATTTACCAAGAGAATTTATATCTCTGGCGAATAAGAATTTGCCGATTACTTGTTTGAGAGCAAAGAACTATTTGCTTAACAGAGGGCTAACAAAAGAAGATATGATTAGGTGGAAGATTGGTTTTTGCTTGGAAGGAGAATACGCCAATCGCATAATAGTTCCTTCTTTTGGGATAACAGGAAGGCCAAATTACTTCATAGCCAGAACTTTTGCTGACGATTGGAGAAAATATAAAAACCCACCGGTTGGAAGGAATATAATTTTCAATCACCTATATGTTGATTTTGATGAGGACTTAAACATTGTTGAGGGTGTTTTCGATGCTATCAAGGCGGGCCCAAACTCTGTTCCCATATTGGGCTCCACACTGCGTGAGCGGTCAAAATTATTTCAAGAGATTGTAAAGAATGATACGGTTGTTTATATCGCGCTCGATCCCGATGCGGAAAAGAAATCTATGTATTTGATTAAAAAGTTGTTAAATTACGGGATTGAGGTTTACAAAGTGAATATAAAACCTTATAATGATGTTGGCGAGATGACAAGAGAAGAGTATGTGCTGAGAAAAGAACAATCGACCCTTATGGATTCGAACAACTATTTATTAAAGACTTTAATGTCAATTTAAATAAATTCTTGGAGGAATTAAAATGAAAACTTTAGTCGAATATGTTAAGAAAAACTGGTTATGCCTTTCAGGCGCAGCCCTTGTCGCACTGGTAGTGTGCAGAACCTGCTGCTAGTTTTTAAACATTTTATTATTGACCGTGCCATTCGTGGCACGGTCACTTTCACATTCAAGAGTATATATGAAAATTAATAAGTCAATAATTGATCAAATTGTAAAAGAAGAAGTTCAGAAATTTCTAGTTGAGAACGAGATATATGAATATTTTGTTGCTCAAGGGCTCCGTGAAGCCTGAGCTAAAAATGCCACTCGACAGGTTGTTGAGTTAGTAGATCAGGGCATGGATAAAAATGCCGCAATTGAAGAAATTTATGGAAAACTATAGTCATGTTTCTAATTATTAAAGAATAAAGAGGTTCTTTTCATATGAAGATATCAAAAAGTAGATTAGTTGAGCTTATTAATGAAGAATTAGAGCGCGACGAAAAACAACAAATTGCTGAATACGTCTATCAACCTGCCATGCCAATTAGGACACCAGAGCGCGATATGGGCTCCGGACTCCAGCATGATTTGCTTGGATTGATGAATGTTGAGACAGGCGATCCAGATGCAGTATATAATAACTGTAAGATAGTGCTCAGAGTATTGGAAGAAATGCCGTATGAGTATATTCGAAATGAGGTTGCTGGATCGTTTATAAAGGATGCTCATGAGGCAATAATTGAGGCTCTAGAGGAATATGAAGAAGGCGCGGCCCGCGATGAAGATATAAAGAAGCTAAAACATAGGGATTAGTAAATTTTACTTTACTATTAAATTAATGTTTTTATCTTTATAAAGGACATTGCAAACGGAGCCCAAATGAGATTTGCTCACATAGCGGATACGCACATCCGCAATTTAAAATATCATAAAGAATATCGTGCGGTTTTTCAACAGATGTATAATAAACTTCGTGAATTAGAGGTTGATTATATAATTCACTGTGGCGATATCGCCCACACAAAAACACAGATAAGCCCTGAATTTGTAGATCTGTGCAGTGATTTTTTTAGGAACTTGGCGAACATCGCCCCTACATACATAATATTAGGTAATCACGATGGCAACTTAAGAAATTCAAATCGACAAGACGCACTAACACCAATCGTTAACGCGTTGGATAATCCGAATTTAAAGTTGATTAAAAACTCTGGGGAGGTTGATCTCAATGAAACTTTTACGCTTAATGTCTTATCTGTTTTTGATGCTGACAGCTGGATGGCTCCATCCGAACGCACCAAAATTAATATTGCTCTTTATCACGGCTCCGTATCAAATTGTCAAACTGATGCTGGTTGGGTTATGGAATATGGTGAAAATGACATATCTATTTTTGATAGATTCGATTATGCTTTTCTCGGTGACATTCATAAAACTAATCAACAACTTGATAAAGAAGGTCGAATCCGGTATTGTGGTTCCACTGTACAA
>Ga0209756_1003770_pt1 | contig 12088 bp, 16 predicted proteins | sample ETNvirenome_6_85_FD_184071 | JGI IMG/M metagenome (GOLD analysis project Ga0209756, IMG submission 184071) | Marine viral communities from the Pacific Ocean - ETNP_6_85 (SPAdes) (version 3) | ecosystem: Environmental > Aquatic > Marine > Oceanic | place: Pacific Ocean | collected 2013-06-19
AACCTGAGAATAATACTGGTTAATGGCTTCTTGCTGCTCGTCGGCAGTATGTTTTGCTAGTCTAGCCTGGTCTCTCCTTTGTAGTTCTTCTCTAAGCTCCTTAACTTGTCGTTCTGTACTTGATAATCGAGTATCCTCAGACGGGTTATTGACTCCTGTAGAGATTCTATTTGTCCAATCAGAAAAAAACTCCAACGGATCAACACCCTGAGCCTCAAGAAATTTTTCAGGATTACTCATAAAAGCATCCCTTAGACCCTCGGCAGAGCCTACTCTTTGCTCTCTAGCTAGAATCTCCTGCTCTCTCTTTTTGAACTCGATTTCTTTTTTTCTTTGTGACCTATCCTTTTTTACGCGAGCACTCCAAGTGCTATCAGGCGCAACCTCTTCTTTAGCCTCTTCCTTTTTCTCTTCCGCTACTGTCTCATTTTGAGACTCTTCTTCTGCATAGATATTAAAATCAGGCAATTCTACATCCGGATCAATACCGGGAACATGTTCTGCTGTCTCATTTTGAGATTCTTCTACTACTGTTTCTGCTGCTTCTGACATTTATTGTGCTCCTAATGGTGGTAGTCCACCCGGTGGCGGTAGTGCTCCAGGCGGTCCAGGCATTGGCGGTCCAGGAGGCATCCCCATTGGAGGTCCTGGTGGTGGCATCCCCGGCATCCCCGGAGGCATTCCTGGCGGCATTCCTGGCGGCATACCCGGAGGCATTCCCATCGGGTCTACAGGCATCATGCCGGGCTGTTGTGGTTTTTGTGCTTGGTCCGTTAACGAAACTGCTTGTGCTATCCAACGACGCAAAAGTTCAAGTCTCGATTCTGGGACTCCTTCTATCTTGCCTAAGTTGTAAGACTGCTGAACACGCTCGATTCCTAATTCCAAATTGAGGTAAGGCTCTGGCGGCGTATATTTATTCTTATCGATCATATCATCTATAATCTTATCGATTAGCTCAATATGGGCATTCTTTAGCTTGTTGCTTCTATCCAAGTCTGGAAATTCTAAGAGCTGATGTGCTTCTTCTTTTGTGAACATGCCATTCATGTGCATTTCTGTTACGCTCGCGAGCTTTGCCGCAGGCGTTTGAGGAAGAGAACCAATAGGTTGAATGCGCATAATGTATTCATCCTCCTCCATGTTAACTTCACCCCAATTAATCTTCTCAACTCCTGAGTTGGGAGAGAAGCTGACTGATAGATATTCTTCTCCATCCTCAGTCGCATCTTTGACTAAGGAAATTAATTGCTTTGAGATCTCGACGAAGACACTCTCGTAAGCTTGTCCAACAACCATAAACCGCTCTGACTCAATATCGGAAAACTCTCTGAGTGCTCTTCCCGACTCGAGTCCGACAGGCTTTTTACTTTGTGCTGACAACTGAGAAATACCCGTCATCTCGTAAGCCTGGTTAACAAGTCGGTCTAGGTGAGAGAACATCTCCCCAGAGACAGACTTGGGAACAAAGAACTGCGGTGGTGTTCCTCTGTATCGAATTGCCCCCCAGACCCTATTATTCAAGTGAGCATTAACAATCTTGCTTGTATCCTCAATAAATACTTTTGGAGTAGCAAGGTGCATCTGTTGCTGAATTTGAGCCAGCAACTTGTTCACTTCAACTTGGATCCCCTTAACTTCTCTAGCTAGACCATTGCCCCAGAATGAGACTGGTGATTCCGTCCATCGAACAAACACAAACGGAAAGTAATCCTTATCGTACTCTTCATCCATCAGGGTTACGGTTGGAATGGATATAATGTGGCGACCATCACCCGAATCAGGGCCAGATGGGAGATGCCATGCTTCATGACACTTAATCAGGTCTGAATATCTTTGCTCTTCCCCCTCGTCATCTTGAACTTCTTCAATTGATTCCAGGATTTGTCTTTTATACTTTGGAAACTTTGCTGCCAGGACATGACGAGAAACCAGTTTTGTTTGGAAGATCTGACGCGGCTCTCCTGTGCCTGCCTCAGAACCATCAACGGTCAGCTCTACGAGCGGTACTCTTTCGAGCTTAGTCTTCCCGTGCTCCATGAAGACTTTGATAATACCTGTTCCAACAATACAGGCATCCAAAAATGCCTTTTGGGCAATAGTATATGCCTTTGTGGAGTAAATCTGACCCTGCATAAACTTATCAAGGTTCTTAGCCTTGCGTCTTTGGGACCAGTCGCCGCCAGAAGTTAAGAATGAGATACCCGGACGATGCTTTGCTATCTTCGCGGTAGCTGCCTGACAGAGGGAGTGGATGATATTGAATGTTAATCGAGGTCTGTTGTTGCGATATCTGAACGAATCTTCAGAATTATTAAGAGGACGACCACCGTACAGGCCGACAAACATACTTAAGTCGTTGTAGAAATCATTCTGATTATCCCTAATGACAGTAATATACTTGTCGATTGCTAAGTGAGGATCTTTCTTAGCCTGCCACCAAAATACATCATCAAATATTCCATACATTATGAGTTTGCACTCCAGTAGAGCATTTCCTCATCAGAGTACTCTGGCGAAGCAATGACGTTTTCGTTCTGTTCGGCAGCCTCTTGGGGCTCTTTGTCGTAATTATCCATTGAAAATTCAGTATTTGCAACCTTAACTGCACCATCATACATCTTATGTGCGAGAGCTACTGGGCTAACTACCTCGATCTTAATCTCATCTGTCTCGTACTTGGTGACTCCAAACTGAGTAAGAATCTCCAAAAGCTTCCGTAATTTTCTAGGGTCTTGCGCCATGTTCTCTATCCTTGCTAATAGTCTAACTGTTTATATTAATTATAGAAAGCGTCAGAATTTGAATATCCAACGCCCCACAGATCCTCATCGTGACCGCTATCTTGCTCTTGCTCTTGTAGCAGCCGTTCTTCTATTTTGTCTTCTAGTTGTGTATAGTATTCAGCAGTTCCAAATTTTGGAGGCTTTACCTTCTCCTCGTAAAGAAAATGCCGAGACTCCATCCATGTATATAGTGCCGCATCGCTCAGGTGGTTATCAAACCGCTTATCTTCAGCAGTTCCGGCCTGATTGTATTGAAGCTTATCCCATTCTTTCAGCAGCTCCGAATCCTTGCGAACCTTAATTAATCCTCTAGCCAGGTCAGCATTCATCATCGTAATTAGACCAATCTTGTCACCGCTCTTCTTCGCGGGCTCGATTGGCAAAGATGTCCTAGCCTTAAATGTTTCGAGGACCATACGACTAGCGCCACCACCAGTATCGACGACAATCTTGCTGAAGTTGAATCGAGATTGATACTCTCGGATAAGATCCTCAACATCAGAGGTGAGCATATTCTTCTTCTTGAACTGCTCTATGATGAATAGCTCTTCATGGTCCTCAGAGAATGCAGCAATGATAAATGCTGTCGGGTCGTGATATCCTAAATCGATTCCCATAATATATTCCCAGAAGCAGTTCTCCGGTAGCTCGTCATAGAGGTTCATCTCAGAATACTTGTAGACGATTGACCGGTCATCCTTGACCCACAGGCCCAGATACTCGCGCTTGTAGGATGGTTCGGTAGGGTCTAGGATCCCCGCCCTAACATCGCGATCGATAGATTTGACGGCTTGCGTCATATAGGGATTATCTCTAACAGACCACTTATGGACCGAATAGCCATATTTCTCTAGCTCGGTAATGTCGAAGAAGAAGCCAGCGCAGATCTCATTGGGAGTGCTAATCATGGCCAAAGTTCCATCACTATCTAAAAGAGCGGGACTAAGAACGTCGCGGACCAGCTCCTTCACGTTGATATTGAAGAACGCAGCTTCGTCAAGAACTGCCAGGGAGAATGCGGCACCACGGAGCTTATCCACATCCGAGGCATCGTTGGCACCAGTGAAGATGATTTCTGAACCGTTGGGGAACTTGGCTATCAGGGTGGAGTTGTTGAATTTGATTCCGAGTCGATACTGCTTGTCAGCCTGCTTCAGCATATTCCAGAGAATACGTTTCGCAGCTTCGCGAGTCCTAGCAATATAGACGCATAGAGTCTCCGGCCTATCGATAGCCTCTTGGATGAGGTATCGCGATACTGCGAAAGACTTTCCTGCCCGTCGAGTACATAAAGCGGCCTTTCGTTTGCTTGGGTCGTTGATAAAGGAAAGTTGTTCAGGGAACAGGTGTCTCTTGAAGTTGAGAGTGATATCCGAAGTCTTTCGGACGATTCGAGCTTTTTCGGGGATTCCAAAACGACCAACTGCGGCCTCCAATACCTCTCGCCCAGACAGGGCCAGGTTAGGCTTGCGCGACAATGCCTTCCGTCTGGCCTTGGTTTTTGGGCTGAGATTCTGTTTTGCCATTTAACTTATCCACCAGTACTGGCAAGTAGAGGGAATTGAACTTCAACCCCCACCGCTTCTTCAAGTTATACTTCTGACACCAGAAGGACCAAAAGGCTGTCGGGACAGTCTCCTCGGGAAATCTTTCACTGAGGAGGCTTCCGCCTATTCCATGGTTCCTCAGATTCTTCTTCACAAAAATATAGAGGAGGACTGGAAACCCTATCTCTTCAGAATAGGACAGCCAACCAAGGATATGGTCAGAGTCTTCATCCGAACATGCTACTAAGATAGTGCCATTATCTACGCAACTGTCAATAACTAATCGCGTCATTCGCTGAACACCGGGGATATTGTAGTCTACTGACGACAACCAGGAGTGATATATGAAGTCTTCATCTAGTGCTTTATAGGGTCTAATCTTTATCATTGCTTCCGCTTCTCTTTATCTACTTTTTGGACCTCGATTTTACTTTGGGAGCGTAGAGCTTCTCTTTCTCAGGCGGCTCTCGTTCAGCAGGTGGTCCGTACTCTCCACCTGGTCCGTACCTTCCCGGAACGTCACTGATCTGCTCTCCCCTGTATTTCTGCTCACGCCTACGACGCATCGTTCCTTCGTATCCGAGTCCCTGCTGGATCTCCTCCCAGAGCTTTTGCTGATTCCTTGGGTCTTCGTAGTATTCTTCCCTCGTCATTCCTGGTGGTCCTCCACCCATGAATCCTTCATCCGTATAAGGAACCTCTTCTGGATATTCATAACCTGGCATTCCTTCGCGATAAGGGCCGTGTCGGGCTTCTTTGCCTGCTGCTTCCATCATAATACGACGAATCGCTTCGCTGAGTGGCTTACCTCTCTTTGATCCATACTGGTAGCCTGACCTGTAATCTGGAGGAATAGGATCTGGTGGTCCAACGAATTCTTGAGCATACTCAGGACCACCATACTTCATGGCCTCCTCGTGGAATGGTGCGCCATACTGGTGCCCAGTCTCGAAATCTTGTGGTCCTCGTGGTCGTCGTGAACGACGAGGATCATCCCATTTTGGTTTAGCTACTGGTAAGCTCTCTCCACCAGGGCGACCTGCTCCAAACTCGAATCGCTCTTCATCGGAAAGCGTCTGCAACAATTCACCTGGGGTTTGAGAATCTAGTCGTTGGCGAGTTGCCTTTAGAACGGCCTCGGTAATAAGTTCTCTATCGGACTTGGGTTTCTTCTTAGCCATCACTTCCCCTTCTTACTGGATGCTAGTCCCTCTCTTAATGTTTTGCGGGCGAGGGCTCTAAGCTCGTCATCGGTCATCGAGGCAAGAGCGTCAGTCTTCAGCTCTTTCTCGATGCCAATTAGCTTCTTGAGGCCATCATAACAGAGATCGAGTGTCTTTAGATCTTTTTGTGTAAGATCATCCTCTTCCTCAACCTTGCGACGTAGTCCCTCAATCTGCTTCCGAGTAATCATATACAAGTCATGTAACAACTTATGATTATCCGCATTTTGATAGACCGTTACTGTGTGGTCTTTCGCCATATATGTACAGAATTCTACCTTTTACCAAATCCTGTCAAGGGAAAAGTGCCTCTCCCGCCCTAGTAGAATCAAGCACTTACAGGACGACTTGACAGATAGTTCTAAAATAGTACATAGTCTTTTTATCCCCCTCATACAGTATTACTAGTAAGCCTAGAGCAAGCAAACGGATTTTGAATCCGTTCTGTCAGACCCTTCAAATGGACCTGGAATTCAAGGAGGGTAATTGGCAACTGGACTGGGCGATTGAATCGGGGCCACCCCCCTCGAGAGATCGAGCTAGCTGAGAAGATCATCGCTCCCACCGTGTGGGGAACCCGTTCCCCTTGCCCCCTGGCCATGCAAAAGAAGACGACTGAAGACACCAGACCCTATGGAGGGAAGCCCTCCAAACCTCCCCGTGCCTCCGGCGGCCTAGCAGGGGCTCCGGACAAAAAGGAAACGCGCCCTTATAGTGGGCGCTTAAGAAACAAAAGGAAACGCTCCAATGTCGCTGAAGAAGGGGGTCCCGACCCCCTGAACCCCCTGGCCAAGCAAGACATCCTCCCATGATTGCCCTAGATAGAGTGGATATCCAGAGGTGTCAGATAATCCATCCCCGGTATAATACCTGTTTCCAATAGCTAACACATTGATATTGCTATCCTACATGTTTCCTTCTGGATACTATGTGTCACCACTTTGATACAATGTTTGGTCATTAAGAGGATCAGGACTTACTCGCTTTATGCTCGTTCCGGCTCTGTCAGGGGTCTGCGTCACGACGAAGCGTCGCGACCGAGCAAGCTCGCCCTTTGGATCCGGCGTAGTAAGAGGGGGGCCCGCCCCCCAATCCCCCTGGCTAGCTCAGGACTGCCTCCATGCGCTTGCCCACAACTTACCCACAAGCGCATCGCGTCACTCTACTCGGCCTTTGGCCGCCGTGACGCGCTGCACACATGCGAAGCGCATTTTTGTGGATAAGCTGGGGACAAGCTTGATCTGTTGCTAGACGAGGAGCAGGAACCGCTCCGCTCAAGACAGGAACCGCTCCGCTCAAGAGTTCTGCCAGGAGAAGGCAAAAGCCAGAACAGAACGCAAGCTTTTTCTTCATTTTTTATGGTAGAACGTGTTCTAGTGGTTCCCAAAAGAGCCCCGGCCTGGAGCCCATATCGTTACCAAAACACACCAAAAGTACGTTTTTTAGTAGAACGTGTTTCACCCTATTAGGCCGATGCTATCGAATCACCCAAGCACACGGAATCAATAAGGAATCCCAACCCAACGCGTGAAACCGTGTACCAACACAAAAGAGCGAGTTTCCCACAACTTATTCACAAGCTAAACCCCTGAAAACATTAGAGCCAGCCGAACCAACTGAAAACCACCCAGCACAACTTACTTCCCGCAGCTCCGGAATTGACAAAAAAAAAGGGGGACCAAAGGCCCCCCCAGTTCATCCTATAGCCCCGCCACCTAAAACGGAGGAGATTCTTTAAAGTTCGGGCCGCCCAAAGATTGAAGCGCCGCAATCACATGCTTATGAGCCGCAACAAAATCAAACCAAACCGCCCAGTCATCATCAGAATCATCCCACGGATAGAAAGGCCCCCAGTGGGGCGGCATATCATCAGCCGCCACCCTAAACACTTTTTGACTAGGCAAGCCACACAACACACACTCACCCTCGAAAGTCAGCGCAACGCAAATTACACAACGCACCAAATTCGTTTCAAAAGCATCAATGTGTGAGCCGAATTCTTTAATAGTAATTCCTGTACTAAGCATCGTAATTCCCCACCTTTTAATCTCGCAAATCAAAACTAGACTTGAACTGGTTAGAAACAGTCTCGACCACCGGCGAATGCTTGTGGCCTTCCCCAGTCGCAGGAAACGATTCAACAGCTTGCGCAATCATCTTATTACGTCGCTTGGTTTCGGCCCCTTTCTTGGCAGCGGCAGAACGCTTCGCTTTCTTATCGAAGGCAGCTTGAATCGCAGCATCGCGAGTTTTAGCGGATTTTTCATTCTTGCTCTTTTTAACAATAGTAAAGCCGCGCTCCTCCTTCACTGGGATACCAACCTCAAGCCATCCGAGAACAGACCGGGCTATCTCCTCCCAGCTTGACTTCAGCTCGTAATCATCGATACCGCGGTTCATCTCAGCCTCAAAAGCATACATAATAACCGGAAAAAGCTTGCGAGTTTTCTCGGGAATATGAGCAACCGCAGCAGCGGACTCCGCCAAAAGTTCCACCATTCGATAACGAAGCGGACAGCGTTCCCCAGTCAGAACGTCACGGTAAAACTTAACCTTTCGTTCAGTGGGTTCACCGCGGTCAACAACCTCAAGCCCAACGATTGGAGTGACATCATCCCGACACTTAGCACCCTTTTCGCCCTCAGGCTTTCTAGAGAACTGAAGAACCACCCCGCGATAAGCATCACCTGAAAGCTTTCGTCGGCCGTTGCGTTTTCGTTCAATTCCCCATCGGTGGAGATGAGCCTTAAACTTGAGAATAAGAGCACTTTCCTGCTCTCCATAAATCACCTTATTTAAAAGCAGATCCCGAAGCCATCCGGCCTCCTCTGTTCCAGATTCGAGCCTTGTTAAAAACTCCGAAGTGTTAGCCAACTCAGCAACTTCATGGCACAAATCATCATAGCGTTCCGAAGTCTTAGGAAGCTTTGACGCTTCCAGCCGAAGACGAATCACGCGCTCTTGAGTGTCAGAATCTAAAGTCTTAAGTTCAGTCCAATTGATTTCCATTTTTTATCTCTTTCTTTCGTTGCCACTGCTCCCATGCAGTGGGCGTTCCTTTGGTGGAACGTCCCTAGGTTATTATATACAGGGAGACCAGGCCCAACACTTCGCCACTTTTTTTTCACTTAATGTCGATTTATTGTAAACTTTCCGTCATTTCGCGTACTTTCTGAGAATTGGCGGCCCTAGAGCATACCACTTGACGCAACGTGTCTTACTTACCTACTGGTTGGTAGCTAAAAAAAATTTTTGCCTCCGGCGGCCCTGCCGGGGGCCAAAAGGTAACGCTCCATAGTCGCTCCGGGCAAAAAGGAAACGCCCCCCTTACGGGTGGGGGGCGAAAACTTTTCATAAAGTTTTATCAAAATGGTCTACGACGTCCGGGCAATAAGGAAGCGCTCCATAGTCGCTTGAAACCGCTTCGCTCGTTGGGGGGCCGCCCCCCCAAGCCCCTCGCCAGGTAACCAAAACAAAGAACGATAATGTCTCCAGGGTGTTTAGTATATTGTAGATTAGGGTAACCAAGTCCTAAGCTACAGAAAATCACAGGGTTGGGAGGAGGATAAGACCCCACCGTCCACGCGAAAATTCTGAAAATTCTCAGAAGCAAATTATTAAAAAGGAATCGAAATGTTCAAATTATTAAGCAAGCTTCCAAAAGCAATAGAACAAGCAAAACTCTCAATTAAAAATATGTCGAGTGAAGTTCCTAATGAGGGAGCAGAGATATTCGTAACATTACCCAGGTGGGTTGTTGTGGAGTTCCTTGAAGTAGCCGAGCAATATCAACTCTTATATTCGATAGTTATCGAAGCAATAAAGAAAGATGAAAAATAGTTGTCAGAAAGGAGGATGCCGATGCGTCCTTATAAATGGAGATATTACGAAAAAAATTGTCCCGTACTGGGGTGATTAGCCGTCAATATATAGGAAAGGGAGATCCTAGAGATGATTAAGACTTTAACTAAATTATTTGATTCAAAACAAAGAGATAATGAAATTGATGAAGATCGAAACTCAGAGAGATTTGAAGAATATCTCGCAAGAGAGGTGAAGAAACTCGATGGGTTATCGGAAAAAGATAAGAAAGAAGCCCAGTTCCAATACGAGAAAGAGCGTCGTCAACGAGAGCGAACAGAGCGGGATGATGAGGTAATGGAGGAGTTCGCAAACGCAGGAGAAACAATGCGAGCGCAGAGAACCAATACCGTAAACCGCAGTAAGCTCATGAGTATGGATGAACTCAAGAAAGAGGCAGAGCGAATCAACAAGCGAGGCTACTGCTTCTTTCGATAAAACCGAAGAGCCCGCTCAGTCCGTGAGCATGGGTAGGTAAGGCTAGGGAGCCTTGTTGGACGCAACGGGGTTCCCATGCTTTAATCGAAGCACTTAATCCAAGCACTAATTCTTAACTGCTTGGATTAATTTACCCTGCTTAATGCTAAAATAAATATGGGTTAAGCAGGTCCCCCTTATGGATATCTATCTTTATCCTATAGGGGGGAGAACAAATGTTCAGAACTTGCTCAATTCCTACGTGTTAAAACATGAGCAAGTTGAGCAAGTTGTGCGAAATTCGCGGGATTCGCAGGATTCGCAAGTGTAACCACAAAATTCCTGGGGGGGAATCATGAGATTAAAAGACGCAATAGACCAATACCAAGCAATCGTTTACGAGAAGGCTCTAGGAGACAACCTAGTGTCCTTACAATCACGTAAAGATCTATCCCTACTGAGTGACTTCCTTACAAAAGAACTCGGCTCACATACCGTCCTGAAGCTTCAGAACGAAATGCTGATTCTAGCTGAAAATGAAAGATCTAAATCTAGTTAGGATTATATCATGAAAGATCTTAAACGATTGCTAAACGATCTTAAAGAATCAGTAAGTGACAGGAAATTAAGTAGAACTGATAGACTTTTGCTTGACATCCTCTCTGAAATCACCGACATATTAATTAGTGGCTTTAAGGAGAAGAAGTCACTTAATCATAAGAGGAAGACTAGTAACCCTCTTAATGAAAAGGAGATAAGAAATGAAAGAGTGTTATCACTGCAAGACTTCCTTCGTTCACGCAGGGGATCCAATCGACGGAAATGACTTTTGTGGTCACTCATGCTCCGCCGAATACATTCACCGAGTAAAAGAAATAGAGAGAGCAAGAGAAGATATGCCAAGATTTAAGGCATACATGGAGAGAAATAACCTGATGGTTGTGGATAACAAACTGGTTTCTAAGGGAGATGAGGATGAGACTGAAAAACAGACGGAAGAAGAAGTTCAAACAAAAGTGGATTGAAGTCCTCTGGTTAGTGATTACTGATGGAGGAATTAAGCAATGAGTAAAGAATTAAATTCAGTACCGTTAGAGGAACCAACCGCAAACGAAGTAGCATTACTTGGAGCATTTCTAAATCTAAACGCTCACTTCGTAAGTATGGGCGACACTCTCATTGCTGCTTCTAGGGTAGTACAGGCTTTAATTGATCGCGTAGAGAAGCTTGAAGAAAAGCTGAATCAATAGTGGATGCCTTTGAATACTATGGGAGCTTGGCAGGCATTGGGTTTGTCATAGCATTTATATTCAGACAGTTATGTGAGGAGATAATCAAATGGGTCACAAAAGAAGAGGACAAGTAGACAAAGACTACCGATGCATAACAGCATTACGGAATGAAATGTCCCGAATGCAACGCTCTGACGAAGATCAGATTGCACAGCTTCTAGGTCCATGTCGGGCAGGTAACTCCGAGAAAGAAGTTAAGCGTCTTCGAGAAAGAAATCGAGGACCACTAATAAAGAACCGCTAGGTACAGGTAGCGGAATATAAACAACGAGGCGTTAGTACACGCCTACAAGCCCGAGAGGGTGGAGCCTGTATTGGTACCCATTAATTTGGGGCCCCGTAGCTCGGTTTGGTAGAGCACCTACGTGCATAGGAGAACACCGTGCTTGCTTGTGGATAGAGAGTGATCACTCAGGAAGCAGGCATAACGGGTAGTATCCCTGAGGGTTGATCACCCATAGAGGAAACACATAGGAGGTCGCGGGTTCAAATCCCGTCGGGGCCTACAGTCGAAAGAAATGGAGCAGGGTGTCTGGTCGTACCGGAGGCCATCGTGCGCGGAACATACCGACCCTGCTCCGTTAATGTTTGGGAGAACAAAGGAGATAAGACATTGAGATATAACTCAGAAGAACACGTTAAGTACGTTAACGAATCTGCAAGGACAATAGAGCTAGACTTTTTTGTTGGCAGACATCTGTTTGATTTACTCGAAAACATTCGGACCAAGGAAGGAAAGTATCCTGGTGATAAAGACTATCACGAATGGATAAATGCGTTTGAAACAGTTGTTAAGTACGCTTGGCATAGCTCTTGGGATCGTATTCGAGAACTACAGAAGGAGGCAGAGAATGAGCGAGAAGGTCAATAAAATTGTTACTGAAAGAATCATCGAGCTGCTTGAGCAAGGGAAGGTTCCTTGGGTTCAGCCTTGGAAGTCTAGAGGAGGACGACCTAAGAAT
>Ga0209756_1003772_pt1 | contig 12087 bp, 8 predicted proteins | sample ETNvirenome_6_85_FD_184071 | JGI IMG/M metagenome (GOLD analysis project Ga0209756, IMG submission 184071) | Marine viral communities from the Pacific Ocean - ETNP_6_85 (SPAdes) (version 3) | ecosystem: Environmental > Aquatic > Marine > Oceanic | place: Pacific Ocean | collected 2013-06-19
GCTTATGTATCATGGGTGTGAATGTGAACACTGGAGAGAAGCTTTCACAGGCGAAGATTACTGTCAAGTATTTTTACATTGGAACCAAGATTCTAAAAAGAAAATTGTAACTGGTAAAGAAAATGAAACTAAAGGTGGTAAACACACTAAATTTGACGGACGTCCTTTCTTAGGACTTCCAGCATATTATAACGGCTTTACATTACCTAAAAATTAGTATACACACTAAGACTGGTGGGGGAAAATGCCACCACAGTTTCCCCTTCCTTTAATAATCTATTGAAATTTCCCACAATCTGATATAACTGTTAATAAATAGGTTTTTATATGCTACAAAAAATAGGTTTTTTACCAGGATTTAATAAACAAATTACCCCCACAGGAGCTGAAGCACAATGGACGGGTGGCGAAAACGTCCGATTTAGATATGGTACACCTGAAAAAATAGGAGGATGGTCTCAGTTAGGAGACAAAGCTTTAACAGGCTCGGCTCGAGCTCTTCATCAAATGGTTAATAAGATAGGTATTAAATATGCCATCATTGGAACCAATAGAATTTTATACGCATATTCTGGAGGGGTGTATTATGATATACATCCAATTAAAACTGACTTCGGAGCATTAACTGATAAGTTATCTTGTACTAATGGCTCTGCTGTTCTTACTATTACTTTATCTACAACCTCTGGAATGACAGCAGGAGATATTTTATTTCTTGAAGATGTTACACCTCCAACAGGGTCTGGTTATTCTGCATCTGATTTTGATGATAAAACTTTTATGATAACTGAAATAGTAGATGCTACTTCTGTTACTATTACAATGGGATCCAACGCTAGTGCAACGGCTACTGATGGAGATCTTTCTGTTAAATGGTATTACCCAGTAGGTCCAGCTGAACAGGTTGGAGTTTATGGATGGGGTATATCTCAATTTGGTGGTACCGTAACTAATCCTCAAACTACAACTTTGAATGGAGCGTTAGGTGCAGACGCTTATGGAACTGGTGGATCAGGAACCAGTATTACTTTAACTTCTGTAACTGGCTTTCCAACAACGGGTACAAATTATATTCAAGTAGGCACAGAAGAAATTTCTTACACAGGAGTTTCAGGAAGTGATCTAACAGGGATTACTAGAAATGTTAGAGGAACAACAAACGCCTCTCATTTAACTGGAGCAACAGTTACAAACTACAGTGACTATGCTGCATGGGGTCAAGCTGCTACTACAACTGACAAAGTTGCTGAGCCTGGTTTATGGTCCTTGGACAATTTAGGAAGTACTCTTTTAGCTTTAATTTTTAATGGTGCTGTATTTGAATGGGATTCAGATTTAGTTACTGCCGTAGACACAAGAGCAACAATTGTTAGTGGTGCACCAACCGCGTCCAGAGATATGTTAGTCTCTACTCCTGATCGTCACTTAGTTTTATTTGGAACTGAAACCACGATTGGAGATACATCAACTCAAGATGATATGTTTATAAGATTCTCTTCTCAAGAGGATATAACTACATGGACACCAACAGCAATCAATAGTGCTGGTACACAAAGACTGGCTGCCGGATCACGGATCATGGGAGCTAAGCTTGGTAGAAATGCAATTTACGTATGGACGGATACCTCATTATTTACCATGAGATTTGTTGGAACTCCTTTTACTTTTGCTTATGAACAGGTAGGTACTAACTGTGGATTGATAGGAAAGAATGCAGCTGTAGAAGTTGATGGTGCAGCTTACTGGATGTCTGATAATGGTTTCTTTAGATTTACTGGTAAATTAGAATCGATGGACTGTTTAGTAGAAGATTATGTTTATGATGATCTCAACACAACTTCAAATCAATTTATTTATTGTGGAATTAATAACTTGTTTGGAGAAGTCATGTGGTTTTATCCAACCTCTGATTCTAACGTGGTTAATAGATGTGTCGTTTATAGTTATTTAGATTCAAGTCCACAACGACCTATTTGGTTTACAAATGCTAGTTCAATTTTTCCAAGAACTACCTGGGTAGACTCATCTGTTTTTGGTTTACCTCATGCTACATCCTATGATGCAGGTACAGATACTTGTGATACCGTAGGAAATACAGATGGAATTTCAACTTACTACGAACATGAAAAAGGAGTTAATTATATTAAAGGTGGAACCACATATGCTGTTCCATCTAACATTCTTTCCGGAGATTTTGATATCACCCAAGATCAAAAACAAGGAATTACATTCAGAGGAGACGGAGAATTTATAATGAGAGTTAGTAGATTTTTACCGGACTTTATAACTCAAGCTGGAAATACAATAGTTGAATTAGATTTAAGAAATTTCCCCAATCAAACAGCAGCTAGTTCTACTTTAGGACCTTTTACTATTACTTCAGCCACTAATTATCAATCGTGCAGGGCTCGAGGAAGATCGGTTGCCGTTAAAATATCTAACACTGCCATAGATTCTAATTGGAAACTAGGAACTTTTAGGTTAGATGTACATGCAGGAGGAAGAAGATAATGGCTAAGATAGTACAATCATTAACCAGAGCAAGCGATGAGTATCAAGCAGATATAGCACATTCTTTAGTTAGAGATTTAGATGCCGTGTTGGAAAAATTAAACTCTACTTTTCAAGAAGAATTAAAACAGGAGATAGAAGCTAGAAGCTTCTTTTTAGATTAATGGCAGTAGTAAACCAGTACTCCTTTGTAGGAGTAGATAATGATACTTCCAATGGGGAACTTAATCCTTTTGGTGCAGGATATCCTTTAGTAAGTGAAACCTATGTTATTAAATCTATACTAGTTACTTCTGCAGGAACACCTAGTGTGACCATTACTAATAATGCTATTACAGCTATTAAAACAGCAGCTTTAACGGCAAATACAACAGTAGAATTATTAACCCAACCGTTAATAGTAGTAGGGGGTAAAACCCTTACAATTAAAGCAGGTAGCGCAGACTCTTTTGATTTTGGAGTCAGCTACCTAAACATCAAAAAAGAGGTAACAACATAATGCAAGTACTAGAACCAACAAAAGTGACAACAACTATATCAAATCTTAAAACAAAAGAGATATATAAGACAGAAGAAGAGTGGAAAGCTAAGGGGATCCCTGAAAAAGACATTCGAAGAGATGTACATGTATTGATGCCACCACTTGATTTGTTTGCAAAAACAAAGTAGTATAATAAACTCAGGAAATATATACCTGCTCCAGCAATAAAATAAGGCATAAATATGGCAATAACAGATATTAATATTTCAGAACAATTACAGACAGACGCTCCTTCTATTAAATATACAGGGAACGAAGGTCCTCAAGCTTCTCCTCAGCATCAACAAGAACAAATGATTGCTAGACAGATATGGGACGCCCTAGGTCCTGAACAACAAGGTCAATTTCAAAGCTTTGAAAAATTTTTCCAAAGTGGAATTTGGAAACAAATCCTACAGCAAATGCAAGCTGACGAAGGACAAGGACCAGAAACACAACAAGGAATCGGGAGCCTTGGACCAGAACCCATGCAACAACAAATGCCTATGCCTAATAGAATGGGTGCACAGTATGGCGGAAGAATGGGGTATGCTGATGGTACTAGTGAAGGGGAAGTAAATATTAGAGATATAATAAAGGAAAAAATTACTAACGCCGGAGATGTGGGTACGGGAATTCCAGGAATAAAATCTATCTGGATAGAAAAACTTATAGAGCATCTAAAAAAACGTGGTGGAAGACCTGATCCAAGAGGAGAGATTACACAAGAAGAAATAATTGAAGAGTTAAGACCTAGAAATCCTAGAAATCCTATACATCCTATGCCTATGAGACCTATGCCTAGAAGGGGTGCAAGATTAGGTGGCGACATGGAAGAATTAAGTATGAGAGAAACAATCGATACTCCTGAAGGAATTGAAACTTTACAAGAAACAGACACTATGAAGATGGCAGGTGGTGGAGCAAGAGGATGGAAAGCACAAATGTTAGCTGAACAATTAGCAGAAGAACAATATGGAAAAGACTTTTATGATCTTTCTCAAGACAAACAAATGGAAATTTATCAAATAGCTCTCGACATGATTGATAGTGGAGGAGAATAATGCCTTTTCAATCAGAAAAACAAAGAAGATACCTATGGGCTAACGAACCAGAAATCGCAAGAGACTGGACCGATACCTATGGAAGTAGAATTGAGAAAAGTAATGGTGGGATAATGGACAAAGCTTCTGATGGAAACTTAATACATGATTTTGAAAACTATAAAAAGGGTAAAAGTGTAAATGTTCCTACATCTTTTCAAGCAAGATCTCATTCAACACCGGTTAATTTAGCCTATATAACAGATGATGAAGCGGGTATCTTACAAGCTTTAAAACCAGACACACCTCATGAAGGTCCAATGGGAATTCCTAACTATGATGATTATGATCCTACAGGACAATATGGTACAGCCACATCCGGAAGTCAGATGAGTGCTGCTGAAACAGGTGGTACAGGTCATGGTATGTCACAAGGTGAAGCAGATTCTCATCGTGCAGCAGCTATCTCCGCAGGAGCAACACAAACAAAAGAAGAAAAAAAAGATAAAGAACTTAAAAAAAAAATTAAAGAAGCAAAGAAAGCAGCTAGAACAAGAAAGTCTAATACCCGTCAAATTGAATATTTACAAAAACAAAAATTAAATTCAGTAATTAGTCAATTAAGAAGAGCAGGATATAATCAATTTAAAAAAGGTGAAACTACATTTGAAGATATAAAAGATTTTTTAAGTGGAATGAATCAATTTGAAGGCGAGCAGGATTTTGGTGTTGCTTTAACAGAAAGATGGCAAGATTTAAAAGATAAAAAAGGTAATCCTTTATATTCTCCTGAGACAATAGAGAAATGGGAGAAGAGTGGTTATACTCCTCGATATCCAGGTACAACAGGGGTGGCCTCTTTAGATGCTCTTGGTGGCTTTATAGGCACACCAGAATTAACTCAAAATCAAATACAAGATTATCTAGATACATATACTGCGATAGGAGCATCGGGCGATATGACTTCTAAGGAAAGAATGAAAGAGTTTGAACCAAATAGATATGCGCGAGAACAAGGAGATATAACATGGAATCCTGTTTCAGGAAAATTTGAACCTAAGTCAGATGGCGATGGCGGAGGATACAAAGGTTATCCTAGTTACGAAGCATGGCTCGCGGCACAACAAGGGGGCGGCGGTGGCGGAGCTACAGCTGCAACCACAACTACTCCATCACAATTTCAAGCATCACTTACAGGTACAGTCGATACTCCTGATTATTATGTAGGAAGCAATCCCTTAGCATCAAATATAGCATGGGGAAAACAAGCGGGCGTCGACCCACGAACCATGGGTATTTATAACCAATCTGGCCCTGCGTGGTTATGGGCAGCTGAAGGTGGAAGAATTGGCAGAGCTTATGGTGGTATCATGGATACTGAAACTGGAAGAAGAGCTTACGGTTTAGGAAGTATATTCAAAAAAATAGGAAGAGCTGCGAAGAAAGTTTTTAAGAGTCCGATAGGTAAGGCTGCGTTGTTAGCAGGCGGAGCTTATATGTTAGGTGGTGCAGGGTTTTTAGGTGGGAAAGGTATGTTCGCGAGTGGTCAAGGATTACAGCGTTTTGCTAATCTTAAAAATTTAAAAGATGTTGCAGGATTTAAACAATTATTAACGGGTGGTGGAAAATATGCTGAGGGTGAATGGAACCCATGGAAACTAGGAATAATGGGAGTTTCAGCTTTACCTTTCTTCATGGGTGATAAAGAAGAAGACGACGAGCCTAAGTTCGATTACGAAGGAGAAAAAAATAAATACTGGGATGAATTAAGAAGAATTAAAGCAGGTGCCCTGGCTGGTACTTTGGATCCTAACAAATTTGTTTATCAAGGAGTTAAAGATGGTGGAAGAATAGGATTAAGTAATGGTGGTGATCCTCTATTAGTAGATGAATATAAGAAGTATGTTTTTGAAATGAAAGAACTAGGACTAGAACCAATGTCATTTGAACAATTTAAAGAACAAGCTAGAGCAGGAATGTATGCCGGTGGTCAATCAGTTCCATCAGATTATACTATGGAAGATGCAATGATGACTACGACTCAAGATAAATTAGGTGGCATTACAGATGTAATGAAACAAGCTGATCTTAATCGTCAAGGAAGTGTAGGTCAATACTATGCAGCTAACGGTGGAAGAATTGGGTATCGATATGGTAAAAATTATAAATCTAATCAAGGATCAAGTGAGATTATGAAAATGATAAACTCATTGATTAAATCAGGTATAGTTGCAGATGAAAGAGAAGCATTAGATTTTATAAGAAGATCAAGTACATCTAGTGTACCTTCGGAACCTTATGAATTTTCACCTGGAGCTTTAAAAGATTTAAGATCAAGAGTAAATCCTTCTCAAATTAAAGACAGCCCTTTTAATAAAAGAGTTCCAAATATAGATCCTGGTTTCATAAGACCACTCCCACCTGGAGCGGAAAATGCGAGAGCTGATGGCGGTAGAATTGGATATGCAGGTGGATCAGGTAGACCTCCAATAACAACAGGACAAATACAAGGACCTGGACAAGCACCAGGACCAGGGGCACCTCAACGACCAAATCCAATGCCAGCACCACAACCAAATCGAATGGCAGGGATGAACCCTATGATGAATCCTATGATGAATCCTATGATGAATCCTATGATGAATCCTATGATGAGAGGAAACCCTATGATGAATAGCCCTGTAATGAATAGACCTATGATGGGTGGAAGAAGAATGGCTCAAGAAGGTGGTTTAATGGACCTTGGTGGTATGGAAAAAGATTATAGAAACGACGGAGGCTTTGTACCACTAGGTGGAGAAGAAAAAGCAGATGACGTTCCAGCAAGATTAAGTAAAAATGAATTTGTATTTACAGCGGATGCTGTAAGAGGCGCAGGCGGTGGAGACATTGACAAAGGAGCAGAGATTATGGAGAATGTTATGAAAAATTTAGAACAAGGTGGACAAATATCTGAAAAGACGCAAGGTTTAGCTGGCGCTCAAGAGATGTTTGGTGTATCAGAGAGATTAAGTGAGGTAGTATAATGGCAACAGAAACATCGATAACTAGACAGGCCCCCTATATTGAGGCCCTAGGTCAACAGTACGGACAGGATCTTACAGCATTAACAGCTAAGAAGATGCCAACGGCTGGCTATGCACCTACGGTTGCAGGCCAGGATCAAGCACAATTAGACGCTTACACAAGAGCAACGACTGCCGGACAAGGAATCGGGGCTTACCAACCTTATCTTACTCAAGCTGGAGCATATCAAACACAAGCCGCAGGATTAACTGGACCAGGCGCAGGAACTGGAACAGGTTCTATTGCGTCTTATATGTCTCCATATCAACAACAAGTTATAAATGAAACTTTACAACAGTATGATACTCAAGCGCAAAAAGGTATGACTGGAATAGGATTACAAGCAGCTAAGTCTGGAAACTTAGGTGGAGGACGTGAAGGTGTAATGAGATCAGAGTATCAAACACAATCAGATATGAACAGAGCTATGTTAAATGCACAATTATTACAACAAGGATATGGTCAAGCAAAACAAGCAAGACAACAAGATTTTACTGGAATACAACAACTAGCAAACAATCAAATGCAAATGGCACAAGCTGAACAAGCTTTTCAAGGGCAAGATATTTCAAGGTTAGGATCAGCGGGCGCGATCCAACAAGCACAGACACAAGCTACTTTAGATGCACAAAGAGAAGCAAATAGAATGGCAGCTTACGACCCTTACGAAAGACTAGGATACATGGGAGCAGGACTTGGAAATATTCTAGGAGGAATGGGGGGTCAATATCAAACAACAGTAACCCCTAACCAATCAGCGTTGCAGCAGGCGGTAGGACTTTTAGGAACAGGAATCGGAGCGTATAAAACGTTTAATACATAATGAGTAGATTTTTACACAGACCCATGTTTAGAAGAGGAGGTAGTACCGGAGAAGGTATTACGTCTGGATTGAGACAAGGATATAAAGAAGGAGATTTAGCTACAATAAGAAGTCAATTAGATCTAATTAATACACTAGCTCCTGAACCTGAACGACCTAAAAGCAGAGCGGGTGCTGACTTCTGGTTGAACTTTGGATCAAGTATTTTAGCTCAACCTGGGGGCAGACCTATACTACAAACTCTAGGGACAGCAGGTCAAGAACCTTTGAAACAATATCAACAACAAAAATCTCAAGAAGACTTACTTGATTATAAATCACAACAAGGACAAAGAGCATTGGTGGCAGAGCTGGTACAAGGATTAAGTGATGATCAACTCAAAGGTATTGAAGAAAAAATTCAACTTCACATGAGAACTCACCCAGGTTCTACTTATGAAGAGTCTTCTAGAGCAGTGTGGGACACTATAGAATACAGTAAATCAGGACATGTAAGAGAAGGAGAAAATGTTGAAAATAGACTTAATTTCTATGAAACTTATTTAATGAATCAAGTTAACAAGCCACCGGCTTCTGCAGTTAGAGCTGTGGCAAACCATTTATACAAAATGGAAACTGGAGCTTATAAAGACCAATTATCAGAAAAAGATATAGCTGACTTAGGAAGCAAGGTATGGTTTAGTGATCTTGATCTTGATCAAAACGTAGAAGGAGGCGCTGCTCATATTGAAAATGGTGAGATTGTAAAATATAAATTAAGCCCCAATGGTATCAACAAATGGACTCCTTACAAAGGTAAGATTATCTTTGACTATAGAACTGGTAAACTTTTTAGAGTAATGGGAACCTTCTTAGAGGTCGTAGAAGATATTAACGAAGAATAGGGGGATCAATGGTATTTGGATTTGACCCTCGAAAACTTATCGATGAAGATAAAAAGAATAAGAAAGAAGAAGAAAAAAAAGCTTGGTTTGAACAAGAGGAACTAGATAAAGCTCAAGAAGAACATGAAAATACTCTTCGAAGACAGAGTAATACTAAAGATGCTCTTGATTCAGCCTTTCAAACTGTCCGTGAATACAAGTATTTAAAAAAGCACGGCAAAGAAGAATATCATAAAGCTAAAAAGCTTCAGGACCCTAATTATGAACCCCAAACTTTTAGAGAATGGGCTGAAGAAAACAAAGGTATTCTAAAAGGAGCTACCATTGATTGGAAAACTGGAGATACCATTTGGCCAGAAGATTTAAATGAAAATCAAAAAAAATTATTAGGAAAAACTTTAGAGACTGAATATGGGGAAAAAGATTTAAAAGAGCACGTACAGTTAATTAGTACGACTGGCAGCGGAGAAAATAAAAAAATAGAAAACTGGTGGGAAAGTGAGGGTGACACTCCTGATCCATTTGAAAGTGAAATAGGTATCACAGAATCGGTAACCGGAGCCGTGATGTCTGGTGTAATAAAAATTCCATATGGTTGGGCAAACCTAACTGTCATGATTAAAGACTGGGCTGGAGAAGAAGATGTGCCAGTGAATGAAAGTAACGTAGCTAAATTAGAGCAGTGGTTTGATAAAACTTTCTTTGGACAGGTGATGGCATACGGAGAAGACAAAGCACACGAAACAGCCATCGGTCACATTACAGAATTCATGATACAGATGATGGGAGGCTGGAAGATTGTAGGAAACAAAGCTATGAAGGTTACAGATTCCGCTTCACGGATGACGAACAAAGTTATTGATGCCGTTAAGAATGGTAAGTATGCAAGAACAGCAGGAAACTCTAACGCTTATGCAGCAGCTAAAAAAGCTGCGGAGTTAAATAAATTATCAAAAAAACAGAAGTTTGTTTCATTACTAATAGGTGGTGGAGTCTCAGGAGCCTTGGTCTATGACACAGAAGACATTGGAACTTTTGGTGATTGGTTTTTTGACAAAGGAGAATACACAGCTTTAGATAGAGATAGAAGAGGAACAGCTAAATCAGATGCCACAAGAATGCTTTATAATAAATTAAAATTTGGTGGGGAGATGGGCTTTCCAATTATTCCCACAGTTGTTGGTTTAGGAAAAGTAGGTAAACTGATTTTAAAAGATGGTAAAAATTTAGCTTATAGTAGTTCTAAATTTGAAAGATTTGTGGATAAATATTTTGCAGGTAAACTAAGAGCCAGAAGTGTTTATCCTGAAGAAGAATTTCAAGCAATGCAAAGACTCCATGGAAAAGAAGCTTCGGCGCAATCTTTAGCTACTGATTACTTAAGAAACTTTGACCAAATTATAAAAAGAATTTCTAAGTATACACAAAAAGGAGCAAACTCTTCTGGCTTAACAGATGATTTATCTAATTTAATTGTAGACACAATTAAGGAAGGAAAGCTGGGAGTCAAGAATGGAAAAGTAGTGGTGAAAGGATTTGATTCTAAATCAATAAACAAATTCTACGAAACTATGACAAAGAAATTAAACATTCCAGAAAAAGATGCACTTAGATTAATAGATGAACTAAGCAATGTTCACGGATCATGGGCAGAGTTTTTAAATAACATTGTTAAAGGTGGTAATTTAAATATAGCTACTAAAGAATTTGTAGTCATGATGAATGACAGAATTAAAAATACTTTAAGTGCACAGTATAAAATATTTAAAGAAGGTTCTCTTCGACCGATTGATGAATACGCAGTGGCCTCAGACATAAGAGATGAAGTAGCAGAAATTTTTATACGTAATGCTGTAGCTAATGATGCTCGAATGACAAAGACAGAAGCACGATTAGCAGTAGACACTATTATAAAAAACGTAAGATTAGATCCAGCAACAGCTGCTCCCGTATTTAAATTTGAAGCCCAAGGATGGGCTAAAGATAGAGCATTGATTACTAAAAATATTGCAGAAAATATTACTGGAGGTAAATTTAAACCAGATAAAAAAGGGGGTTTAATTCAGACTGAAAAAGATCTTGCAGCTTTTAAAAAATTATTTGGTAGTTATGAAAATGCTAATACTATCATTGCTAATGTAAGCACGGATCTTGCCGGCATTGCAGCAAGAGACCGATTCTATAACAAAATGAAATTCGACTCTGATGTTATGATTAAGAAAGGAGAACGAGCATTAGTTTATCCAAGTTATAATGAAGCTTTCAAAGCTTTTAATACTATCAAGTCTGGTAAAAAAATTGTTGAAGCCCCTTTAAGATTACCTCAAGGGATTGCAGAAGAAGCATATACAGTTCCACTTAATGGAATGTTTACGACTGAAGAGATAGCTCATGGGTTAAGATTCGGAGCTAACGCTGCAGTAGATAAAAAAGTAATGCCGTTATGGTATCAGATTGCAGTGTTGATTCCTAAAGGAATGGTTCAAGCTGGTAAAACAGTGCTGGGTCCATTCACTCATGGTAGAAACTTTGCATCAGGAGCAGTAACAACAATTTCTACCGGAAATATTTTTATTAACCCTCTGCAGATAGCGAAAGCTTTTAGAACTGCGTACAGAACTATTCAACCTCAATTAGGAAGTGGTATTCATCCATACTTCCGAAACAAACCCGGCTTAAAAGTATCAGGTGATACTTCTAGACCTGGCCAGTTCAGACCTGGAGCCAACACGGTTGACCCTGATAAATTAATTCCAGCATCAGAGTTTACTAAAGAGGGGGGACAATCTTTATATAGATTTTTATTAGACGAAGGCATGGTTAATGCTAGCGCAACTTACCGAGACTTAATGGGTCTTATTGAAGATACTCAGAGAAGTGGATTCTTTCAATGGGTAGGTAAGAAAATGGATAAGAATTTTATTACGAGAGGAGCTAAAAAATTTATGAAGACGGCTCAAGATTTATACGTTGCAGAAGACGACTTCTGGAAAATATGGAACTTTGCAGCAGAGTCTCACAGACTTAGAAGAGCTTATAAAAATGCTTTTAAGGCTGGCAAAATTACAATGAAGCAAGTGCCGGGTGGAAGTTTCGAATCAGTAGAGATATTGAAGATGGCAACTCAAAACGTTAGAGAAATGCTTCCTAACTATGCCTATGTATCTGATCTAATTAAAGGAATGAGAAGAGCACCTGTAGGAAACTTCGTATCATGGCCTTCAGAAATTATAAGAGGAA
>Ga0209756_1003779_pt1 | contig 12066 bp, 12 predicted proteins | sample ETNvirenome_6_85_FD_184071 | JGI IMG/M metagenome (GOLD analysis project Ga0209756, IMG submission 184071) | Marine viral communities from the Pacific Ocean - ETNP_6_85 (SPAdes) (version 3) | ecosystem: Environmental > Aquatic > Marine > Oceanic | place: Pacific Ocean | collected 2013-06-19
GCATCTAGTTGTTGATAGTACCAAATATACAATTGGTAAGGGCTTAGATATTTCAAAGTTATTTCTTTTGACCCCGGAATTGACTGCGACATATACTGATGAAGTTGAAGTAACAATTTCTAATCTTTCTAACGCCCCGCCAACCTCAGCCGCGTCATTTGATGCGGATGCTACTCGAGACGATCCAGGTGCGCCTGCTAATGCAGAATTAGCAAGATGGCTTCCTTTATTCTCATTTGATTCATCTGACGCTATTATTGATCCATCTGATTATACATTTGTGATGACTTTAGATGACGGAAACGCGTCAGTGGAGAAGGCTATTGTTTTATGTTTATCATCAATTAATACCGACTATCCAGCTGGATCCGGTATACAAGTTGAACTTACACCTTATGGTAGTGCTAATACAACAGCGAACGACATGTTTTCAATAAGCTCCGTACCAGGGCTAGCTAAGGAAGAATGGCCAGTAGGTTCGGGGTCCTATACACAGTCAGTATCGATTGGTGTTGTATTAGCAGAAGCGGTAACTCAAGGCGGTCAGATAAATGGCACTCGTAATATTACAGTAAACGATTCTACTGTAATAAGTCAGCTCACGGCCACTAGCCCTTCTATTGGCAGGTGGGATGGTCTCACAAGACAAAACAGGAAGGTAATGGAGGTATTTAGTTATGATGAGTCAACAAGTAGTAGTTTAAATACATTATTTACAATTGAGCAAACTTTAGCGCAACAAACTTATTTCAGTTACGCAATGGGTAATTATGGGTTTGATTTGATTAGTTGGTATATATTAAAGCAATGGCTTGAAACTCGAGAGAAAATGCTCTCTACAAAACGTTATTTTAAATTTAATGAACGTAATCAACACTTACTTATGATACCTGAACCTAAAAAGAATGAAAAGTTTTATGGGGTATTAACTTGTTATGTTGAAAAACATATTAAAGACGTTATTAAAGAACCGTGGGTATATCAGTATGCGTCCGCTTTAACTAAAATTACATTAGGTCGCGTAAGAGGTAAGTTCGGCAATGCTCAATTATTTGGTGGTACGGGTCTTGATACAAGTCTTTTACAGGAAGGATTAGAGGAGAAGAAAGAGTTAGAAAGAAGATTGTTTGAAGGTGCATCAGCTGGATTTGGTGATGCTGCTCCTCCTATGTTTTTTATAGGGTAATGGCTTTACATAAAAAAGGTAATTTTAAGAAAGGTATATATAGACCTACTCACGGTCAAAAATTCTTAGGGAAGCAATACCCTCAATATAGGAGCTCATGGGAACTTCATTTTTTTAAGTGGTGTGATTATAATCCAAATGTACTCGAATGGACGAGTGAGTGTGTTGCTGTACCATATATAAGTCCTATAGACTCTCAAACACATAAGTATTACGTCGATAATACTTTAATACTAAAGGAGGGAGATAAAAAGGTAAAATATTTAGTAGAAATAAAACCTTATAGTCAAACTCAACGTCCTGTTATGAGAGGGAGAAAGAAACAAAGTACTTTGTTACATGAACAAGTAACGTATGATATTAATCAATCTAAGTGGAGAGCGGCAAAACAGTGGGCTGACGATCATGGTTATAACTTTTTAATTTTAACGGAAAAAGAATTATTTAACGGAAAAAGATAATATAAACAATAAATATTTTATAGCGCTATGGCTTTTAAATTGCTAGTAGAGAAAACGGACCCTTTAGAGTTCGAATATATAGTAGAAGAAAAGAATAATAAGTCTGAATCAAGATTATATATTAAAGGCCCTTATATGATGGCTTCTGATGTTAATAAAAATAAGCGTGTATATGATTTAGATAATATGGTTCAGGAAGTTACTCGATATGATCAAGAAATGATTAGGACAGATCGAGCAATGGGTGAATTGAATCATCCTACTACAGCTGAAGTCGATTTAGAACGAGCATGTCATATAGTTACCGAGATGAAACAAGACGGTAACATTTTTTATGGTAAGAGTAAAGTGTTACAGACTCCTTGCGGTACCATAGTAAAGCAATTAGTTACAGATGGTGTAAGAGTTGGTATGTCATCAAGAGCATTAGGTAAAATTGATCAAGAAACTGATAGTGAAATTGGTCATGTTACTGAAATGAAGTTAGTCGCTATTGATTGTGTTGCTGATCCATCTTATTCAGATGCGTTTGTTAACGGTATATTAGAATCAAAACAATGGATCTTAAATCGCTGTGGAGACTTTGAAGAGTATTTTGATAGGTTTGAAGAGAGTTTAAAGAAATTACCAAATAGAGATGTCGATGAATACTTTAGAAATAAGTTTATTGAGTTCATTAAAAACATATAAAAAATGGTAAAAATTACTTAAATAATTATGATGGATCGGAATAAACAGATCAAGTCATTTATCAGTAATATTATTGATAAGAATTATGCTGTTGCAACTACAGAGCTAAAATCAGTAGTTGAAAGCAAACTTAAACAAAAAATAGCGAAAGCAACTAAAAAGGATTTATTTTAATCATGAGCAACATATCTGATTTACTTAAAGAGGTAGGTAAAGACGTTCTTACAGAAGATAGTCTTAAGCAAATTGAAACAGTATTTAATCAAACAGTTGAGAAGAAAGCTGATGAGCGTTCAAAGATAGCGACAGAAGCTGCTCTTACAACTCAAGACGAAGAGCACTCTAAGAAGTTAGGAGAGCTCTTAGAAGCTATAGATAAAGATCATACGAAAAAACTCAATAAAGTAGTCGAGGCTGTTGATCATGATCGTGCTCGTAAATTGAAGAATGTTATTCGTCGTTATCGTCAGTCTATTAATGAGGAAGCGACCTCATTAAAAGATACTGTTGTTGAGTCTGTCTCTGATTATCTTGACTCATATATAGAAGAAGCACTTCCTACTAAAACAATTGAAGAGGCAACTACAAATAAGAGAGCATATGATTTATTAAGCGAAATTCGCAAGATGCTTTCAGTTGATATGGTATTAGCTAATGAGTCTATTAGAGAAGCAGTTAAAGACGGTAAAGAAACTATTGATGATCAAAAGAAAGAACTTAACGAGCTTACTGAATCTCATAATGTAGTGTCTGAGGAGCTTGAAGGTATTAAGAAGGACCTTTATTTAGAGAAAAAGCTCAATGGTATGGATGAGAGGAAAACGAATTTCGTGAGAAAGACTTTTAAAGATAAAGATCTTACGTTTGTTGAAGAGAACTTTGAGTATACGGTCAATATTTTTGACAAGAAAGCTCAAGAGTCTCTTGATATTTTAAAGGAAGAGGCTATGACAGAGTCTAAGACTAAGGAAGCGAAGATTGTTGAAGAGAAAGTTGAACAACCTAAAACAGCAACTAGTCATTATGCTCAAGAATTAGCTAATATGAGATTATAAAATGTTGAGGTATATATTACCTGATTCTCCAATGCAACGGAAAAATTATTATAAATTAAAGGAAAATTAATATTATGAACGAAACTACAACACGTCCTAATACGAATTATATAGATAATAATAGAGCGGAGCAATTGTTGGAGAAGTGGAGTCCAGTTTTGGACTATACCTCTGACAAAGTTACGCCTATTGAGAATCCGCATACGCGGATGAACACCGCCATTCTCCTTGAGAACCAAGAAGAGTGGTGTTTGAGGGAAGCCAATGTTTCTGGTGGAACTGCTGGTGCTGGTACTGGCAGTGTTTTCGGCACAGTGGGTGCCGCAGCTGGCCAAGCTGGTGGAGCATATGGATCTGATGATTCATATGCAAGAGGCGATGCACGTTTACCGAAGATTCTTATACCGATGATTCGCCGTACATTCCCCGAGTTGATTACTAACGAGATCGTTGGTGTTCAACCGATGAGTGGACCGGTTGGTCTCGCATTTGCTCTCCGCTATAAGTATAGCGGAAATACAATCACTGATTCATATGGTGGTGTTACAACTGCGAATGCACGGTCTGGATATCTTCACGCAACCGGTGACGCAACATCTCAAGGTACTTTAGAAAATAAGGCAAGGACTGAACTAGGCGGCCAGAATGCGGCTGAGTTAGGTCACAACTATCTAGGTACAGCATTCACCGGTGCTTCTGGTGCTGATGGTTGGACGAAGGCCCAAGCGCAGTTGTCTGAGGATGCAGCGAACAGTGAGAATAAGTTTCTTATTGGATCTGCTCATCCTTGGTTATCAGCTGCTAACGGTCCTGGTGTTGCAGACTCTGGTTTTGCTGCTGCTCTGTCAGCTTTCGAGCTTGATGGTGCTAAGACAGCTCCTACAGTTGAGTTGAGCTTCGAGAAGACGGCTGTTGAGGCTGGTACTCGTAGGTTGAACGCTCGCTGGTCGGTTGAACTTGAGCAGGATCTTAAGAATATGAATGGTATTGATGTTGACGCTGAGTTGACAAATGCTATGTCATATGAGATCCAAGCTGAGATTGACCGTGAAATGATCATTCGCATGATTCAAGCAGCTATTGTTGCTGGTCAATCAGGTGGCGGTATTTCCAAATATGTGGTCTCCGCTGCTGACGCTCGCTGGTTAGGTGAGAGGAATCGTGACTTCTATCAGAAGTTGATCATCGAGGCTAATAGGATGGCTGTTAAGAACCGTCGTGGTGCTGCTAACTTTGTTGTTGCTACACCTAGTGTTTGTGCTATTCTTGAGATGCTCCCTGAGTTCTCTTGGATGACAATGAACGGTAATGTTAACACACAACCGGTTGGTGTTGCTAAGGTCGGTAACGTTGGTGGACGTTTTAACGTTTATCGCGATACACGTACTGAAGCGCAGCATAACCTAGGTACGGTTAATGCGAACAATAAGGTTGAGTATGCCTTGCTTGGGTATAAGGGCCCTGAGTATTATGATACTGGTATCATTTACTGTCCTTATATTCCTGTTATGGTTCAGCGTTCAATTGATCCGAACTCCTTCTATCCGAAGGTCGGTATGTTGACACGTTATGGTGTTGTTGATCACCTCTTTGGTGCGCACAATTACTACCATGTAGTGTTTGTACTTGGTCTAGCCCAATCCTTCTCAGGAAACGGTACGACCCAGTCGGCATTCCAGTAATCCTAATAGTGATTATTATCGAAGGACGCTCGAAAGAGCGTCCTTTTTTTATTGTCTAATGGTCTTAACCCACGGGATAGTTTCATCCCACATGGTATTATCAATTAGTTCTATTTTATTAGCTCTAACTGGATTAATATCCCAACCACCTCTCCGTGAATATAAACATGCAATCATTAGTTCTCGCGGGGAGAACCTATCGTACAAGCGTTTATAAATAGTTTCACATATTTCTTCATGGAAGTGGTTTTCGTCTCTAAACGAAACAATATATTCAAGTAGCTCTTTTATTCCAGGTAACCAGTGTCCTTCTATATGAATAAATACATCTCCCCAATCTGGTTGTGATGTAACACGGCAATTACTTTTAAGTAATGAAGACATTACATTTAGATTATTAGGCTCTGCCATAGAGGTATATTTAGTATCAAATATAGATGGGTCTTCTGTATACTTAGTAATGGTAATATCTGATTTTAGGAAGTGTTCTAACCGTACATATTTCTTAGTTGGAATTATTGCTAATGAATTTGGTACAGCATCATATGATTCTAAGAACGGATTTGATACTCCTTTTAAATCTGTATCACAGGAGAATAATTTAACCCTTACTTCTGTTTGTAACAGCTTACTGAGATCAGCTGCAGCATGGTATTCAATACCACTTGCTACATCTTCTATTGTTTCACCAAACTTCGTCATATTGAAACTATTCCAATATAACTTCATAGATTTAGATTCGACAATATATCTACTATCACAAGGATATACTACTTTAGCGACAGCGTTAACAGGTAATCCACTATCCGTTAATCCTGAAACTTCATATCCGTTCCAGACATCATATCCTACAAATGGTAAATCTTTATCTTTAATTTTAAGATGTTTACGATTGCTAGATCTAGGCTCTCTTACTAATAGCTTATCATCATATTCGGATTTATATTTACTAGTTTTACCTAGATGCTTGCTTACGTTTTTATTATCAAGTTTACTCATGATACATTATCTCTATCATCTTATTATAGCGTGTTTCAACACTCCCTTCAAGTACAAAAACGTTTGGATACTTATCTAAAATTAGATCTTCGTATAGCTTAATAATCTTATTGCGAAAACTTTCACTCATAGATCTCTCACCGTCGTTAATTAAAGCCACATCATATGGACTAGTATAAAAGATATAATCATATTTCGAAATATATCTTTTTAGCATTTTAGAAAACATCTTATCTGTAAATTCATTTACTTTACCTTCCATTCGGAAATATCGAGTATAAATATAACCATCCACAATACATCTATCTAAAATAGTATCCATATCTGTATTAGAATATGAAAAAATATTATTTAGATGGTCAACTAATATTGCAGTTTGAGTATCGATGTAGTTACTTCCATCATCATTTATCTCGAACCCTTGTCTTTTTAGTTTACGAGTAACTTCAGGAACTACATTCCAATGATTCCTACAATCATTCCAATGATTGAGCGATGTAGTTTTACCTGAAGATTGAGCTCCTGTAAACGATATTAACATTATTTGCCCCAAGTACCATTATCGACTAGCTGAGCAATTTTGCAATATAAACTTGAATCTTTCCATGCATCACCAATAGGCTCATTAGCTGCTTCACTATTACGTTTCACAATGATGAGATTAATCAGTCTCTGTACTTTATCATGAATACGAAAGACTAGCCCCGTCTTAGCAACTAATTGGCCTTCCGGTTTAGATACGTCTTGTCCTACTGAAATATTACCTGGACCATAATCGTGTTGTTTGTTAATGAATAATTTATATTCGTCTTCAAGCAAGTCCTTTAACATTTTACATGTCTCAGGATAGTCTTGCTCTACTTCCGTTTTAATTGTTTCGTAATCTTTCATTTAAAAAATTTATCCATAATTCTGAGGATGCAACGTGGAGTGCATCTACAAAGTCAATAAATGTCTCGAAGTTGTTATTAATAAGACATTTCTCTACAATAGGACCATCATCGAGCTCTGGGATTACTTTATGAATAACACAGCCTACTCTTATATGGTTTTTGTTCCATGCCTTTTTTTGAGGATTAAGACCTTTTAATTCAGGATATATATGAATTGCTCCGGGATGCCCATTAAAGATATTAGACGACTTAGTAAAGTCAGGTGGTAGGATTCTAAGATACCCATGGAGAGTAATGAGTACTTCGTCTTGCCATTTTTCATCTAAAATAGAATATCCTAATACATCTGCAACGTTAAGATAATCTATTTCTTTAGGCCACTCAGGTAATGTAACATATCTTTTTACTCCGGTTGGGTATACGCGAGTAGATTCAACTACGGAAAGAAGTTCTTTATTTATCCCTTCGGTGCTCTGTCTATTTGTAACAAAAACATCAGGCCATTTGTCAATAGCTTTAGATATGTTAACTATTTCAGATCCAGTCTGACTAAAAAATGCTACCCACTTCATCGTCCAATAATACTTTTAAATGTTTTTGTGTTGTATCTAATAATCTCTTTTGCGTCTTCATCTGGATCAGCATGGATAAGATCTGCTAATAACTGACTAGGCTTATGGCTTAGACCAAAATCTCCATTATATTGATATCCTAATAAACCTGCTACAACTGGATTAGATGTATCAAGACTTCTAATATTATAGATGTTATTATTTACATACCATTTAAACTCTCTGGCAAGTGACGCACCTAACAAGTGATGTGGTTTATCCCAATTCCACCATCCTTCATCAATAAGCCTTTTTATAAGATTTTGTCTCCCGGTGGTTTGTCGCATTAATTTTTTAGGATTTAATAAATTACTAAACCCAGTCACATCATACATACTAAAATCAAAACTAATAGCAATATAGTCAGCATAAGCTGACATAAACCTATAGCAATCAACGACATCCGTCCATGTTTTACCTTGAACAGCTCCAATTGTTGCACCCGGTAAGTTCTTATAATCTTTTGTAAATGCTTTAAAATTCTCCATAGTACCATCTGCTGACTCTAATACATCAGGTACAATGTAATAATTTGGCTTTATTTTCTCACACCATTGTGCATATTTTTCTGAATCAAATGCTTCTTTGAGTTCAAAAATAGAATTATCTAATAAAATTTCTCCATCCGGTCTTGTTGCTCTGTATTTTCCTAGGAACCAATCTTTATATTCTGGTTCCTCTTCCATTAAGTGCACTAAACAATATTGATAATCGTTATATAATATCGACTCTGGAAGAAGAGTGATAGGTGACTCATGCGAGACTTTAATCATAAGCATTATTATAGCATATCTACTACAAAGATCAAGTAATAAATAATTATACATGCCAAATATAGGAGCAACCGCAAAAAAAGCTATTACAAACGCCGCGGCTAGTGCTGCAGCGTTTGCTTCATCAATTAAAAAAATGCTTGTGTTGCCGACGATCCCACCATTTATGGAAATGGCAGCAAATATTAAAGGCATAATATCGGGAAAAGTAATAAAAGAGGCAATTAAGAAAAAAGTTGACACTGTTAAGGATATTTTAGATCCTACTAAAATAAAAGATCAGATATCAGGAGATAAAAAAACAGGTATTATTGCTTCAGTTATGCCTAGACAAGTTAAGGACCTCGTTAAAGCAGCTAGAGAAGGCTCAAAGCTAACTCCAAAAGAAGCCTTAACAGGTGTTTTAGAAAAATTTACTGGTGTAAATTTAGATCAAGATAATTTATTAGAAAGTTTAGGAGGGGCGGTATTAGATAATATTAATGCGCAGATAGATGCTCTTAAGACAACAGTTATGCAAACAATAGTCGGTTGTATTAATAAAGCAGTAAGAGATTTAATTAATAAATTTCCCACTTTAGATTTCTTAATAAATCTTGAAGATAAATTAAATGGTATTTTAGGAAATTTTCGAAATAAATTAGAACAAAAAATTGATGCTGAGCTTCGAGGGTTAATGTATCAGAAAATTAAGATACATCAATTGACATTATTTAAGCAAAGTATACATGGATCAATTAGAGATATTTGTCCTGAGGCTACGCCTGCTTCTTCTGCTGAAGTAAAAGCATTTATGGATTCTTTTGAAGAAGGGAAAAGAAAAAGAGAAGAAGCACATAAAGAGAAAAATGAAAAAGATAAGATAGAGGTGGAGGAGGATTCACCTTCAGTTGTGAAAGACTCATCGACACAACAAGAGCCTTCACCTCGGTTTCAACAACAGGTCCGACAAAACCCGAGGTTTGTTAATGACCTTCTCGCCGGCAAGCAAGGCGTTCTTCTTGACTCTATGAAGAAGGTCGCTAAAAATCAAAAAGCAACAAGTAAGAATACTGTAAGTTCAATAGTAAGACGTAGAAGTCGTCTTAAAGGCGGCTCTAGATTACTACAGCTGGCAAAAAAAGCGAGCAGCCCTAGTCCTTCTGGTACACCAATACTTGAGCTAGCTCAAGTTGAGGTAGAATATGGCCCATAAAATAAAATGAGTATATATGTAAACACAAATTCAAATGAATCTGAGAAATATTTTGGTAATCATTTAGGTATAGTTATACAAAATAATGATCCTGATAAAGGTGGTAAGATAAAAATATGGGTACCTCATATATCACCTACAGTATATAAGAACTGGGATGAGAATAATAAGGATAAGTCCTTTAAATTTATTGGAAAAAATATTGATAGTGATATTACAGATATCATAGAAGATCTTAAAGCTGTTGTACCGTGGGCTGAATGCGCATCTCCATTAGTAGGTAGTATTGCACCTGCTAGATATAATGCATACAGTCAAACAGCAACAATATCAGATTCGAATAAAATAGACAGTTCAATGCCGACCTGGTCCGCCACTGGAGAGGAACCTACTGGTAGTGATACATATAAACTTAACGATGATGGTATAGGTGAAAAGCCTGCTCGAAAATATGAGCATCATGACCTTAAAGTTGCTGATGCATTTTCAGATAAAAATGAAGTTAGATTTAATAATGTAAATAGATTTTCATATAATTATGTTCCAACTTCTTATTCTAATAGTGCAAAAGGTAGCTTCAGTGTACCTAACGTAGGTGCTCATGTATGGACGTTTTTCGCAGGAGGAAATCCAAATAATCCTGTTTACTTTGCGACTACGTATGGTGATGCTGAGTGGAAGTCGATATATAATTCTGATTTAGATTATCCAGGCTCGTATGAAAATATAAGTACTGATTATAATCACAATACAGACATTTATAGAAATAAATATGTTATAAATCAAAAGGGAGGTACTATAGAAATAGTTAGTACTGATAATAAAGAGTCGTTAAAATTAACTCATTATTCTGGCTCCTTTAAAGAGTTTAATAATGATGTTAATATAGAGTTTGCAACAAAGAATAATCAAAAATTAGTTCAAGGTGATGAATTTTTTACTGTTAATGGTACTAAGAATGACTATGTTGGTAGAGATTATGATCAAATTATTAATGGAGATTATTATAAAAAGGTTGGTAATTTAACTAGGGAGTATCAGAAAGAATGGCGAGACCTTATGGAGTCGGTCGCTGATTCAAAGCAATTATTTGAGCTCAAAAGAGCTGAATCTATAATAGATCCGAACGATTTTATAAAGAAGACTTCAGGGCGTCAAAGTAAAGTTGGAACGGCTGCTGCGTGTCCGCTTTGTAGTGACATAAGCTTAAAAGATCAAATATGGGATAATATATATACATTTACTGGAGTTAAACAAAATGTTCCTTATGATAGTGCGACGGCTTCATTTGATCATTTTGCAGGAGTTCAATCAGTATACGCTAATACTGTTAGTGATTTAATTGATCCGGGTAGTCCTTTACAGTTTCTAGGTAAAGCACAATGCCCAGTTTGCGGAGGTACGGGCTTAAGCCCATCAAGCCGTGATGGTAGTTGGGATGTTGAAACAGACAAGGAAAAGGCTGTAATAGATAATCTTCAAACAAAGATTCAAAAGATAATCAATATTGAGAAAAAATTAGGGTTAGGTGGTAGTGAGATTGTAAACATTACAAAACATAAAATAGAAAATATTGGTTTGATGTATAATGATTTTCCGTCAGTACGTATAGACGAAGTTGGTAAAATTGAAAATTACGAAGTACAAGCATTTGATAAAGGTGTTGTTACGACGAAAAAAGAATCAGCTTTATTAGAATATGTTCATCAAGATGATTTCCCGGGAGGAGATTATACGCAAAATATTGGTAATAAATGGAATGTCTTAGTAGGTAGTGGAGGAGTTAGTATTAAGTCAACCGGTGGTGTTGATATTGGCGGTACAATAACAAATATAGCTGGGCAACAAGTTAATATAAGCTCAGAGTATGAGATTAATATGTCATCTAAAAGGATCGATATTGCTGCCGAAATGTTAACTTTGCGTAATAAACATAGTAAACAAGTATTAATAGATAGTAATTTAGGTGTTAGTCAAAATGTTGTTATTCAGGGCGGTGCTCATGTTGAAGGAGAGTTGAGTGTTCATCATGTATCGGCACCTGTTGAGATACAAGAAACAGAACCTGTAACAGTGTTTGGTAAGTTATTAGAAGGGTTATCTTTTCAGGTTGAGATTGCGGGTGGTACTATGAGTAATCATCCTAAACCAGGTCGACCATTAGCGTGTACAGGTTGTACGTTGACGTTAATGGCTCCGAGTAATGATAATCTTGTTGAGACATATCCTCATACTCATCCGTTTAAGAACTTACCACTTAAGTTATATGCAGATAAAGATGATGTTCGTGCGGTAGGAAAAGAATTAAATAGTCATGTTAGGTCTCAAGCGGATCCTATAGTACATGAAAAGAAAGGTGGCGAAACACTTTAAGTATTCCGCCACCTGATATTATTTAAGCAACTTCGACATTAATTACTTTATGGTCTTTGCCAGTATGTGTATCTTTTTCCAGTCTTGGAACAGTAATACGTAAAACACCATCAGTAATTTTTGCGTTTAATTGCTCGATATTAAAATC
>Ga0209756_1003780_pt1 | contig 12066 bp, 14 predicted proteins | sample ETNvirenome_6_85_FD_184071 | JGI IMG/M metagenome (GOLD analysis project Ga0209756, IMG submission 184071) | Marine viral communities from the Pacific Ocean - ETNP_6_85 (SPAdes) (version 3) | ecosystem: Environmental > Aquatic > Marine > Oceanic | place: Pacific Ocean | collected 2013-06-19
ATTTGTACAAGCGGAGGATGGTAGTAATGATTGGAATCTGTATCAATGGGATGACGAGATTGCTCTATGGTGCACTTCGGGTGGTTCAGCGGGTGCTAGATTCAATAGTACGAGTTCCCCAATAACAGTAAATACATGGCAACACGTTGCATTAGTAAAGGATGGAGATGATTATGAGCTATTCGTTGGTGGATCATCGGTAGCAACTGCTACTGATTCGACAACAGATACTCTATCTGCACCTTTATACATAGGGCACGACTCTAGCAATCAAGACTTTACCGGTTATATGGACGAAATCCGTATCTCCGATTCAGCAAGATACGATGCAACCTTCACCCCATCAACAACAGAATTCACCGCAGACGCAAACACAATACTCCTGATCCACTCTAACTGGGCAGGTGGTCTTGGCGCAGACTCAAGTGGAAACGGAAATGCTTTTGCCGTTACCAACCTTGTCGCTACTGACCAGATGAAGGACAGTCCTACTAATAACTTCTGTACGATGAATCCTTTAGCCGCAAATGCAACGGGGACTTCATCAGAATTCAATGAAGGAAATTTGAGGTATCAGGTTGATGGTGGATTATCTGGAAATTGGGATGGCGCGATAGCTTCAACATTTGGGATGACTAGTGGTAAATGGTATTGGGAGAGTTATTCCTATGCGACAGCCCTACAACATTTTAAAGTGGGAGTTACAGACGAATTAAACAACAGAACGGCATATAATACCGCAGCCGGAGTTGATGCTTATGGAATTGGGTATCACGGTGGAACAAGTGGTCAAGGTGCTTTTACAATAACCCCATCAACAACTGGTAGTTATATAAGTGGGTCTGCTACAGGACAACAGTTGACCAGTGTAGTTATAGGATACGCCTATGATGCGGATAATGGAGATTTCTATGTTAGAAAAGGTGGTGGTTGGGTAGACTCAAGTTGGACTGAGACTGCTGCTCCTGATGTTGCTTTTGTTGGTTCAATTCCAACAACTGATACAATGTATATTGCTTATGCAGGATATGATGACAGCACTAATATTTCGCATGATATTTTCAATTTCGGCCAAGACTCCTCATTCGCAGGTAACAAAACAGCACAAGGCAATCAGGACGATAACGAGATAGGAGACTTCTATTACGATGTTCCTGCGGGGTATCTTGCTCTTTGTACGAGTAATCTCTCAGACCCATCAATAGCTGATCCTACAGCGCATTTTAATACCAAGCTCTACACTGGTGATGGTGCCACTACCCTAGCAGTAACTGGGGTTGGGTTCGCGCCCGATTTCACTTGGATCAAGAACAGAGATACGACAGATAATCACATATTAGTAGACGAGGTTCGCGGAGCAACTAACTATCTTAGTTCCAACGATACAGCGGCAGAAGTAGATGACAATACCTTTGTTGCATCTTTGGATTCTGACGGATTTACTGTGGGTGATGACGTTGAAGTTAATACCAGTACAGAAAATTATGTCTCATGGAACTGGAAAGGCGATGGTGTAGCAGGCGGCACTCTTAACCAAGATGGTGATACAGATTCATATGTGAATGTAAATACGACAGCGGGTTTTAGCATTGTAAAGTGGACTGGCGATGGCGGTGGTACTGGAACAGTCGGGCATGGGTTGAGCCAAACACCAGAGTTTTATACATTTAAGGATCGAGATATAATTGAGAATTGGCACACATATACAACCGCTGTAGATGGGACTCTTGATTATGCTAATTTAAATCTTAACAGTGCCTTTTCTAGTTCTGGGTATTCCTTACCAACTGCTTCAGTATTTTACCATGACAATACTGCGGATGATTGGGTGGGATATTTTTTCCATTCAGTAGAAGGATATTCAAAGATAGGCAGCTACGACGGAAACAATGATCAGAATGGTGATGGACCATTTATCTACTGCGGTTTTAAACCTTGCTATATACTTTTAAAAGGTACAACACATGTTTCAGGATGGCATCAGCTTGGTAATAAACGCGATCCTTACAATAGAGTCCAATGGTGGCTGAGATTAGGTGAAAACGGTGCGGATTATGACGATACTAGAGCAGCAGGTAGTAGCGCATTAGCGCTTGATTTCGTTTCCAATGGATTCAAGCTGCGAGGAGACAATTCAGGCTGCAATACTGTAAATACGTACCTGTACATGGCCTTTGCCGAATCCCCATTCAAAACATCTAACGCGAGGTAATATTATGTGGTACTCAGAAACATTTGGTGTAATCAAGACACCTAGAGCGCTTACAATTAACGAGATGCAGCATCCACAGAATATATTTCGACTTTGGAGCAAACCCCAACTCGCGGCATTAGGCATTCGCCCGGCTCGTATGGAAACTCCAGATAGTCGATACTATAATACTGGCGCAGAAAATTATGAGTTAGTTGGAGATGAATGGGTAATAAGTTATGTCTCTACAGAAAAGGATGTAGATCAATTAAAGGAACAGCTTGTCCGAAAGATAAATTCTCATGTTGGCTCATTGCTCTCTCCTTCAGATTGGCGCGTAATCCGCGAGATGGATGGTGGCACCGCTATGACCGACGAGTGGAAGACCTACAGGAATGAGGTAAGACAGCATGGCAATGCCCTTGAGGCCGGTGTAGAGGCGTTTGCAAGTGTTGACGCTGTAAGAAACTTCCAGAACCATCCTGTTACTGAAGTGCGTTATACGAGTACTTATGACGAAGAGGGGAATGAGACGATTGGTCCTGAGACGGAAGAACTTGATCGCACAGTTGACAAGACAAACTGGGGATGGCCTGTTGCTCCAGATGCGGAGGCTGATCCGTACCACGTCGAGTATTTGTAAGAGAATAGCTTATGTCTATAAGCACATGGGCTGCTACAACAGGGAATTGGGACGACGCTAAATTCAGTAGGGCATGGAATGGCCCCTACATTAGTCCTGCTGTAGCTTCACTAGCTTTCTCTACCAGTGTCCCGGTTTCAACATCGGGGATTATGAGGACAGTAGGGAATGCCTCATTAACTTTTACAGGCCAAGTGCCTGTATCAACAACTGGGTATTACATATCCGTTGATAATGGTACGTTAACCCTTACTGCTGAGAAGCCGGTTAATCCTGCGTTATATGTAGACACCGCGAGTTTAACCCTCACTGGTTCGGCTCCTGTATCCACAAGTGGGATAATGATTTCTCCCGCAAAGGCAGATTTAACTGGACTTTCTTTGGGAGACACTTGGAACTCAAGTTCCAGTACTTGGGCTACCGTTTCTGGAAACTGGGATACCGGAACTCTAACCCCGCTAGTTGGGCATACATACAAGTTTGAAATAGTCAATGGGGAATTAGTGATGAGTACGTCTGAGCCGGAGTGGCCCTTTGTAAGTAATCCCAAATATATTGCGAGCATTCTTATATCATGACAAAGAAAAATGGAATAACAGAATACAGTTGGTCGGAGCTTTGTTATAAGATTGACCCTGCATTGAGCGCTCCAGAAAAGGTTTATGTTTTTGACAATGGTAACAAGGTTTTTTACAAAGCCAGAAAAAGGATTAATGTGAAACATGGAAATAGAAAAAGCCGCTAAGTTTGTATCTCAGGAGCACACGCTTGCCAAAAATGTTGCCGAGCATCTGGAGAAGAAATATCCTAATTGGGCTTGGGCTGTTCATGTGATGGATGGTCTCGTGGTTGTTAAGTCTATGAGGCTTTCTGGAAACTGGGGATTTGTTCTTCACGAAGATAAAATTGATAATGATTATCTAGCTGTTACTCGGGCTGGCGGAGAGATACTGGAAAGATATCGGCAAAAAACAAATGGATTCAATGTTAATCAGGATAGATATGCTGATCTTGAAATGAATGTACGAGGTCAGTTAAATGGAGATTTTAGTTAATGTCTTTAATTAATCCGCAACCCCCGCTTAATATAGGTGCAGATTCTGTTCCTTTGGATGCGGATGAGACTCCTACTGAAAGCAAATGGATTAGAATAGCTCGTCAAATTTATGATGATTCTACTGAATATTTAGATGCTAATATAAGGTATCAATGGGAAAAGAATCTTTCTCTATTTAATAGCAATCATCCGCCGGGTTCTAAATATAATTCTGCTGCTTATGAGAAGAGGTCTACTTTCTTCAGGCCAAAAACTAGGACTGCAGTAAGAAATCTTCAAGCCGCTATGACGGTTGCTTTTTTTACTAATGAAGATGTTGTTAGCATAGAGCCAGCTAATCCTAATGATCCTCTTCAAGCTGCTGGCGCTATAGTTGCTCAGTCAGTTATGCAATACCGTTTGACTAATACGATTCCGTGGTTTCAAACTATGACAGCCGCTTTACAAGATGCAGCTGTTCAAGGCATTTGTATATCTCATCAATATTGGGATTTTCAAGAAAATAAGGAATCTTATATTGAGGTGGATGGAGAAAATAATCCTATTACTAATGAATCAGGTGAGCCGGAGATTCATGAGCAAATTTCCTCTATTAAAGATACCCCTGTAATTGAGCTTATATCTCCTGAAAATATAAGAATTGACCCGGCTGCGGATTGGGCTGATCCCCTTAAATCCACTCCTTATATTGTACACCTTATCCCAATGTATTTGCAGGATATTAGAGGGAAAATAGATTCTGGCGAATGGTTAGAAGTAACTGATCAGGAGTTGTTGTCAACCTCTGACGGAAATGAAACCGATAATGCTACTCGACTTGTTCGTGATGAACCTAGAATGGACCCAAAGGAAAATGAAACTAATTCTTCCGATCTTAAAGATTTCTGGATCATCTGGGTTCATAAAAATATTGTAAAAGTTGAGGGGGTTGATTATTGTTACTATACAGCTGGCTCTGATTATATGCTAACTGATCCGACTCCTTTAAAAGAGATGTATCCGTGGTTACGGGATGAAGAACGTCCTTATGTTATGGGATATGTTAATCTAGAAGCGCATAAAGTTTACCCATCGGGCACCGTTGAATTAACCGAGGAACTTCAAGCTGCTGCTAATGATATATGGAATCAGAGATTCGATAATGTTAAGTTAGCGATGAATAAGCGTTATCATATTCGTCGTGATAGGAATATTGATTTAGATTCATTGTTTAGGTCTGTTCCCGGCGGCGCTGTTGAAATGGATGACCCAGATACAGATGTTAGAATTATCGAAACTAGGGATGTGACCGGCTCGGCTTATGCAGAGCAAGATCGTATTAACATGGACTTTGATGAGTTACAGGGTAACTTTTCAACCTCCACGGTTCAAGGGGCTAGAAATTTAAATGAAACTGTAGGAGGGATGAATCTTCTTGCTGGCAATAGCAGCACTATAGCTGAATATGTTTTAAGAACATTTTCAGAAACGTGGGTAGAGAAAACTTTAAAACAGCTTTTGCGTTTAGAGCAATTTTATGAAACCAATCCTATTATCCTTGCCGTGGCGGGGCAGGAGGCTGGTGATGTAATGCCTCAATTTAATACAGATGAGGTAATGGATGAACTTCTTAGACAGGATGTTTTGTTGAAGGTGAATGTGGGATTGAATGCTACCGATCCAATGAAACGAGTTACAAACCTTTTGTTTGGGGTGAATGCACTTGCTCAATTTCCGGGAGTGGCGGAAAGAATAAATCTTCCAGAAATAACAAAAGAAATATTTGGTCAGTTAGGGTACAAAGATGGTTCGCGGTTTATTAATACACAGGAATCTAATCCGGAAATGGAGGCTCTCCAACAGCAGTTGCAGGAACTTCAGACTATTATCGAAACTGATCAGCAGAAGACTCAGGGTAGAATACAGATTGAGCAGGTTAAATCCGAAGGAGATAAAGAAGTTGCTCAGATTAGAGCCCAGTCTGATATAGAAAAAGAACTTATAGGTCAGCAAACTGATATCCGGGAAGCCGAAATAAGACATCAGGATTCAGTTACAAAACGTGGTGAGTTACTACTTCAGAAAGAAGCGTTACTCAGCGAGATGAGTGAAAAGGATATGGAAAGAGAATTAGAGTTGCAAGCCTCTGGTAAATCCGGAGTTATAGAGAGGGGAAGATTTAATAAGATTCCATATGCTGTAGGATGAGTATGGATTATTATGACCCAACAGATGTAAATATAGACGAACTCATAAAACGTGTTCGCGTTGGTCGCAGTACAGAAGAGTTAATAAGAACTCCTACTGGATCGTCAATTGTAAACAGGGCCACTCAAGATTACCGTAATGGGCTTGAGGCGCTGCAAAAAATGGCGATGCAGGAGTGGGTAGGTTCTTCAGAAGAAGAGCTTCAACAATACCGTAAAATCTCAAATAATCTCGCTACCCCGCTTAAGTTACTCCATTGGTTGGATGCGATACTTACCGATGGAGAGAATGCGGAATCAATTGCAAGATATAAGGATACGGGAGAAATATAAAGGAAAAGCGAAATGGCAGAAAATGATGCTACCCAATTGGATGCAGAAGAGAAGGAAATAGAGCAAGGATATAAAGATGAATCCGGAGAGGCTCAGGAAGAATTCAAAGAAGAGTCTCTGGAAGAGGAACTTTCTCCTAGACAAAAAGTAATTGAAGAACTTGTTTCTAAACGTAACGAGGAATTTGAACAAGAAGTTGGTGAAGATATTTTTTCTGAAGAAGTTGAAGAAGAGATTGTACCAAAATCCGCTCCTATTTGGCAAGAGGAGAATGATTGGTATACAACCATAAAGATTGATGGTGAGGATATTAAAGTACCTTTTAGTGATCTTAAATCTTCTCATCAAAAAGATAGAGCGTCCCAAAAACGCTTTGAAGAAGCCGCGGAATATGGCAGACAAGTGCAGGCTCGTGAAGCTCAACTTAATGCTTATGTTCAGCAAATGCAACAGCGGCAACAGATGGAACAGATGCAACAGACACAACCGCCATCGCAAGACGCGGAACCGGAGCAAGAGCAGCCGGATGATTCTCCTGATTTAATCAAGAAATATCATGAAGCTTTATATGAAGATGATGCGGATAAAGCCGCAGAGTTGTTTAAGACTTTGACAAATAAGGGACGTAGTGTGCCTACTGCTATCCCGGACGTTGATCAAGCTGTACAAGCAGCCATGCAAAAAGTCATGGCACAGCAGCATGCGCAGACTCAGAGACAACGGCAATGGGCTTATCAGAAATCACTTGAAGATGCTGTTAAGTGGTTTGATGATGAGTATCCAGATATTGCTAATGTTCCTGAACTTCGTGCCGTCGCGGATAATCGAACGATAGAACTTACCCAGAGTAATCCGGATTGGTCTCCTCAACAGATTATGCAAGAAGCTGCTGAAATAACGCGACAATGGGCGAAAGAATTTCTTTCCCCAAATAAAAATGAACGGGTAGAGCGTAAGAAGAAAATTATGCAACACCCAAAGGCGGCTAGCGCCTCTTCAAAGATTGGTGAAGATGAGCCCGCTCCTCAGAGCGCCTCTGATATTATCCAAGAAATGAAACATGCGCGAGGCCAAGTAATACAATAACAAGGAGATGTAAAAATGGCTGGACAAGTATGGTCAGTTAGCACCTCTGGTGGTTATATGTATGCCTTAAATCTCAGCAGACAGCTGAGAATGGCAGTACAGCCTATTGTCAAATTTAGACAGTTCTGTGATGTCAAAGATGCGGCCCATCAGGGTTTGCATCGTGGTGATACATTCCATTGGAACGTGTTTAGCGACGTTGGGACTCAGGGTTCCACGCTCGTTGAAACCAATACTGTTCCGGAAACCTCCTTCACAATTGCACAGGGAACCATGACCATTACGGAAGCTGGTAACAGCGTACCGTGGACTGGTAAATTGGATGACCTCTCTGAGCAGCCTGTGGCGGAAGTTATTCGGAAGGTGTTGAAAACAGACGCTAAGAAAGCGTTTGATAATCTTGCTTCTGCGGAATTCAACAAAGCTGCATTGCGCGTCTGCCCCACGGGCGGGTCTAGCGCAACTGCTCTTACGTTGACGACCAATAGTGTGTGTGCTCTTACTAACAGTATTGCTCTTGGCAATAACCACGTAAAGGCACTTGTCGATATCATGAAAGAGCGTAATATCCCGGCTTATACCGGCGATGATTACTATGCTCTGGCATGGCCGACAACTTTCCGCGCATTCAAGGATGACATTGAAACCTTAAAATCATATGTTGATCAGGGTTTCCGTATGATCATGAATGGTGAGATTGGCAGGTATGAGGGCGTTCGCTTTGTCGAGCAAACTTTTAAATCTAAGGGAAGCATTGGTACTGCTGCTGCCGCTTGGACGAATGGTTTGTCAGACTGGGCAGTCTTCTTCGGAGAAGATACTGTAGCCGAAGCGGTTGCGGTTCCGGAAGAAATCAGAGGGAAAATCCCCGGTGATTACGGAAGGGATCGTGGTATCGCATGGTACTACTTAGGTGGTTTCGGTATCGTTCATACACAAGCAGCCCAGAATCGCATTGTGATCTGGGACAGCGCAGCTTAAAGGAGGAATATTATGAGTTATAGTAATCCAATTACTACTACAATCGTAAATCCTGTTGAGCAGGATTTTGGCGCTGGTACTGGTACTGCTTGGAGTTTCAAAGGCCCAACTGGGAAGAAGGGAATGTTGATTGACGTAGGTGTTTTTGTAACTGAGACCTTTGAAGATGATACAGCTCCCACAGCTGGGGTGGCAATTGGCACTACAGGAGATGCAGATGCTTACGCTCTTCTGGAGGTTGCCGATGGAACCGCGCTTACCAATACTTTTAATATTCAAGACGACACGGACGCTATTATTGCTCAGGCGCTTCCGGCAGATACGCAAATTGAGTGTACTCAGATAGCGGCTGCTGACACCGGAACACCTGCTGGTAAGGGATATCCGTATGTCGTTGTAGAATGGTATTAGGAGGTCTATTATGGCTAAAGATACTGCAAGTGGTAAAATCCCAGCAAATGGTTTGTCCTCGAAAGAAGACGTTAGCAAAGAGACTTTAGCTTCTCTTGCTTTGGTTTCTCACGGGCCGAATCAGATGCCAATGGGAACAGCAAAGAAAACTGTATCCACATCAAGGGGTAAGTTTACTTTCTGTTAAACAAACTGGAACGGGGGGCTTTTGCCCCCCAATCCTTTGGAGGAATAATGGCTAGATCAATTAATGAAGTAACGGCTTATGTGTTTGGTAGGGAGAAGCCTATTTCTCCTAAAGAGGCATATGGTCATTCTACTGCAGCTGGGCGCGGATATTACTCTATGGAGGAAATGTCCGACGAGAGGACTAAAGAGTTTATGAGATCGCAGAAGCGTTCTAATAATATGGTAAACGTTGAAGGTGATATGGTTGGTTCTTGGAACCTTGAATTTTAATTGAAAATTATTACCCTGCCGTCTAAGGAATGGGACGAAATAACTCCACAGGATGTTGGAGGCAGGCGCTCTGAAAAAACTGTATGTATTGTAAGATACGGTGGTTTCGGAGACATGATACAAGTATCTTCTCTATTCCCTCTTTTCAAAGAAAAGGGTTATAAGGTTTGCGTTAATGTAACCGAGAGGGGATATGATATTATAAAAACTGACCCTCATGTAGATGAAATACTTCTGCAAAAGACGGACCAAGTTCCTAATAATCATTTAACAGAATATTGGGAAAGAATATCTTTATGCTTTCATCACTTTGTTCAGTTGTCAGAATCAATAGAAGGAGCCCTTTTGGTTACTCCTGCTAGAACTGAAATTATAGATGGCAACCAAAAACTAATTCCTGCTGATCCGAGATATTCGTTAAGCAAGGAAGAATTGCATAAGGAATGTAATGTTAATTATATGGAGAGAACCCACGATCTTGCGGGTATAGGGTTTGTTATTGGGGAATCTTTCTCTAAGCCTTTAAAACTTGCGTATAAGTTTTCTCCAAAGTTTTACCCTACAAAGAAAGAAAAGCAATGGGCTAAAACAACTAGGAAAAAGATCAAAACAAAGAATGTTATTCTTTGGACTTTAGGGGGGTCATCGGTTCATAAGGGCTATCCGTGGACAGATTTGACTATTGCTCAAGTTCTTATGAAAAGAGAGGATGTTACCTTTGTTACGATTGGTGATGAACTTTGTCAGCTTCTTGAGGCTGGCTGGGAAGATGAGCGAAGAGTTATAACCAAATCCGGCAAATGGTCTATTAGAAGAACACTCGCATTTCTAGATGAATGTGATGTTGTTGTTGGCCCTGAGACTGGGGTATTGAATGCGGCTTCAACTTTAGATTGTCATAAGGTTGTGATGCTTTCTCATTCTTCTAAAGAAAATCTTTCCAAACATTGGAAAAATACGACGACATTGGAACCGGACTTGTATGAAAATTTTTGCTTTCCTTGTCATAAAATGCATTATGGATTTGATACGTGTAATAGAGACGAAGAAACCGGAGGAGCTATGTGCGCTGTACATATTAAACCAGAGAAGGTAGCGGATGCTATCTTGGAAAATCTTAAATGAGTACATATTTAGTCTTATGCCAAGATATGGCTAGGGACGTAGGAATTCCCGGGACAGGCCCGTCTTCTGTAACATCCACCTCCTTGTCTGAGGAGGAGAACTCAGTAGTTAGATACATAAGAGATGCTGATCAAGATATTCAGTCTAGGTGGTTTGATTGGGGATTTTTATGGTCAGAAGCTGATATAACTGCAATCAGTGGAACTTCTACATTAACAAGTTCTAATTCTGGGTTCCCTACTGACTTGGGTAACTGGAAGTTAGATTCTATTGTTTGGGATAAAACTTCGGATAGTTATCAAATTTTAGAATATGAAGAATGGAATGCATATAGGGAAAATTATAAATACGGAACAATAGACTCTGATATTCCAGAGATTTTTTCTATAAAACCTGATAATAATCTTGATTTATACCCAACTCCTAATGCAGCAACAGTTGTTTCTGCTGAATATTGGGCAACCCCTACTGTCTTGGCTGCAGACGCTGATATTTCTGCGATTCCGCCTAGATTCCATAAGATTATTATCGCTAGAGCGAAGTTGTATTATGCTGAGAATGAGGATGCTCCTGAAATAATGGTTGGCTCTTTGTCAGAGTTTGAAGATTTGTTAGATAAACTAGAAGCGGATCAGCTCCCAAGACAAAAGAATAGAAGGTTCTCTTCTGCGCAGGATATGTTTAATTTCGTGGTGCGCCCGGAATGAGCAAATTAAGAAATAGGGATATTCGACCAAGTAGATTTCAATCTACATACTTTCCTTTTGAAGGGGGAGTTAATATGGTTGATCCTTCTCTTTCTTTGGAGCCGGGAGAATTAGTATCTGCTGATAATTTTGAGATAGACATCAGAGGCAGATATAGAAGGTTAGATGGTTACGAGAGGTTTGATGGGCAAACGCTGCCTTCTGAGATATCTTTTTACAGAATCCCCTTTACTACTGGATATGCTAGAGATTCTGTATTTGATATGGCCTTTAGCACTGCATTTGATATGCAAATTCCTTCAGTGGGAGACTTAGTAAAAGGGGAAACTAGCGGAGCAATAGGTTCTGTATTAAGTGTTAGTGTCGAGGATATAACTGGTGATTCATCTTCCGGTTCATTTTTTCCATTAACTGCATTCTCTACCGCTTTTAGTACGGCGGAATTTCGCGCTTCAGGTAGAGATGGAAATGCCGAGGGGTATGTGTATTTTGTGATAAGAACGGGTACGCTTCAGGATGGGGAAATACTATTTTTTTTAAACAAGGATAGCGCATTTGGCGCTGCATTTAATGTGGAGTATAAATAATGGGAACACCAACAGCATTAAGAAAAACTAGGGCAGTTTTAACTGGTACTAGCTTTGCTGATAATACGACAGGCGCTATTACCGCGCAAATGGTTAGACAATTTGCTGAGTCTGGGATGGGCGGATATGCAACTATATATTCCCCAGCGGGGACGCCAGCAAGTCAGGCAGTGGCATCAACAGCAACAGCAACTATAGATTGGAATGCTGATTCAGTTGGGGCTAATGGCTCTGATGATACTGGTACAGTGTCCTCAACAACTGTAGGAACGGATGCTGATTTCGCAAACGACAGGATCA
>Ga0209756_1003782_pt1 | contig 12063 bp, 19 predicted proteins | sample ETNvirenome_6_85_FD_184071 | JGI IMG/M metagenome (GOLD analysis project Ga0209756, IMG submission 184071) | Marine viral communities from the Pacific Ocean - ETNP_6_85 (SPAdes) (version 3) | ecosystem: Environmental > Aquatic > Marine > Oceanic | place: Pacific Ocean | collected 2013-06-19
GCCGCGGAATTTTGACGGGTTGATCTTAAGTTCTGGGAGTTGTTAAATTTAGTGGGGGCGGTCATTTTGTTATCGTCGCAGACCTCAGGTAAAATTACAATCCCTTTAGATTTGTCTATGCGCCGGAATGAAGCAATCCGAAACTGCGCATCTACTCCTGTTGATCCTAGATATTCGAACTCAACCGTTTCCCCCACTTGTACCGGGTTTTCCACAGGATCATAAATAACAGAAACATAACTTGCCCTAAAAATGGACAGGTCCCGCGTAGTTTTTCCATAAGTACGAAAATAAGGATCGGTGCGGCCGTGATCTGACCCGACAATCATACAAGTCAACAGGCGATCGCGGCCCTGTCCAGTAAGATACGCTTGTTTCAGTGGTTCATCATTACTGGGGGTTCCAAGAATCTCTACCACATATCCCTGCGCGGTTGGGCCCAAAGTGGGTTGATTCCAATGATCATGGGCCATCTGGCGGAGTGCATCCATGCTCGACATAGTACGAGTGTCCAGCGAACGCGGAGGTAGCTGGTTGGCTCCTAATTCAGAAGCATGAAACTTAGCAAATTCTTTTGCGGGTATTTTGGCAGTCATTTATTCTTCCTCTTTAAGAAGGTCATACAACTGCTCTTTATCGTCGGCTGTCAAACCCACATGTTGCATCTTTTGCTTTTGCAAGAGAGCCGCTAGTTTTACCATTTGCTCGTTGGAGCGTTGAAGATTTTCGACATACTTTGCAGCGATCGAGCCAAGCTCTTTTCGAGCTGCATCGGACATTTTCATGTCGTTAACGGCATCCATTAGCAACGATTTTGCCATAGCGCGGTCTTCACGAATGTTGGTCGTGGTTTCTTCTATATAATCATCTAAATTTAGATTGCGCCGCTTTCCCATTTCTCTTTAAATGTCCGGTATCTTTTTCGTAACTTATTCAAATTATTAACAACTTGTTTTGTATTAAGACCCGTGATCTCCCGTAGATATAAGTAAATAGCTTTTTTATTGAAAATTTCAATTGTGTCGGCAGAATCAAACAAAATCCTCACCGCCATTAAAACCTTTTTCTCGTTTTCCTTTAGCATAAAAGAGTTCCATGTATCAATCTCATGATGCAGTGAACCCCAAAACTCCATTTCGGCGCGCTTTTCAAAATAAGTGGGCTCACCAGACACCAAATCTTCTTCTAGTTGATTAAGCATGTCTTCCATAAACACTTCGGTTCGATTGCGTTTTTGGGTCTTTTTAACTTTATGAATAAACCAATTTTTTGTTACAACCGAAAAATACGAAAAAGCTTTCGATCCTCGATCTGGGTTGTATTTAGCTAAAATCGTAGTTAGCCAAATCTTACAATCATCGCGTAAATAATCGATATTAGGCAAGCTTGTAAATCGATAAGTGTAGATAATTTTATCTACCATCTGATCGAAAGCCGGCTGAATATACTCGATATAAAGCTTTGATTTTAATTCACGGTCGTTCGACTGCGCGTATTTAACGATCGCGTCTTCATGAACTTGCGTGAAGTAGTGGTTTTTCGTTCTCTTCCTGCGCTTCTTTGGCGGCATCTAATTCTTCCTCTAGTTCTTCATCAATGGTTAATGCAAAAACATCTCTAAAATTCTCTACTTCTATCAAAATCTCTCTAACGCGGACCATTAATTCTTGAATAATGGGCTCTCCGTTATACGAAGTCATACTATACAAAGAGGATACGAAGACGTTAAAAGATTTTAACAATAAATATAAATCGCTTATATTTTCAGATACATATAATAATTTACGCAATACCGTCGTTAAATACCATAAAATAAAAATGTTGAATATCAATGAGATGGATAAACATATGTAAACAGTCATCGTTTGTGATTAAGTTCCTTCTTTTGCATTTCCAAATCTACACGAGATGATTTAATAAACTCTTCCGTAATTTCGCCAGTTTTTGCTGCTTGTTCTTCAGAGCGTTGTGTTTGGAATGTTGTTAATTGCTTGGAAAACCCCACTGAGTCACCACATTGAGGGCACTCATGGAGTTTTTCTTCCATTCCGTGATGCACTCTAATAATCTCGTTACATTGAGTGCACTTATAACAATAGCGCGGCAACTTATTCCTCTAAGGACTTAAGGCGCCGATCGATATCGTTAAGGGCTGTTTGAATATTTTGTGATTGCTCTCTCATGGCTTCTCTCACCACTTGTTTGGCTATATCTCGAACGGCCAGTTCGCCCATTCGCTGTCCCGATTGGGGAGCCGGATTCGAAGTTGTCTTCTTTTTAGCTGGCATTTTCTTCTCCTTCCGTAACTTCCAAATTTTCTAAGCTCACGACCGGCGGATTAGTAACCACCAACCGTGAATGTGACATATCCTCTGGATCAATCTGAAAATTCATCTCTGCAAGAACAGGGACGATGTCGCTCTGCTCCATTAACGATTTTTGTAGGGCCATCATAAGGGCTCCCACCGCTTGGTTTGCTAGTCTCATTTCTTTCTCCTTTACCAATAAAAATGATTTTTATAGTGCTCAACGATATCTTGTATCTCTGTATTAAACACTTTAACGGGGGACCACCCCAGTTTTCTGATTTTTGTATCGTCTAAGGAATATCGCACGTCTTGTCCCGGACGCGAATGGGCGAGATTCACATATTTCATCCATTCTACTTCGGGCCCAAAATAACAAGCTAATATTTTCTTAACTGTATCAACATTTTTCTGTTCAAATCCGCCGGCGACATTATATATTTCGTTAATGTGGCCCGATTCAATGATGGTAGTAACCGCCGTTGCAGTGTCGGCGGCATGTAGCCAATTGCGAATGGGTTCTCCACGATCATGAAGGCGTATTAATTTATCGCGGCCGAGTAGCTTAACACACAGCGGTATCAACTTCTCCACATGCTGATAAACTCCATAATTATTAGTGGGGCGCAAAATTACATACTGAACTCCGTAAGTTCGGGCCCATGCTTTAATGAGCATGTCCGAGGCGGCTTTAGAAGCAGAATAAGGATTGCTGGGGGCCAACAGGTGCTCCTCTGTATGGGCACCCGTTTGGATGTCTCCGTATACCTCATCGGTACTAAAATGAAACAAAATCGGAGCCTCACACACATTGGCTGGCTTATGACGAATTAGCTCTAATAAATTTTTAACTCCGTTCACATTCGTATGAATAAAATCGGCACTGTCAATAATACTGTTGCCCACGTGCGTCTCTGCGGCCGTATTAATAACATAATCGCAATCGGGCAAAGATCTTAAATGGGCGATATCACAATGTTCAAATGTAAAATTGGGTGAGCTTTCAAATTCAGGTAGCAATTCTAGGTTAGCAGCGTAGGTGCATTTATCTATGCCGTATACGCGCCAGCCGGCTGCTAAGGCGGCGCGGGTGACATACGAACCAATAAAGCCCAAACAACCAGTAATTACCACCAATCTCATATTTAGCAGTCCTTGGTTTTGATATAACAGAAGGCATAATTGGTAGGATTACTATGTGCCTCTTCATCCACGTTAAAATTCAGCTCCCCATCCTCAGTGAAATAGGCCTCTGGGGGTTGAAAGGGGATCAGCGGGGGCAACGTCTGATTGGTACGGTACGTAGTCCGAAACGGATAGGGGCCTAGCTGCTGGGTCACCTGAGGCACGCGCAAGAGAGTCCATATGCTCTTATTATCCACGGGAATATTGAAGCCATGTTCTTCAAAGATCGAGTCCCACCATTCCTTATCCTTATGACCACATCGGTGGTGTACACCGGGGGACAAATTAATAGTTCCCACAATGAGGCCTCCCGAAACCATATGCTTATTGATATTTTTTAAAATGCCTGGGATTTCCTCTGGAAGCGGGTGCTCAAAAAACTCGAAGGAGGTAGTTATGTTAAACTTTGCTTCCGACCCGTCTTCAGCTCGAATTTGAAATGGCTTTGACAGATCTGCATGGAAAAGACATACATTTTCATAATTAAGCCAATTCTGGCGGCCGCGGCATTCTAACAAATCGCCAGTACCTCCTGCGAATACCTCGTCGAATTCTTCGGTCATACCATAAATATTGCCGCCATCGACTCCTACCGCGCGCCATGGCTTTCCTTTAGAGTGAATATCCACAACAAATTGGCCGCCTGCGCAACCAATATCTAATAAACGATAAGGGGCGCCCATGCACATGGTGTCGATCTCCCATATAAAATATGCATGACTATTGTTGTCTTCCACCGATCCAGCTGGATTATGATAATCGGGCGAATCCACGGGATGTGGGTGTTCTGTAGTAAGAGTGCATCGCTCCAATTCTTTATTAAGCGGTATGTCAGCACACCCGCGCCTCATGTTAGCCTCTGATTGTTTCATCACTAATCTCCTTTAATAATCCTATAACTATCTTCATCAAAATGTTGAGTTGAAAACTCAAATAATTCGGTATCCTCGATCGCAAGCATTTGATGTCTTAGGCCACGATAAACATGAAAGTTGTCTCCCGGACCTAGAACGACTTCGTCAGCAGCACCTAGATCATCAGTGTCTGAGTATTTTACCAACAGCTTTCCCGATTGAACATAGAATACCTCGTCCTTTAAAACATGATAATGCCACGAACACTTCTTCCCTTTTACAAAGTATAACAGCTTTCCACAATATTCTTCATTGTTGACGATCCATTTTTCAAATCCCCATCCTTTGGGAACAAAATTAATCGGTAAAGAAGTCTTCATCTCTAATTCCTTTGTCGTCAATGTAAAAATCCCCGGCGGGTTTCCCTAAAAATAAAGAATGATATTTAACTCCCCATTCATGAAGTTGCTGCTCGGTCATCTCAAAAAACTTAGCATAGGCAAACGCCGATGAGTTATCGCTGCGCCCCATACCGCGCGCTGTTTGGAAAACTATTGTGTTTCCCTCATCATACAGACGATTAATCTTTTTAATACGATCATCGAGAGGAATGGAATTCTCATAATCACTATTAGAATTCACACAAATTGTTCCGTCTATATCGAATACATATACCATTACATCTGTCCCAAAATATGAGTCGTAGAGTATCCCTCTACAAACTGAAATATTCTTACTTCTGCTACGTCGCTTCCTACCACTCTTTCCTTTTGGTAGTCGCCACCTTTGACTATTATATCAGGACTTACCGACTTTATTAATTGATAGGGGGTATCCTCGTCGAATACTTCCACTTTATCCACATAGCGGCATGACTCCAGCATAAACTTACGATCTTCCTCAGAAAAAAAAGGGCGATTTGGTCCCTTTAGGCGCTCGACGCTCGCATCACTATTAAGCCCCACTATCACAGTTCCCAAAGAACTGCAGTATTTAAGTAATTCCATGTGGCCTCGGTGGAGAACATCAAAACACCCATTTGTAAAAATTGTTTTAGTAGTTTGCATACCACGGACTGTCAATAAGCTTATAAGTCTTAATTAATTGCTGGATGCTTACGTCCAAATCGTAATGACACTCGAAGCCTTTATCGTAAATCTTCTGACTACTCACAATATAATCTCTCACATCGGGGTCCTTGGTAAACTCCGCTTTAATAATTTCCAGTGGCAAATACTGGCCGATTTTTTCAGCCAATTGGAGTTTATTCATATTCATATCGTCGTGGCCTAAATTATACGTTTCATCTTTGCAGGATTCCCAGTTATCAATCAAGAATTTAAATGCCCGGCAGACGTCCCAAATATGAACATAATTTCGCATGAATTCGCATTCATATAGGACTATCAATCGATCGCGAAGAGCGCGAAGTACAAAATTGTTAACCAGAAGATCTGTGCGCATTCGGGTCGACGGGCCACACACAGTGGCCAACCTAAAGGTGGCACAATTCTCAGTATTACGAAGCGCCGTTTCGGCATCAACCTTTGTCTGACCATAAAGAGACACCGGATTAAGAGGAGATTTTTCTGTCACAACCGAACCGTCCACACTTCTGCCATATCCCGAGTTGGTACACGGATAGATGACACGTTGAGTCTTAGACTTGTTTTCTATAAGCCACAAATTTGACTCCAAGTTTACCTGTGTGGCTTCGACGGGTTTTCTATCACATAACGGAAAGCCCACCAAAGCGGCGAGAGGAATAATGATGTCTGCCTCCTGTAATAAAGACGAATATAAAGAGGTGTCTCGCACATCTCCCTTAACAAAAGAAAAATTATCGTCGTGGACATATCTAAGAAGTGAGTCGTGAGTATAAAGCAAATTATCTAATACTGTTACCTGGTGATCTGGCAGTAAAAAATTTACTAGTTCGCTGCCTATGTATCCGGCGCCGCCGGTAATCAATATCTTCATTACCATTTAATCCTTCCTGTGAGTATATCTTTAAGCATTACCCAGTCGCATGCTTTGGCCCATATTGGCCTAGAAAACGCAGCAGGCGTGTTCTTTTCAAAAAAGAAATGGCCTGACCACGCAAACGGATAGACTACAAAGGGAGTGAGTAACAAAAGGACCCACGATTTAAGAATGATTGCGGCAGCCAAAGTTAAGACTGTAACACACTGACCCATTACATGCAACCGCCTACAAATCCGATTTTGATGTAAAGTTAAATAGTACTCGTAGTATTCCTTAAACGACATTAACGCCCCTTCGTTGCACAACTTTGGTTGCACACTCGTTCGCAAACCTAATCGCGGCGCGGATATCTTGGGTTTCTAGATAATTGACGACTAAGCCCGCTAGGAAGGTGTCTCCTGCTCCCGACATATCTTTCACTTCTACCTTGTCTACTGGGAATATTTCTCCTTTGTGCTTGCACCCGCCACTGCCTAATGTAATAATCATGTTATCTAAATTGTCAACTGTGTGCTCGGTCTGATTGAATTCTTTCTCGTTGATTTTAATAAACTTAGCCTTTTTGCACCATGGGCCTAATATCTTTTTAGTATCTAGAAAAACCTTAGGATGATTTTCACAGATAAAAGCTATATCATCTTCGCTTAAGAAACCTTTATTATAATCCGACACCACAATAATCTCATATCTCTCTAATAAAGAAGCTGTCAAATCCTCAATCCGGCGAACACTTTCTTCACCGGAATCAACACGTAAAAACATATGATTAGTTTTCTCGTCTACATACCGTGTCTTCTCAATTTCTTCAACGTTACTAAGAGAATCACAGGGCGCGTCCAGCTTAAGAATGTTCGCCACCACATTAGACGCCATCCCTCCGTTGCTACGCGTTGTAGTAGGCAAAAAGATAGGCACGGGGGCATCGGGACACATACGATCGCATTTTCCATAAATGAAAACGTCAACACACGAATCCCCTATAACCAAGACGCTCATTTAATCCTCTTCTGTCCCGTTATCCTTAGCGCTGTTGGGTTCAAGTGCGAAGGGAAGCTTCGTTTCTCGTCCGGTCTCCTGAGGATCACAAACACGCCTATAAACACCACCCGACGGCTTTACAATGGTTGGGTGACGATCATAATCAAAAACATAACCATGCGGGTTGCAGACACCAGGGATTGTATCAATATCACATACGGAACCGATCAACTCAATATCCTCCTCATCATAATAAGCGGTATAATGATCATGGCGCGAGGTGTTTACTTTCTTAAGAAGAGCTTGGGGATCATATTTAATTCCATAAAGATCAAAAAAGGCGGCCGCCTCTGTGGCAAAATTTTCAAAAGATATTATATGATCGGGATCATAAAACCAGCCATCCTTTAGGAAGCGCTGTAAGTGGGGACTCTCACGATGAAAATATCCGTGTCTGGCGAGCATTGTTAGATCGGCAATTCTTCTGGTTTGCCAAAAATATAAATGGCTGTGGGGCTCACGCTGAAACATGTGTGGCCATAGTAATAGCCTCTTAAATTTTTCTTTATCAAAAACAAAGTCGTCGTCCCGAGCCTCTTCCATATATGTTGAGAGCGCCTTGTCCCAAGGATTTCTACAAATGGTAACTATTTTATAGTCCGCTATGTGTTTAAATCCATAGTAGAGATAATAGTCGACTAGGGGCGCATGTAAATGACCACCCTCCTGAAAAGGCGACCAGAAAAGAGACTCTTCATCGCAATAAGGGCGCAAAAACTCCGAAAAAGCCTTCCCTCCTGTCTTGGGAATATGAATAAATATTAATTTTTTCTCATGTGATATCATTTATGTTTTTCCTTCCAACTAATCTCCCAATCTTTAAACTCTGCGGCCAGACAATCTATCTTATAGTCCTTGCGTCCCCCCGCAATTTCTTGAATCTTATTTTTAGCTGTATTACGAATGCCATTGAGGCCATGAGTCAGCTCTAAATTGTTGCCATCTTTAATACCCTTCCGGTAATTGGACTCGTTGTGCCAAATATGTAAATTCATTTGGGCAAGAACCACAATTGCCCGAATAGACCGGGCGTCAATAGGGCCTGATTCCTCCAAAAGGAGCTGAATATCGTGCACAATATCGCTAATTTCCTGTGCATACTCCTCTTTATGGTCGGCGATAAACACTTCTTTGAGCTGTGCAATGGAAAGTCTATCTATTAATTCGGCCAAGGTAGGTAAATATTTTCTATTTTTCATCAGGGCCTCCGAGGATGCGCGAGCGACGGATTTCAAGAAGCCACTCTTTTTCGCACTCCTGGATGATTTGACGTGCTATCTCCTCTGCCTCTGGGGTGTTTTTTCGGGTGAGCGATACATAAATACTATATGCTTGAATTTTGTGACAACCGTCCCATCGTAGTTTTGCATCTCCCAAAGGATAATCATGACAATCAAAAAGCTTATTCCAATAAAGTTCTTCCCATTCTTCCCTCCAGAAACAAGATTGATGATGCTCCACCTCAAGGGCTAGCGTCTTGCGAGGATCAGTATCCTCAAAGCGGTCACGATTTGTTGTAGGGCCCCACGGTGAAATCCCAGCTAGAATAATGCCGTCCTCTTTTAGATGTGTATATAATTTGGCATGAAGATAGGGTAAACACTGAGGAGGTAGATGTTCCAAAAATTCCCAATGCGAGATAATATCAAATTGCATATCGGCGCCAGCACTATCTTGTAGGACGAATGGCTGCGATAAATCATGATTAAACAGTCTAGTTCCATAATACTCTACCCATGCTGGGCGCCTCATCTGTAGCGGATAGGGCGTCCCCTCGATACCGTATGCATCATGTCCACGGTCCGCAAGGTCCTTAACTATGCGGCCGCCAGCACACCCCAACTCTAAAGTGACAAGGGGGTGCCCGAGGCCGTAATGTTCCTCTAGGGCCTCGATATAAGACAAGTTCGTAGTATCATCATGCGTGGCGCCGATGGGAGACGTATAGTCTGGGCTGCTTTTGCAATAGGGGGTTGTGGTTATAAGTTTCATTTTTTATTCCTTGTGATGTACGGGAATCATAGCGATGCCCGCTGCATCGAGTTCCGCTAGGGCCGTGGGAGAAAGAGTCCCCGATGTCTCTGTGTATACCACCTCAAAGGATCCGTCGGCAACGTTGTAGGCATAGGCCTCTGTAGCCGGTTGCCAACTGGCTCTTAGGAGAACGCTCAGAGCGGTGGCCACCAGTGGCCTCCCATCGTGTGTGCGCCACGGAGTATCGCCGCTAGCGGTGAGGGCTTTGACATCTATTAACCGTACGTGCGGGATATCAATTCCGGACCATGGTCCCGGGGGAAAAACATCCTCTTGCGGGCCGACAAATGGTACTATAACAGGAAAGGAGAGGCTATCCGTTAATATACAGCCACCTTGAATCTCCAATGTATGATAATTATCCCAGAAAGCATCGTTATAGCCGGCTTTAAGTAAGTGTTTCCAAAATAAGTTCTCATCGTTCTTCTCTTTTTGAATATCCTCATAAATGTACCATATATATCCTAATACAAGGGCCTTCTCAAAAATACTGGTGCCGCCGTTAAGGGCATGATAAGTATAAGCTTGGGGGCATAAATATCCATATTCTTTAGGCAGTCGCGACCACTTCAGTGATGACAGGGCCAAAAATTCATGAAACTCAAATTCCAGGGAAACCCGGTCTCCGTGGGGCGCGCCTACAATACTCAATTAACTGTTCCCAATAGGTGACCATTCGATCGGTGGCTTTTACCGCGATAAAGCTCCCATTTTGATGTACCAAATCATGATCCTTTAAGCGCTCATTTAAATCGGCGCTGAAATCTTTGAAGATAAGGGTGTCGCAATCGAGAAAAACCACAATTTCATCTCGATGCTGTCGAATATACGTAAGATACAGCTCCAAACGAAATAGCATCAAATCATGATAATCACTATTGTCGGTAGCTCCTGCTAAATTAATAGGCGCAATCAATCCATTGTCATCGCGGGGGCAGATGATCACTAATGAGTCCGCTAGCGATGCCGGGCATCGGGGAGCCAGCATAGTACACGCTAATTCATAGTAGCCTCCTGTAGCAAAAATATAAGGGTTAACCTTCATTAAGATCCTAATGCCTCCGTATAGTAAGCCACTGCTTCTACCAATCCCGTCTGCAAATCCACATTTATTAAAGGAGAGTCTCCTATCAATTCTGATACTTTTGCAACATCTATCTTCTTTTCTCGTACTCCCACATATTTGGTCATATCATGTTCTATAAGGGAGTTATCATAATTATAACACTCGCACACCATTTTTGCAAATGTATTTATAGTATGATCCTGACCAGAACCTAAATTAAATATTTCGCACTCTTGCTCTAACAGCCTTAAGATTGCTGCTACTGCGTCCCCTACATGAATAAGCTCCCTACGCTGTTCCCCATCACCCCAAACTGTAAACTTTTCTCCTTTATTTTTAGCATTGTAGCAATTGCGAATAAAATCAAAAATAAAATGGTTATCATCCAACTCAAAGCCCGGTCCATATAAGGTCGAAGGAATAAAATAAAGCCATTTTAAGCCAAATTCTTTCTCAATTGACTGAAGTCCCAGAAGCAGCATCCTTTTTGTCATTGCATAAGTATACAAACTTGGCTCTGGCTGCCCGAGAAGGTAATTCTCCTCTTTCATGGGGATATCTGGAGCATATGAACAACTAGTTCCCATACAGATCATCTTTGCACTTGGTTGATGATCCACCCAATAGGTCAATATATTGGTGTTGATTATCTGGTTTTCAATCCACTGATTGCCGGGATGTCTAAGGCAATAGTCGCCGGCTTTGGTGACCGCTGCGAGGTGGAAGATATAGTTAAATTTAACTCCCTCATAGTGCGTAATCAAATTTGGAAGATCTTTAAGGTTGGCGGTTTTCGTATTACACACATAAATTTCATGTCCCAGTGCTTCTAATCGAGGTACGAGATGTTTACCCAAAAAGCCTGTGGCGCCTGTTACCAAAGTTTTGATCATAATTTCTCTACCACCCTAATACTCGGAAAAGGCACTATAAATTTAACGCCCTCATCTATAAGAGACTTATTCTTGGCTATAATCTCATCAGCAAAATTATGTGACAAGAGTAGGTAATAGTGTGGTCTATCGTCAGAACTTTCGAGCGTAATTGGAATATGGGACTGAGGTAAATAATTGCCAATTTTTAGTTCATTAATCTCGACTGCCTTATCCACCAGCGCGTGATCAATCCCAAAATAGTTTAACAGAGTGTTACCCTTCGCGGGGGCCCCATACGCATATATGGACGCACCTTCAGATTTAAGTTTCTCCAGCATGTGTCGCAGATCGTGCCGGCGCGATTCAATGGTGGACGCGAATTCTTTAAACTTTGCGATAGTATATTTTTTATCATTTTCGAGCAACTCCTCAAAGCGCTCTGTTTTCTGGTTAATGGAGCCTCCACAATGTGTAATTTTAGCCACGATTGATCCACTGTGGATCTCGGAGTAATATGCATCAAAAATTTCTAGCCCATACGGAGCCAATAAATTGTTCAAACTCTCCAGCGTATAATAACACAAGTGCTCGTGGTAAATGGTATCGAAGTTCAGCTTTTCGATCATTGTGCCAGCATACATAAACTGAACTATAAGCACGCCGTCCTCTCTTAGAGACCATTTGATGCCATCGATGACACTATGTAATTCCTCTAAGTG
>Ga0209756_1003787_pt1 | contig 12056 bp, 34 predicted proteins | sample ETNvirenome_6_85_FD_184071 | JGI IMG/M metagenome (GOLD analysis project Ga0209756, IMG submission 184071) | Marine viral communities from the Pacific Ocean - ETNP_6_85 (SPAdes) (version 3) | ecosystem: Environmental > Aquatic > Marine > Oceanic | place: Pacific Ocean | collected 2013-06-19
CCTAGCCGTCATCGCAAAGCACGGTGGTATGGTATCAGGTGAACTACCCCCATTGAAAATGACAGGAGGCGAAGAAGAATGACACTCTACCGTGACTCTGAGAACTACTGCAACTGCACCTGCGGTGGTTGCACCATCTCCATACAGAACGAATTTATCTGTATTGATTGCGGCGCTCGTTGCTGGCCGCTGTTCCTACCCACCACAGATGAGGTGAACGCATGATTGGTTGGGACTTCGCGCACAGTGGAGACCTCGGTGGTTTGCAGAACAGAAAGGTGGCAACATACAACATCGTGTTAGGGCGTAAATCCATAGACGTGTCTGTGTATCTGTGTTGGGATGACGACAAAGAAGGTGCGGATGATGACCGATTCTATGACCTGTTTGTGGACGGGCGCTGTATCAATGACGGCGTGCCGTGGCACGACGACGATGAAGGTGTGCCGACTTACGAAATAGTGGAAGAGGCAATCGCATCCCTGTTGGGGGTGAACGCATGAGTGAGCCTGACTTCGGAGCGATGGTTCCCGACGTATTCCAACAGACCTGCCTCACAGTAGACACGGACATGGGCAGCGAGGTCATACCTTTCGATGTCCTGTGCAGTTCCTACTTCAAGGCCACGGACTTGGGCATCCTCATCAGCGAGGCAACTACCTCTGACTTACAGCGAGCCAACCTTCACGACCACATCAGAGACTACATCGAAGGCGAGCCTTACATGGACACGGTGCGAATCGAAGAGGGATGGCTTGCTTACCTCACCATGCCCGGCTACCTTGACCGAACCGACTACACACTACATGAAACAGAGGAGGAGGCGCACGCCTACCTCGCCGAGACTTACGCATTGGAGATGAAGAAGAATGATGTTTTGTTATAAAGAAACGATAAAGGTTAGAGGACAGTGATTGAAATGAAAACGAATTGGGTTAAAGAAGTAAGCAAGGTATGGGTAGGCTGCATTGGCTGCTACAATGAGGGCAACCTCGTTGGCAAGTGGATGGATGCTGACCAAGTGGACCTTTGGTGGAGAAGCGTACCCCTCTTCACTCAAGGTGTGCTGAGAGAAGATGGAGAAGAACATCTGGTATGCACCAAGCCTGACCATGAGGAATGGCGCATCCATGATTACGATGGGCCAATCGCATCCTGTTATCGAGAGGAACATCCAGACATTGATGAACTCATTGAGATGATGAACTTCATCGACGAAGACCCTGACACATACACAGTAGCACTCATGGCTCACCGTGACAGAAGCAGCGATGCACCAACGGCATCAGCCATTGAGGAACTAGCACACGAGGTCATTCACATTGGTTATCGGTGTGACCTCAAGGACTACTTCATGGAGTGGGCCTACGATGTGGGTTTCATGACAGATGAAAACCCCATGCTATCATACATTGATTGGGAACACTTCGCAAGAGATTGCATGTACGATTACAGCGAATACGAATACAACGGGAACCTATACATCGTGAGGGATAACTGAAGGAGGAATAAACATGAAAGGAATACAGACAGAACGAGAGAGATTAGACAGGCAACTGCGAGACAGAGATGGAAATAGAATGGTAGCATACAATACACACATGACAGATGAACGTGGTGTCATCTGGTGCATGGTATCAGAGAATGAAATGGGGTACAGACCAATGACAGGAAAGGGTCCCTTGGCTGCGCCTTGGTACTTGGCACACCTTGAACATCACACAGATGAGGATGGCAAGGTGGATTACCCTGCGCTTTGGAAGGCTGCCGATAAGGTAGTTGATGATTACAATTGGGAGAATGGTTACACACCCCTAGAGGTTACAGAAATCGTAGCATCATCCATGCGACTAGGAGTACAGAGAAAACACGGAGTGATTTGAAATGAAAACAGACACAAGCATACACAGAGTAGAATTGAAGCACGCAAGAGATGACATCATCCGACACAAGCCGGTGCAGATTAGGATGTGGAACAGACCCGGCACAACCCGGTTCCCTGATGGGGTAGCATACCTCAGTATTGATTGGGAGTTCACTCACATAGGCATTAGGATGTTCACACATGACCGTCCAACAGCAGAGGTTGAACAGATGTTGAGAGATGCCAAAGCATGGTCAATGACTGTGCAGAAAATCACTGACAACATGGGTTTCACAACAGGAGAAGCATACACAAGCGAGGAGGAATAAATATGTCATTGAGAATAGGAATAGCAAGTGAAGAGAAAGCAGAAGAGTTTGACAAAGAAGAGATACAGTTAGTCGCAGGGTTTGAACTAGGCGTGCTGTGCATGACAGCAGGTATCGGTGACATCGGTGAGCGTAAGTATGGTACGACCATCACAGCAGAGGAAGCGCGTGAACGATTCATGGTAGCCATGAAAGTCAATGGTTACAATGAAGCCACGTTTGCATACAAGTGGCTGTCCAACCTTGACAACATCAAACGCATGGAAGCAACGGACTGGTCATGTAATGTGAACAACGAATCACAAGAGGAGTTCCTACACAAGATGAGAAACGATGCCCTCGATGAAGTACTGCGAGGCGTGGACTTGGAACACATCAGTAAGCGCACAGGAGAAATCCGATGGCATGATTTGGAAGAGCAGCGAGGGAGTGTACGCAACATCGTTGGAACCATCCTATCAGGTGACGACTCTTGGTATGAGGGTGACCACTATTGGATTGTTGAGTTACTCACTGATGCATACAATATGTGGGACAGCGACAAACCATTCTACGGAGAGAAGTATCTGTGTTGGGATGAGGACAAGAGCAAGGCGTACTTGAGCAGCACACCACAGGAGGAAGAGTGATTGAAATGATGATGAAAACGAGACATGGATTGGCACAGTTCCTGTGTACAATCACAGATGAAGATGGACAACAGACAATCGTATTGGAGTTGATGAACGAATGACTGGTACATACAAACAATGGAGTGAAGTAGGCGTAGTTACAAACTACGATGAGGGTATAGACAAACGTATTGGGAGAACGCGAGGCCGCTACTACAATAACTGCGGTAAGCCGATGACTGGTACAGCAGCAGCCATCATCAGTACACTACACGCAGCAGGGCCAGACCTAACACTACGAGCAAAGGATATGGTGAACGATGCTACACGTAGAGGGTATGCTCACGACTGTGGCAAAATGGTTCAGCGACAACTACCCTTGCGAGGCCAAACATCCTGTGGTGAAGATGAGTTTGAAGGTACGTTACTAATCTTCTACGACCTCACTGTACCCGATGATATGGATTCACTTACAAACGGATATGGTGGATGGAGGAGAGCAGTTGATGACGAAGGTGAGTACACAAATTTCAAGGAGATACGTGTTGTTTCCTCTAATGAGGGCACCGCCTATTCCAGAGCCAACTACCTTGTCAATAAACACATCGCCGCATACGTTGAGGAACTCAAGGCTGACTACATGACTGATACAGATTGGTCAGACAAAAGTATGAGTCAAACAACCACGCGAGATGAATGCCTTGATTGGATGCTTCAGCGATGGAACTCGAATCAATGGGTGGACTTACTCAGTTACAGAATAAAAGACACTGATACCTACTACAAAGGTGAGTGCGCATGGGAGGACCAAGAAGGCGAAGGAGGAAAGTGCAAGCATCATTATGGAATTGTTTATGAGAATGTAATTCAATATACCTTTGATGAGCGACCATACACAATGGAAACAGAATGGCTGTACCTCGATGAGTATGAAGGTGACGAGAGTGAACTACTCAAGTCACTCGTCAATGACGAGGATGTACTTGCATACATCAAGAAGCAAATCCCCAAGATGAAAACAAACAGCCGCCGATGGATTCATGCACCTACTACACGCGGTCACTATTCACTTGCATGGTGGCGTTGGATTCAACAGGAGGCTAAGTACAAACTGGAGCATGATGCGAAAGTTGCACAAGTAGAGCAAGACCAAGTACGTGATGGATTTGAAATCAATGGATGGAAGTTTGTTGCAGGTTATGTTTCAACTCGCTATGGTCGGCAGTTGGATGATGTCACACCATCAAGGTGGCATCCCATTGAACCTGTATACAACTACGAAGTACTTAACCAATTTATATTCCGAAGCAAGGCTCACGCCGAGGATTTCGTAGCATCAATCCTTGACCACAGACACTTGATGGTTGGTCGCCAAATGAACAAGGGAGGCGCACTTATTGGCCCCCTTAACATCATAGAAAGAAAAGTAGGGGTCAGCCTATTATCACACAATCCATACAACAGTAGAGATGCAGACCCGACACTACTCACACCTGAACAGGTAGTTGAGATATGTTACACGAACGGAACCTTCCCCGAAGATTATCCTTTCAGCAGTAATACTCTATGCACGTTCACAGAGGAGGAGGAATGAATGGGAACTATCATCAATAGTAAGGAGTTGAAAGAGGACTGTCTGATATAAAGAAACGATAAAGGTATAGAGAGTGATTGAGATGATGACAAATAAAATTGGACGAACAGAACTATGGAATGCAACCGCACATCCTACGACGAAGACCTACGATGACAGGGAAGGTGTAACTTTCACAGAGTATGTCGTTGAAGTTGCGGAGAAAGTAAGGAAGCACTATGTGGTGCGCGGTGTCAAGTCGATGACTGAAGCACGACGTATTGTAGATGAGGAAGGCACTTACGGAGGTTACGAAGGTGACATCATAGTTGCTGAAATCGACGGGAGTTTTTGTGGTATTGCAGACTACAAGTGTACGCCTGTTGAGGTGAACAAATACTCAGCGTGTGCATTCAAAGGACGATGCTTCGATGACCCTGAGCCAGAGAAGTTCGGCGCACCATACATCTACTGCACATCATATCTTGATGGGCATGAAGGCGGAGTATGTATTCAATGCCAAGCGGCACTAGAGAAAGGATGGACACTACGACCAAAGAAGGAGGAATGAAAATGATAAGAGATTTGAAAGCAAGATTGAGAGCAGCCATCAAAGAATGGCAGAGGGACGAATGGGAACGGAGTGGGCGAGTACCAGATATGTATGTCAGTGACTACGGTTACAGACTAGAGGTACAGTTCACAGATGAAGAACACGACGACCTATACACAACAAACGAGGAGGAATGAATATGACAGAAGTAACAGTAGACATAGACATAGATGACGCAGTAGAAACTGCACTGGGAAACATAGACATAAGTGATTACATCGACAACGATGAGGTACAGGAACTACAGGAACAGATGGCAAAACTATTGGAAGTCATCAACCTACCCGAAGAACCACCATCAACACACGAGATAATTACACACGCACCACTTGAGGATGTACGTGACATCTACATGGCACGACGTGAGGAACGATACGACATCATCCGATACATGAGCAAGCCTGAACTTGTAGCATGGGCAGAAGAGAATGACTACGACGTTGATGGCATGACTGTCAAGCAAATACATGAGTTGGTACTATGAACACAGACGACTTAGATAACATGAGCCGAAGAGATTTGGTGGAACTGCTTGAAGCATACAATGAATCACTCGCAGAAGTCGAGCGGTTGCGTGAAGTGCTTAAGTTATTTGAACACCTAGAATTAACGCAACTAGAAAACTTCAGACTTGAAGATTGGTTAGGCATTTATCACAAAGATGTGTTGCGGGAATGGTGCGATTATCTTGGAATACCGGAGGTGGATGAATGATTGACACAGACAAATACGAGGATGAAGAGGAAGAATTATCTTTCGATGAATATTTAGAGAAGCACAATTACCCTAATGGTAATTGGTTCATGAAGGAGAAGCCGAAAGACTGTTACGAGTTCCAAGCCATTGTGCATGAAGCATACGGCAACGGTTCTCTTGCTGGAATACAGGGTGATTATTGTTGTGTAGTGTGGCTCAAAGGTGAGCGCACAGGGTCTGTTACACTTGCCTATGATTATGATTGTAAAGAATACTATTTACAAATTGAGGAGTTGATTGAATGATTGACACAGACAAATACCAAGGACACGCACCTGCGCCTTGGAGTTGCGGCCAAGCAACAGAAACTAGCATGGATATATTTGGCCCATCAGGACACTGGTTGGCTAGGGTAGAGTCTCACAGTAGAAACTCCGTCTACCTCATCGCAGACGCACCACTTCTCCTTGAAGAAGTCAAGCGGTTGAAGATTTACGAGCGACTTGTTCTTTGCATCGCTTATCATCAACAGTTGCCCGATGGTCTTTATGTTGATGAGGAATTGATGTTGAGGGCAAGAGAACACTTACGAAAGAATGGAGAATGGGAGGATGAGGAAGAATGATTGACACAGACAAATACGAGATACCAAAATACGAAGATGCAAAGAAGGTAGTTCAAGATGCTGGACTCATTGAAGAGAACGATGGACACCCCGATATTTTTTACAGAAAGATAGCACAACTGCTCGCAGAAGTCAAGCGATTGCGCGAGGACTACAAACGTGTTAGAGCGAAGTATGTCGCAGCGTTAGATTATGTCGTGGAAGGCTACGCATATTGTGAGCCTTGCGAGAGAGGATGCTTTGTTGAACAATTTACTGATGGCGGCGACGACATTTGTGTTTGGTGTGATGGGGTGATAGAATGATTGACACAGACAAATACGAAGGACATACACCTGCGCCGTGGATGATGGGTGAATACAAAGGTCGCCCTTCTATTCATGCAGGTAATGAAACATTTGTGAGAAGTATAGCGAGAGGACTTAACCCAAGCCAAACAGCAGACCACGCACTCATCGCAGACGCACCACTTCTCCTTGCAGAAGTCAAGCGACTCCAATTTTCAGCCTTTAACCTTAGCAATATCATCTACGACACTGAACTCGCAGGGCAGAAGTTGTGGGAAGAGAAAGAAGAATTGGAAATGGTTTTGAACGAATACGAGGCAGACCCCGAAACTACAGGTGGGATGTTTGAGGATTTACGAGCAGAAGTCAAGCGGTTGCGTGAAGAAGTCGAACACTTGCTGAAGTATCAGGGTATTGTAGAGGAATACGATGTATGCTTTGCACCTGAAGACCACACATCTCCATGGCAATTACTAATGGAAGAGCACAGAGGTGAAGAAGAATGATTGACACAGACAAATACGAAAGGACAACACCCGAACTTGAAGAGTTTGAAGGAGAGAACTTGGGGGATTTGATAACGAACCTGCTCGCAGAAGTCAAGCGGTTGCGTAAAGATAGGGACTTGTTATGGGATGCCATACGCCTATCAGGAACAGGCGCGTATCGAGAAGAAGAAATCGCTTTTTGGCATGAGAAACTTCTCAATATGAATGAAGCCGAATTGAAAGAGGCTTTCAAAGAACACTACGAGGATGATTGAATGATTGACACAGACAAATACGAAGGACGCACACCCGGCCATTGGTCGGTAACATCAATCCGTGATGGAAGCATACCGTGGAACACGGCTGACGAGGAACTGTGTGCAGACGCACCACTACTGCTCGCAGAAGTCGAGCGGATGCGTGAAGCCCTCTTGACACTACGCAACGACTGTCAAATGATTCTCGACGGCGATGATATGTCAGGGATGAGTGACCGTGAATTGTTTGGGGCCATGAAAGCCACAGTTCTTGTGGGATTAGGGGATGAAGAAGAATGATTGACACAGACAAATACGAAGGACACACGGAAGGGCCGTGGGAATGGGGTAGTTATGAACACACTCAATATGAGGCCGAACCCCACCCTGACAAGTTATTGAGAAAGGATGCACCACTTCTCCTAGCAGAAGTCAAGCGGTTGACTCAATTGAATTACGAACAGCGAGTGGAAATGCAACGATTACGTGATGCGTATTCGGCAATAGCCACGTTGGTCGAAAATGTATGGGGGACTTTCAATGATTGACACAGAACAAATAGCACATTGGACACACGCGATAAAGAACTCAGGGTATAGTGAGAAAGAAATCGAGGCTGACCTGAAGTCGCTGAATAATCTACTCGCAGACTACAAGCGGTTGCGTGAGGAAATAGGAGATTGGGCTTTAGTATACAAACAACTACAGGAAGAAAACAGAGAATTAGAAAAAATAATTAGAGAATCGGAGGAGGATTGGGGAGATGAATAACACAGACAAATACGAAGGACACCAACCTGCGCCGTGGCGTTGGGTAAAGCCCACAGGTGAGTGGTTTCTCTATGCAGAACAGGGCAACTACTCGGACTTGAACCATATACAAGGGAATGGTATTTGGCTACCCGATACTTTCTGTCGTTTGGGTAAAGGATTAGACCCTACACACAGAGAGGTCAAAGTAACATACGACTTGATAGCAGACGCACCACTTCTCCTTGAAGAAGTCAAGCGGTTGCGTTACCACTTGCAGAAAGCCGAGGAACTTCTTGAACAATGGAATGAAAACGGTGAGGGTGAATACTATTGGGATGGCGAAGAATACAGATTCAGATACGAGGGGGAAGAAGAATGATTGACACAGACAAATATGAAGGGCACACGGAAGGACCGTGGCGAGTTGATAAGACAAGTGGAATAGTCACAGAAGCCGGTATGCCGGTTACCGCTTTAACAAATCAACGATTCCAAACGATGACACTCATGGCCGACGCACCACTTCTCCTTGAAGCATACAAGCGGTTGCGTAAAGTCCTACAAGACATTAGATTAGATGCGCTTGTAATGATGGCTAATGGAGTTGAAAATGCTTACTCCATTGTGCTACAAGCAGAACGAGTGCTACAAGCAGAACGAGGTGAAGAAGAATGATTGACATAGACAAAATAGCGGCATTAAGAGCAACCATTAGAAACTTACAGCGAGACATCGAGCAACTAATGGCAGAAAACGACCGATTGCACGGGGTCATAAGTGAGGCAGTTGAAAACATGGGGAAGGCGATTGAATGATTGACACAGAACACTTCACTTACGAACGCTCGTGGGCAGAGATTGAAACCATGCTTGACAAGGCAGAGCGCAAGCAGAACTGGCACTACATGAAAGTACAGAGTGATAAGGTAGGGCGCATCGAACACATGAGGAATTACAAAGCACTGGAAGGCGTAGTCAAATCACTACGTTGGGTGCTAGGAGATAAGGATGTACAGCATCCGTTGGAGTGATAGATATGGCATACGCAGTAAAATGTGAACAGTGTGGGAACAACTTTACGAAGTTCTCTAACAGAGATGCGAATACGAGGTGCGAAGAGTGCAAACCAAGAAGGGGCAATCGTCACAGAGAGAGAGCGAATGTGGTGGATGATTTCATTACTCGCCTTACTAACTTGGAGACATGGCAAGAGCAGATGGGTATTGAAATGGAACTGTGGCAAAATGCTGTACAAGCAGAGATGCTGAGTAAGGTCGAAGAGGCTGTTCAGGATATTGTAGACCAGCACATCGAAAACATACAGCCGACCTTTGCTCCCAAACTCAGGGAAATAGAAGAGAATCTTGCCAACAAACTGGCTACCATTAACACGCGAGTCATGGCACTGTCGCCTAACAGCATAGCCTTGGACAAATTGAACGACTTAGACACACGCATTGACGCCAAGATTGAGTGGATGGAGGCATTGTTTAATCGTATGAACTCATTGTTAGGGGATGGTCAATGGACCGAACCTGAGAAGAAAGTCAAACCAATTAAGCGCAATGCTATGAAATTAACTTTGCAGACACGAATGACCTTAGTGGATGCTGCACTGAAGTTCATGTTTGAGTTTGGAGATGCAGGGTGTTTATTCAAGCGTGCCGACTTCATAAATGGTGGGCCTTGGAAGGGCATCACCAAAGGTAGTGCTTCTATGGTCATCAAAGAAATGCTCCTAGCAAAACAGATTGTTAGACATGGGCGAAGGGGTCACTACTACGGATTACACCCAGATGAATACGAACGCCGTTGTCCGACGATACCAACTGAGGAAGACGACTCTGATATAAAGAAACGATAAAGATAGAAGGAATGATTGGAATGAAAGCGAAACAAATAGCAAGAGAGATGATGGAATTGGCAAAGTCAATTGACGATGCAGATGAGATGAAAGAAGCATGGCGAGTATTGAGTAGGGCTTACGGTTACTTGAGCCAGAAGGACTCGATGATGGACAGCGAGCGAGAATTGAATGAGATGTTAGGTGATGACGAATGAGCCACCCAATGCACTGTCCAGTGTGCGACGATGACTTTGACATAACACTCAAGTGTATGTCCTACTCAGGTGGCACAGTTGATTCATGCGGAGAGGCTAACAGCAACATCAACCTGACAGCCGACTGCCCTGATTGTGGCTTCATAGTCATAGCCGATTTCACGTATGATAAGCAGATGAGTAGAGACCTGATGAGGGGGGCTAACGAAGATACTCACGAACCAGTGGGTGTAACAGTGAAGGCTTGGGCAGAGAAGTGGATGACCAAGGCAGACGCAGAAGAATACTACAAGGAGCACGAGTGAATGGCTAAACTACTGATGAGATTAGAGACAGACGAATGGGTTTGGGAACATTACTTGGAGGCATGAACATGAGCAACGAACTAAAGAAGCACAACCAAGCACTAGTCCAATACCTATTAGGCTACGACACAAAGAGTAACTTCACTCACGTATTGCGGGATGCATTAAACGACCCAGAGTTTTGTAGGTGGAGCGTGACTGATACCAAAGCATTGGCTGAATACCTTGACACTCAATGGGGCATTGGCCTAGTCAAGCATTGTGATGAGGTCATAGAAGAATGGAGGAGAGACTATGAGTGAAGAAGAACTGTATCATTGTGAAGGTTGCGAGCAAGACTTACCCATAGATGACTTCGGTAATCATGAGGAGTTGTGCAACATTTGTTTAGAGAGTGCGTATGACAAAGCGGAGTATCTTGCTTCAGTCAATACGTACTTAGATGAGGATAGAAGGAGAGGAATGTAAATGAAACAAAGCGATATTGACGAGCGAGTGAAAGAACTGACAACCGAAGCAGAAATGCTAGGCAAACAAAAGAGAATGCTAGAACTACTGGAGGAGTGTTCCAAGTATGGATACGAAGTAGAACTAGTAGATGCGCACCATCCAGACCTATTCGATGGGCCACCTTACGTAACTCTACGATGCAAAAGAAGTGGTGTATGGTGTACAGTTGGGAGCAGGAAAATGCTTGAAGGTTACGAATGGGAGCCAAGCACATGGTATTTCCCTGACGGTATCTTTGGAGATGGTCATGTGAAAGTATCAGACATCTGGGAAGGCATCGAACCACCTGCCCCCCAGTTGAAGGAAGAGGTACTATCATCAAAGCAGACAACCCTTGACGAATACACGGACACAAAGGTGGAGAGCAAGAAGACTGAATCAGGTGCGTACCGAGTATCATGGGGCGGCCTAGGAAAGAAGGAGGCGAACGAATGAGTGTTTCTAAACAGGACTTAAGATGGTCACAACTCATGTCTAATCTTGAGTCAGTTACGCAAGCAGCATTTGATATGCGCAATCACCAAGATATGACTGAGAGGCAATACGACATATTTAGTGACGCCATCTACATACTAGAAATCGAGGCTAAAAGGATAAGGAGGACGAGTGAATGAGTGTTAGAAAGAACGGAGTACTCCTTGCAGATACAAAGTATAGGCTAGGCTCACTCCAACAAATGACAAAGCAAGAACTAATTGAAGAAATACTTGGTACACATGAGTGGGATTATTTACTTGAGTACGGTATGGTCGTGGAGGAGTCGGCGTGAGTGATGTATATGAAGTAGTGTTCGGAGGTAAAGAATACGATAACCCTGAAGACTCATCAGAAATGGAGCCAAGAGAATGTCAGATATTTGACTGCATTCTTGAGGCGAGAACATTTGCAAAGGAGAAAATTACTGAGGAACATCCACGAGTATGGATAGAGATGTGGAGGACTGGCAAGGCTTGTCCTATTCTTGTGGAGGTGACGGCGTGAACCCGTGTCATGTTTGTGGAGAACACATGCTGTACCTATGGACTATGATGCCTGTGTGTGTCAATAAGAGTTGTGAACAATGCGTGGAGGTGAAGGCGTAATGG
>Ga0209756_1003788_pt1 | contig 12048 bp, 14 predicted proteins | sample ETNvirenome_6_85_FD_184071 | JGI IMG/M metagenome (GOLD analysis project Ga0209756, IMG submission 184071) | Marine viral communities from the Pacific Ocean - ETNP_6_85 (SPAdes) (version 3) | ecosystem: Environmental > Aquatic > Marine > Oceanic | place: Pacific Ocean | collected 2013-06-19
AAGCAGCTAAAGTTATTATACCGCTCTCAAATCTCGTTTTAAGGATTATTTTTATTTATTTAGATTTCTTACGAGAAATCAATATCTTCCAACCCAGTATCATCTTCTTCAGAAGAATCAGCAGCAGTCTTCTCTTCTTCATATTCTGGGGTTGTGGTATCAGGCACATCAACCTGAAGTTCATCTTCAAACTTGTCAAAGTAAAGAAGGAGGTTTGTTAAAAGGTAATCGTAATAAAGCTTTTTATCTTCTTCATCACCGAGCATTTCATAGGCGTCAACTATTTGAGTTTCTATCTTTCCGTAAATATCATCGGCAAAATTACGACCTGTGTCTGACATATCACGAGTTGCGTTTTCATCATCTGGGGTTTCTTCATCAAATACATCTAGGAACTCGCCACCTATTTCTTCTGACTCCTCTTCATCGCCAACATCTAACACTATTCTTTCTAATAAAACGTCTTCATCAATAATATAGGATTCTTCAGCCTTCTCAAGCGATTGAGGAGTAGCGAGCGAGGCTTTAACAGATTGAACAATATGGTTCTTAAAAGAATTACGTTGCTCCACATCAGAGGTCAACATCTTATAACCGTCTTCTATGATAGGAACGATTTTCTTTAAGACATCTTTAAGGACATTAATACCAGTATTTTCGTAAGGTTGATCGCCTTCTACTTCTTCTTTCAGTAACTTACGAATGGCTGACCTAAGTTGTGTCATTTCGTTTAACCGCACTTGACTTTTCTCAATGAGTCTGTTGCGGACATATCCACGAAGGATATTCTCTTGTATAAGTTGGTCTCTGTTAATACTCATTGGTTATCTCCGCTTCTGTATTTTACCATGTTTACGTCTTGGTTTTTTAGTAGAAGCCTTTCTGTAAGTAGGATTTTTATTAGTTTTCCATGGGCTATAAGTATTTGGTGTTCCCGAAAAAGCACCGGGTGTTCCAACTACGGCTCCTGCTAAGCTCACCTCATCCAACAATCCGTCAATCGCAGTGAAGCCTTCGCTATAGGAAGTGACTAGATTCCAGATGTCTTCTTTCTCATCGTCGGAGAGATGTTTAGGCAACTTTGATAAGAACTTGTCTTTATCTCCTGCGAAGATTAGTTCTCTCATCGCAGTGCCGCCCATACCTTCACCACCGAAAGTCTTTGTTGTCACTTGTTCTAACTCTAAACCAGGGTTCTTTCTTTCGGCATAGGAACGCGCTCTATCAAACCGCTTGTCTCCAACGTCCTTGTCGCTTTTGACTAGAACTATGGTGTCACCAGCACTGAACTGGTCTTGGTCAGCAATCATGTCATAAACATCAGCAACGGGTGTTTTTCCCACCTGAATACTTACAGTTATATTAGAATCTTTCGCAGTATAGGTATCCCATATTGCCTTGGATTGTTCTGCCGTGATGCACATCCCTTTGTAGCAACGTTCGTTCTCACCAATAATAATTCTGGCTTCGGTAATACCTTCCATGGAGGCAACGTGTTTAACTAAATCGTAGTGCCCCGAGTGAGGAGGCTTAAATCCTCCTGGGATAAGTGCTACCTTCTTACCTGACCTTTCGGTTATCGTTCGGTTTATAGAAAACTCTTTACCCTCGGTCACTGGGGAGGTCTGATGTTTCCCGTATAGCAGAATACCAAGTATCTGATTGATTGGAGCAAAGTTGCCTGTGAACTTGTATGTAACTCCATCATAATCAAACACGATGCCTTCTGTTGGAGTTGATATGTTTTCTAGGTCGCCGATTTTCCGTAGTTCTCTTTCTAGAACAACCATGGCTTCGGGGCTTAGTCTGCCTTCGTCTGCTTGTTGTTGTAACTGGCTGACGGCATCAGCAACAGATGCTTGTAATCTCTTGGTCTCTTTATCGTTATCAATAATGAACTTACTATTTAAACCTCGGAGAACTTCTACAGAAAACTTATGTATTGCATGTTCAATGGGTTCAATAGCGTGCTTTAATAACAACTTACTTGCCTCCATTGCTTCTCTTAAGTCAGAGAGTTGCTCGGAGTTCAATCCTTTTTTGATAACATTTAAATGAGGTTTACCTGTAACGATACGAGAAATGAGTTGTTCTAATTTATCAGCCGGGATATCGGCATCTAATATAAGTTTTACTCTTTCTAAAACATATTCCTGAACAGTTGAACTATCATTTAAACCAACCGCACTAATAGCAGAATCAATAGACCGTTCTGCTTCATCGGTAATACCACCGTCGCTTATCTTCCCAAGTTGCACCACCGCTGATCTTACAAAATCAAACTCGTGTTCTGCGATATGTGACTGTATTCTTTCAAGGGCGTTATCAATAACGGCAAGCCTGTCACTAAAATCAAAGTTGACAGGTCGTAAGGTTTCAGGATCTCTGGCTTTATGCCCTGAGTCATGAATCTTTATAATACTCTTGTCATAATTAATAACGTTGGTTGCGCCAGGGTGGATTACTTCGCCGTTATACCAGTAATCAGTATTTTCGCCGAAGATAAATCTAATCTCCTTTGGATTAAGACTTTCAACTGCTTTTTCAAAAGCATCAAAGCCACCGACAAAAGAAATAGCCACATCACGACCAGCAAACTTAGCCGCTAAATCAGCAGCAGACATTCCACCTTGTTTAATATTTCCTAGGTTTCTTGCTGCAACGGGCATCTTCTTCTTTATATCATAAGAAAAAAACAGGTTCTGTCCATCAACCTTTTCTTCAGCAGCAAGTCTACCCTTTTCTGCTAAACGGAATACTTCCTTAATCTTTTTGAAGGTAAGGTCTGGGTTGTCATAGAGATGATTTAAGTGACCTGCTACTCCGCCCATTATTTTTCCTCTTTACTGTTCTGCTCTGATATTACTTTAAGTTCTTCTTCTAGCGAGATTATTTGTTCGTTCATCTGCCGAAAGTGGCGTTTGAGTTGAACAAGTTGTTCTGTTGCTAGTTGAACCCTATAAGCATCCCTTTTAGATGAGGGTTTAATATTAGACAAGGATTCTTGAACAGCTTGTAAAGCTGCCATAAAACCCTTTGACTTTCCTTCTGACAAGGAATGACGAAACATACGGTTGAAGTTTAACATCTACTTCTTAGACTTCTTGCTTGAGCGCGAGCGCTTCTTTGGTGCTTCCTTCGCTGCGGGTGCTTCTTCGGCTACTTCTGCTGCGGGTGCTTCTTCGGCTACTTCTGCTGCGGGTGCTTCTTCGGCTACGGGAGCAGGTGCTTCTTCGGCTACGGGAGCAGGTGCTTTTTCGGCTACGGGAGCAGATGTCTGTGTTTGTTTAGCTTGCAGACGAGCGAGTTTACGCTCTCTTCTTCTTCGTGGGCTTGCCATGGGTATTTCCTCCTGTTAGTTGGCTATATAAGTAGTTTAAAATACATCAAAAAACACTTTCGGCTTCTTTTTATACCACGTTTCTGATATATGTCAAGTTTATTTCTACCTAATAAAAACAGTGCCTAATTAGAGACTTCTCTCCGTTAACTAATACCACAAGTAGACAAAGTTCCGTTCATAATAAGCCCAGGTGTTCCTATACTAGCCTTATGAGGTATATAAAAACGAGTGCCGGAAGAAATACCGCCCGCGGGTTCTGCTATCCAAAACCACCCGCCGTCGGCATAATCAATTTCAGTAACACCTTGATTGTCTTGAAAGAGAACATCTCCTTCTGCTAAATCTGTTTCTCCTGGCGTCATGTAAACATAAGCTGTCATGAGAACTCCATTGCCGAAAAATCCTTGTTCACATACTAGCTCTTCGGGTATGTCTGGACCAAAGCCATATAACGTCTTGGCAAAGAAGCCCCCAAACGACGGTTCATCTACGGATCTTAAAACGTCATAAGATGAGATATTTATGTCATTTGGGTTTGAAAGAAATTGACCTGCGTATCTTCGGTCAGAAAACAAATCATCTGTGTTTGCATATGAAGCAGGCGTTGCTTCTTCATGTGGTCCACCTATTTCATACTTATGAGTTAATGCACTTGCCGCTATATTGTAAACGTTGCAAGACATCCCCCTGCCTTCAGCTTCATGTCTTGAAGCAGTTAATACCGACGCCGCGTCGCCTATGTAAACTCTACCACGAGTCGCTGCGACTGTAGTTATTTCTTTTGTTAATCGTATGACTTTCATTTTTAAGAGTAGAAATTATTGCCTAATTCAAATAGACCATCCGAGAAAGTCGCCATCATCGACGAAACATGACTATCTGTGTCGGCTATCATTAAACTAGGGGCACCATTTGCATATGTCATACTTGTTCCATTAGTTCCTGTGCTTGTTGTGGTTCCTGATAAGGTTATGGCATGATACCCTGCGTCCAAGCCATTGTTTCTAACTAATAGTTTCAAGGTCATTGACTCTTCCATGTTAATTATTTTAATATCTATGGCGGCACTGCCTGAGACTTTCACGAATGCGTATTCTCCCAGTGAGGCATCCCAATCAACAGTTCCTCCACCCGAAAATGTTCCTAGACCAACCTCTCGCCCATTAACTCCACCTAAATGTTGAGTTGAGCCCGTGACATATAAGGTGGCGGCATCAATTGTTATATCACCAGATTCACCTGATGCTATAGTTGCGTGACTGTCATCAGCGACTGTCATGGTTACATAACTATCTGCGTCATAGGACCATTTCTGTTGGGTGGTGGAGCTTGACACTTCAAGCTGGGAGTCTGGGTCCGTAACATTGATTCCTAATCTACCGGTAGTTTTGAGCACCATTTGTTGAGCACCATAGTCGCCCGCACCGCCTACTGAGAAATCAAGCCCTGCCGTCGAAGCTCCAAAAAAGGTGTAGTTAGCGCCATTATCCACCTGTAATACAGCACGACCGGTAGTGCCCTCTATTCGTGAGACAATCTGCCCACCTCCATTGTCTTTAACATGAAGACCTTGGCTTGGCTCGTCGGTTCCGATACCAACATAGGAATTGGAACCACTTACAAAGATAGCAGGATTGTCCGTTGCTCCTTGTGTATCTATACGGAAAGCATCTGTTCCGTCAGAGCCTGAAATATGGAGCAGGGCTAATGGGTCTGTTACTCCGATACCAACTGAACCAGATTGGTCAATCACAAACCAGTCACCACCATTATCCGAGTGGTTGCTATTAACCTCCATCACGTTTTTGGCGCTGCCTGGGTATTGACCGAGACCCAAGACGCCCATTGAGCCGAAGGCATCCACGATGTTGAATCGCTGTCCCAGATTTACACCCCCGGCATAGGTTTGACCTCCGGCAGAGTTAAACGTGATAGCGCCTGATTGGACCTTGAACCAGTCGGACGCTCCCTCCGACTGTACAAGAAAGGCAGCACCGTCGTCCTTGATGTGAATAGCAGCAGCGGGCGTGGCGGTTCCTACACCGACTAATCCTGAACCTGTTATACACATAATAGGGTTATCACTAGTATGATTTCCGTGGTCAACTCTGAAGAGAAGATTTTCGTCAGCGTCTACAGACGAAGAGATGTGAAGTTGGGCTGTAGGCGTTATTGTCCCTATGCCCACTTTTCCAGAACCAGTAACATACACGATGGGGTCGGGATGAGCTACCTCTGGGTGGTCTATACGAAAAAGAGGTTCCCCGGTAGAAGATGAGACGTGTAACATTGCCTCGGGGGTTATGTTCTCTCCGATGCCAACAAAACCGCTGCTATTTAATGTAACCTTGTTTTGGCTACCAAGTTTTAAGTTAATGGATTGGTCGGCCTTAGCGTTTATCTCTGTCTGCCCGGTAGACCTTTGACGGAAACCAAAATTAGTAGCAGTATTATGGTCTACATGAGCAACAGTTGCAGCATCCGCCAGACCAGCGCCACCAATAGCGGTTTTACCTAGGCTAGATGTGATGTCTGCATCAGCAGAAACCGAAATACCTGTTCCGTCAAAAGTGAAGTTAGCAGAACCAGTAAATGAACCAGCATCGTTATACTGAACTTGAGTATTTGCACCACCAGGCGTTCCACCTCCACCTCCGCCAACACCAGTCAGATTGGAACCATCGCCATAAAAGGTGCCTGAAACAATCGTGCCGCTCAGCGTCCCTGTTACCATCATGCTACCAGTTACTTGATGTAAATCATCAGCAGAGTCACCAAACTTGTGCGAACCACTAACATATGATATACTGGATGAAACGATTATGTTATGATGTTCTTTTGCTGTTAATATCCCCGATACAGTTAGGTCGCCTTCAATAGCGGCGGAGCCTGTGTATGGAAAGAGATTTACATTACCTATGACGAGTTTAGAAGACATTTTGTTTGGTTCCCGAGATTATCTATGGATAAATAGTTGGATATATAGCAAAATCAACAACTACTCAACAGGAGAAGATAAGTGTTTGCATAACATATAACCCAGATTGCTAGCAACCTGCTCATCCGTATGCAAATCACTATAAATGATTAGTTCGGATAACTCTGTATTTGTTACTGAATCATCATCTGAAAAGAAGGCAATATCTTCGCCTGCTCCTGCTGAACTTGATAATATGTCCATGGTGCTATTTTTTGATGTTGCGCCGAAGATTTTAACTGCGCCTGTTTCGTTTACTACTGCGTATGAATGGAACACACCTAGAGTTTGACTAGTAGAAGATGCTGACAACTCTATACCCTGACCTTCAGTAGTTTCTAAACCATTAGGGCTTAACTTCGCAGTTATATAAATGGTTTTATCTACAAGTGTTTGTAAAGCCACGGGAGGGGCGGCTAGTTCAAGCCACTTACTATCTCCATCAAACTTAACCGAATTGTATTCACTGACATTTGTCTTAACAAGGCTTGGCTGGTGGCTGCCTATACTTTGCATCACATCGTTTCCATTCCCGCTGATATCCGACCAAGTAGTAAAAGGACCAGCGACGGGGGTAGAAGTGTTAGAAGTTGATGCCTCTAAATGCAACAGGCGATTATCAGTAATAGGAAGATTACCAGGGAGAATTCTTTGTCTAATGTTTTCACGGGTTTCGGTGGCTCCTTGTTCCGGGGAGGAATCTAATCCTGTATAAAAGGAACCACTTATAGGTCTCTGGCTTATATTACCAGCACCGTTCTCTGCAACTCTAAAAGGAATAACCCCACAATCATCTTCTTTATATTCGGTTCTTATTTTGTTTCCCGAGATTATAACAGAACTTGCCTGTATTTGGCTGATGATTGGGGATACTGATCCGCTGTTGATTAACTCTTGGAGTATCGTATCAAAACTCATAAAATAAACTTAGAGGACATATCATCATTTAGGTCTATGATTTCTACGCCTCTATCTCCTTCTTTTTCCTGTTGGTCAATAGAACCACTATTATAAGTAGGAGGATATTGTGGAACGGTTATTTCTAACTCAACTTCGTATTCAGAGGTCTTCTTGCTCTGTTTCTTTTTTCGGAACGGCTTTTTAAAAACAGGGAAGCGGTAAAGTTTCCTAGCCATTGTAATCTCCTAAGAGAGATGTTGTTTTAGAAACCTATAACGGAAACAAAGAAGTGATTGCCTCTGGTTGAGTAGTAGTCGTCGTAGTTGTGTTTTTATTTTTGTCGTTTGCCTGCCAGAGTTCCATCTCCCCTTTGGCATAAGCGTTTTTGAAGAAAATAAGCATCTTTTCCAAGGGTGGAGACAAAGCCATCGTTTCAATCCCCCTGTAGCCTGCGAATATCATACCGACTACTCTATTACGGAAGTCTACGATAACTGAACCACTAGAGCCAGGTTTTGTTGGGATTGACCAGACGCTCCAACCCATAGGATTAAGGATGCCTGAATAAAAACCTTCGTATATCATAATCATGCCTGGGCTGAAAATACCCAATGGTGAGGCTATATTATAAACTCTTTCGCCCCGTGCTGGTAACTTTTCAGCCAATGTGAGAACTTTCGGGAAGACATTCATGTTATCTAATCGCAATAGGCACACATCTGTTTTACGGTCTATGTTTATGATACGGGCTTTAAAGGTTCTCCCGTTATCCATCTGGGCTGTTATGGAATGATTTAATACTTTTGTTTTTGGTTTAAGGATGTCTGGTATTCCATCAAGAAGACCCAGGCAGGAGTGACCAGCGGTTAAGGCATAGTGAGAAGTTGGGGCAATTTCACTATGTGCAATAAAAGCACCAGAGGAACTTGAAGAGCCTTTTTTCTCCTTGCAAACTTTTTCTGTCTTGTTTTCTTCACCTTCGGTTAAAATATCAACACAAATTCTAACATGCGATGTTGTAAGAATACGAACAAAGGAATCAATAGGGGCTCGTTTAGATTGATAGAAGCGATGCGATTTTGATAACGCACAGCCTCCACAACCTAATATACTCAACAAAAAAACAGTTGAAGAAACTACGACAGATGTCTTATAGAGGGTGTTTTTCTTTTTCATATCATATCTATCAACGACGAATATAAAAATATCTCTTAATATTCTGTAGCTGTTGTTTGATTTATGTGCCGACTCTACTGCTTATAAGGGAAAAGGAAGGAATTCTAATGAGTTATATAAAAATAGTAGGAATGGTCTTTCTCGCTACTTTTACGCTAAGCACAAACGCTTACGCCGCAGAAAATAAGCCAAAATTGACAAAACCTGTTCAGACAAGTGGAAGCTGGAAGTTGCAGAAAGGTGAATGGATTTATGTTACCAACCGTCCCGTCGCCTCTATGCACCAGATGATGCTGGTGTTAGACAACAAACTAAATGCTCAAGAAAAGGAAGTTATTCAGAAGCTTCCTTTTATTATAGAAGAACAATAACTCTGCTCCATAGTCTATTTATTTTTGCAGCCTAGGTGATAACGCCAGTTGTAAAATATTAATGTAAGGTTATGAGAAACACGAGATTTAATAAAACTACAGCATTTCTTTGTGGCGCACTGCTAACAGTAATCGCCGGCTCGTTTTATCTCCATTTCAAAAATAACGAAAAGATAAGTGTCGTATTTGAAGGCGGCAGCACTTATTATCTTCCCGGAACAGACAAAAAGTGTTCTTGGGTAGCCAACATTAAGTTTGATATAACAAACGAAGATGGAAGCTATTCTCCAATATATATCGGTCTACCTGACGCCAATCAAGCGGGCGTCTTAAAAGGTGGGATAGAAATAGCAAACAGTCTTGCTATCCTAGCATTTAACTATACCTCTGTAAATGGGAATACTTTTCCCTATGTTCTGACTTCTGATATCTCGGGCAACACAAAGAATATCAAACATATAAGATTCAAATGGTTTAAGTCAACTGTAATGACCATGAATATGTTTTTAAATAAGAAAGACTGTGTTACCTATTTGAAAAAAACAGGGCTCGTAAAATGAAAAATCTCCTTTGGTTGATTTTACTCACGACACTTGGCTGCGAAGACACTCAACTTATACGTCTAGAATGTGTTCCTAATACAACCCGTGAATGTCATTGGGAAGAAAACAGCACACAAATAGCACTTGGGGAATGTTCTATGGGTGTAGAGGTTTGCACCTCTGCCGGTTGGAGTGAATGTAGAGGTGCTCAAGGACCAGAAGAGGAAACATGTGATGGTGTAGATAATAATTGCAACGGCGTCGTTGATGAGACATATCCAGAAGAAAATCAACTCTGCGGCATGTTACCCGATGTATCTTACGGGACTGGGATATGTTCCCCTGGGACATTTATCTGTGAGAGGGGCACTTTATTTTGTGCTGACCACACTGGACCTGAAGAGGAAATTTGTGATAATTTAGACAATGATTGTAACGGCGTGGTTGATGATAATATCCCGAATCAGACGGCAACTGTTTGCTATGACGGAGACAACAGCACTTTACATGTTGGTCAATGCCGCGCAGGTGTTCAATACTGTTCAGCCGGTGGATATGGTCCTTGTGAGGGTCAAGTATTACCAGAGGCAGAAAGGTGTGACAACATTGATAATGACTGTGATGGCGAGATAGATGAAGGTCTTGAAGAGAGAGCAGTAGATATTGTCTTTATTTTAGACATATCAGGCTCCTTTGATGAAGAGATAAATTCAATGATTAACGGGATAGAGCCACTTCTAACTGACCCGCTTACAAGCAGATTTAGGTTTGGCTTGATTGTCATAGGATCAAGGGATCAAATAGATCAGGACCTTATGGGCTCTCCTTATAAAGGAATGAGAATTATTACTGATTTTGTTCCTGCTGATGAATTTTTAGACTTCTTGCTGACTGTTCGCGATTTACCGTCAGCGGGGCGTGAACCATCCTACGATGCCCTTACTTATATAATGGATGGCACTTTTGGAATGACATTTGGAGAAACGACACAAAAGGTTGTTATTATAATGACTGATGAAGAAGGACAGTCCTTAACTATTCCACATCATAGTCAAACTTCTTGTCGCAGGCTGGTTCAAGATTTAGGATATGAGGTATTCATCTTTGCGCTTCAAGAGCACTATCCTAGCTTCTCTGTAATTATAAATAATGATGCCGCCCGTTACTTTTCGCCGAGCGCAGACGCCCAGACTGTTTTTCAGCAAATCAAATCAATCTTTGATGGCTTGTGTGTCGGCGGCGGGTGAGTTTGTTACTCTCCCTTTTTTTCCTTACTACTCTTATTAATCTTACTTAAAAGCGTATCTTCCGAGACTTTCTTTTTGGGAGCCTTCTTCTTTGGTTTAGGCTCTTCTACTTCCATATTGAATGACTCTGGGTTTGTAGAGATTATATCTTTTACCATGTTTGCCGAGAATAGCAAGTGGTTTAGCTCGGATATGTAGATTTCAAACATTTGGAGAGAGGCATTTCCTGAGCCTTTTAGGATTTGTTCTTTGATGGCTTTAACTGTTTGGTTGTGAACGTGTTCATATCTGTCAGTTGCGTGTTTAAATATAGATAGAGTGTGTGATGGAACGTCTTCCTTGTGTGCGAGGAATGCGATTTGTTTTCTATTTTTAGCAGGCATATTATTCTCCTTTATTGTCCTGTTTATATTTAGCAACCTGTTCTTCAGTTATTCCCCAATAAGCATAAAAAATAGATTTTAATTGTTGTTTCTTTTCTTCTGTGTCAGCCTCTCCCCATACCCAAGAGAATGTATCAGTTGTGTGTTTCACTTTATTAGATACGATGTCTATTCCCCTTTTGTAACCCTCAATAGTTTCCTCATCTAGCTCTGGAGTCTCTAACCCTAGGTCATCTGCGATATTGATGAGTTCGGCTGCGTTATTGTCTTTATATGCCTCGGTTGCTTGTTGAAACTCTTCTCTGTGGTCTTCGTTGCCGATTTTGTCTGGGTGTGTTTTCTCTATGATTTTTCTGTATAGGGTTTTCATGCCCTTGCTTTGATTGTGAGACTTTAACTCCTCATCGGTAAGTTCTGGCTCTATATGAATATCTTCTTCATTCGGGACATCAGAAGAGATTTGAGGTTCAGGGTTTAATAGCCGCATCTCATGGGCAAAGAACTCTCGGAACTCTGATGCGTAATCTGTATTTTTCTCTTCAACTTCTTCTAACTCTGCTTTCTTAAAACGATATTCCAGACGTAGACGTTTATTGCGTAGTTTGACTTTATTGCTCATATGATAAATAGATGGTTAGGGGTTATGTAGGCAAAAGAAAAGGGCTGCCGAAGCAGCCCCTTTCAGAAACCTTTAGCTTAAGTTAAGCTGGATTATGCGAAGACAAGATCGCCAGAAGCATTGATTTCTAGAGTCTTGTAGCCACCCTGTGGGTTAACTAGCTTGACAGTAGTGAACGCTTCAGCGTTGGTGCCGAGTTTCATGTCATTCATGCGATCACCAAGATCAGTATCAGCAGTAGCGAACTCAGAACGTACAGCAGCACGGTCAGCAGCAGCTAGAACTTCCTGAGCAGCGACGTCAGCGTCAATCTCAGCACTTAGAGCAGTGTTGAGAGCAGAATCAGCAGCAGCAAACTCAGAGCGTACAGCAGCACGGTCAGCAGCAGCTAGAACTTCCTGAGCAGCGACGTCAGCGTCAATCTCAGCACTTAGAGCAGTGTTGAGAGCAGAATCAGCAGCAGCAAACTCAGAGCGTACAGCAGCACGGT
>Ga0209756_1003789_pt1 | contig 12047 bp, 20 predicted proteins | sample ETNvirenome_6_85_FD_184071 | JGI IMG/M metagenome (GOLD analysis project Ga0209756, IMG submission 184071) | Marine viral communities from the Pacific Ocean - ETNP_6_85 (SPAdes) (version 3) | ecosystem: Environmental > Aquatic > Marine > Oceanic | place: Pacific Ocean | collected 2013-06-19
GAGGCGGAACGGCATCAGCATCAGGTTTTTTTCAGGCAGCCCGCCCATCTTCTCCTTGCGGGTTCTGCCAATGGCAGTTTCTCTGGCTACGATTGCCGTATTGCCGTTCAGCCGCTGTGGCTCTTGTCCCGCCACGGGTGGATGTGTACTGTAACTGTCACCTACATTCAGCCACCACGTCGCGTCATCCCGCAGCACGCGCCACAGCCCCTTTGACACAAGAACCATCTTGTCCACCCACGCCTGGGGCGTTTCCTCCAGCCCGATCTGGCCGTCCACCCCGTAGTCACGCAAACCCCAATACGGGGGGCTGGTGACGCACATGTGGGCGCTGGCCGGGGGGAGGCCAGCTAACACGTCCAGCACGTCGCCCTGGTACAATTCCCCTGAATCGTTGCTCCAGTATGGCTTCATGTCACCTTCCCCGGTACCAGTGTACCAAGTCGCCAACTTCCACCGGCCCCACAGCACATACCCTTACGTATGGCGCATCAGCCACGATATGCTCCTCGAGGAACTGCCCCCAGTTCGCTTGCCTCGGCTCCCAGGCTGCGTAGTCCTTGCCCTGGAGGGCGCACAGGAAGCGCCTGAGAGCAGCGTAGAGGCGAGAACTCCTGCTGGGTGGGTTGGTGGTGGGCCAACTGTTTTCGGGCGGCACAAAGCCCGTGGTTAGCTTGTAGCAAGCCCAAATCAATCGCAACTCTTGGTGCCATGCCGCCTGGTCACTCGTCATCTTGGGCCTCCTCCAGTTGCATAACATACCCCATAAGCTCGGTGAACACCCCCCAATCCAGCACCACCATCGGCTCGGCATAATCCCGGCCAAGGATCAAGCTCTCATTGCCGGCAAGCCACTTCTCGAGAACCTTGAAGCCAGCACCATCCTTGCGCTTCTTGGCTTCTGCCCGGTACCTGTGATTAGGCCCATACAGCACGTCACCAGGTATCGAGCCACCTCCCGACATTGGCACTCGGATAGCAGGTATCCCAGCCTTCCTGAGTTTTGCGACCAATTCCCGCTCAAACCTGTCGCCCTTCTTGCGTCTAGGATTGGGCATCCATTATCCTCCTCCCTATCCACTCCGCACACTGCGGAACTACGGCGTTCCCGAGGGCGTTCCATCTGCGTCCGTCCATCCGCCTTGAAATCCCATAACCCGTTCCGTTTCGGTCGGAGTCAGTTTTCGTAAGTACGCATTGCCCAAGTCGCTCAAGCGAAAGGCCACCTCCCCATCCACAGATGCGCGGGAGATTATTTCTTCCGGCCTGTTTAGGAGGAAGTGCAAGCAACTCTTGGTTTGATTCAGATAGTAGAAATCTGAAACGCTCGGTTCCAGAATATGCGACAACAAACAACCTTCGGCGTTTTGTTGCGACTCCGAAATACTGCGCGTCCAAAACTCGCCACCATCCCACGTACCCGCATTTCCCCAAGAACCTGATGATTGATCTAAAATCATTCCCACCGTTAGTTTTGAGCAACTGCGGCGTGTTTTCGATGACTGCCCATGTCGGTCGCAATTCTTCAATGACTCTGGCGTATTCAAACCACAAGCCTGATTTGTTGCCTGATGTGCCTTTTTTGACATGCCGGTTTCGCCCTGCTGGCGAAATGTCTTGGCAGGGGAACCCTCCAGCGATAAGGTCAACTGAGGCAAGGTTGGCTCTACCGACTTTGCGCACATCCTCATACCTCCTCACATCGGGCCAGTGCTTGGCCAGCACCTTGGTACAAAAAGGATCAATCTCAACCTGCCACTGGCACTCCATCCCAGCAAGCTCTAGGCCCCTATCAATACCACCTATTCCGGCAAACAGGCTCCCGAAGGTCACTCCTCAACCTCCCCATCTGCCCACTCAAAGCCACAAGATGGGCACTCGTGCCGCTGGACCTTGGGAGTCGAGATGACCCCGTAGTGTATCTTCAAGTCCTTCTCAGCCATAGCCTCGGCGTTGGCTATTACCTCATCCACGGTTTCAGTGGTGGCAGCGTCCCTAACAGCATCGAGCTTGCTATACCCAGCCCCCACTAGCCTACCTGGATCTATGCCCAACTCCACGCAGTAATGCTCTGCCACGCGCCTCTTGCGGCAAGCTGTAGAGTAGGACAGTGCCGCACCACCAGACTCCAGAGGGGCGCAGCAGTACGCCGCGAAGGTGGAAAAGCCCAGAGCTTGCCACCCTGCCAGATCGTGGAACTTGCACAGGTACAAGCCCTCGGCAATGGCGTTCTGCTCCTGCGCCTGGCGGGAGGCGACTAGCTTCTGGTGGATGCTGCGGGCCTCCTCAACCTCTCGGCTCTCTTGCACATAGGGGGCTATCATACCAGGGGGGTCTCCCTTACTTTGGCAAAGTGGTCATCAAGATCCATCTCGTCAACCTTGCCACCCATACGCCAAGGCCACAGAGGGCAGGCAACAACCACACAATCCCGCACCTCATTCTCCTGCCAAGCAGAGCAATCCATGCATTTTGTGCGCATGGCGATTGCCCTACTTCTTGGCTTTCTGGCCTGACGGCCTCGGTGGATGATAGCTTGCCTACGCATAGTCTCCATATCGGCGCTCATTGCTCTGTTGCCTCCCTCCGGTTAGGCAGCACGGAAAAACATAGGTGGGGTGGCTCTGGGTAGGGGTAGCACCATTTAGGGCCTTAGGATCGCCGTGGGTGCCTTTATAAGCCCCGCACCCGATCTGCAATAAACTTCTCGATATCCGAAACCCGAAAACGCATACTCCCACCCTTACCCTCTCTGAGCTTGATCGAGGGCAAGATCTTGCTCTCCGTTGCTGCGGCATATACCCAAGACCTGGAAACACCCAAAATCTCAGCCACTTCCACGGAGTTTAGTAGCTTTTCCATCAATCCCTCCAATCCAGGGACAAGCCTGCTCCAACTCCCACACCATCCTCAAGTGACGGCAGACCCTAGTTGCTGGACAACTGCACTCCCCCGTCTCAGGATACACCAGATACTCGTGTGCGCCCCCGGTCACTCTCCACACCCCCGGCTTGTGGGGCCAGACTTGATACCCTTTCAGCATCTCGCTTCCCCCAATCTACTCCCGGCGTGACCCACGTCGAGCATACGCTACACCGCGAATGTATGTCCTGCGTCACCGTGCCACATCCCCCGCAAGTGCCGAACTTAGCCATCGTTATCCTCAATGAATCGCTCATAAGCCGACTCACTCCGTGATACTACCGCTTCCATATCAAGGTCAGCAGCCTCAACCCAAAGCTCGAGGTCAAGATTAGGCTTCAGCAGGAAGCGGCAGGCATCGTCCCTCGCCCGCTCCCTATCGTGAGTGTTGGGCACCTGTAGCAGATCCTCAATCGCCTTGGCCAATACCGCACAGGCCAGACCCTTCGCCGGATCGTGCCCACCCCTACGAGGCAGAGCCTTCAACACCGTCATTTGCTTGGGCATCTTCGTCTCCTTCAACCCAGATATGTATGGGCCACGAATAATCCCCTTGGTAATCGGGAGAGCAGAGATTTGTGTAATACCGGAATGGCACCCCGGCTTGAAGCATAAGTTTGTTTGCGTGATCCACATATTCTCTTATGCAAGAGTTGCATCCACCATCAATCTCAAGGATAGCAGGTACCAAAGCCTCAAGCAATTCCTTGGCTTGCATCATTAGCCTCCCTCTGGACTACCTCAGCCATCAAGCTCTTAAACGCCTCCTGCTGCTTCTCGTTGGGCTGCAAACCCTGCTTGTTAGCCTGGATATACATAGTCGCAGCACTAGCCTGGATCGTCTCAGGAGTCGCCTCCCTGGACAAATACTCCCACATCGCATCCGCCATACGCAAGCAGGAGAACATCTGCGCTCCCACGTCCACCAGAGAGGGCTTATGGCGAGCGGCTTGCGCTTCAGAAGCCGCAGGAGCCGCGTTCTGTGTCTGGGTGGGTGCAGGGGTGGGTGCGGGCGTTTGGGGCTTAGGAGGCGCTTTAGAGGCCCCTAAGCTGCGTGAGTCGGCCACAACTGTACCATCGGGGCCATCCTTGATAATCCAGTACTTCTTGCCATCCTCCCCTTCCATCTTGGCAACTTCATAGTCGCCAGGACCGAAAGCACCACAACCGGCACTGATAGTTTTGTACAAAAGCTCAGTGGCGTACAGCCGGTCGTCGCCCAGTTGGTACAAATACTGAGGCCCGTAATTGCCCTCAACCTGCTCTGCCTCCAACACGTCGAAGTTGATAACCTGCGGCACGTTGGTGCTAAACTTGATGATCGCCATTACCTGTCCCTCCTGTGGGTTAAATCGTCAGCCTCTTTCAACCTTTTCTCGAGCTCTTCAGGCTCAACATTAAACCACATACCTATGAGTTTGTACAAGGCGCAATAGATGCAGTGTTGCCTTGAGAGAGTTCGACCATCTACCTGGTCTTGCCAGGCATCATAATCCTCATCATCGTAAGCCTCACACTCGATGCCAAAATGGTCCAAGGTCGCAACTGCGGCCACCCACCATCTCTGAGACAAAGCATCAAGCTTTTCCCACTCATCATCCACCACTTTTTCATCCACCATGTCATCCAACAAACCTTCTATTTTGCTAAGATGGTTGAGTATTTTTGTTTGAGAAGATTCCATCTGTCCCTCCGTTGGTTAAAATAGCCAGGGGGCAAGTTCCCCTCAGAACCTCACCCCCCGGCCCCCCAGGGTGCGCCCTCTCCCCTCAGCCCATAGTGGAAGCGCACCCTTAACCGTAGGGCCTAACCCACTGTGTCGGCAATACTCCCCCTGTCAAAGGAGACAGTAGCCCAAGTCCTAGACCCTCTCAAGCAACACAATCATCTGGTTAATCCTGGCCTGCATACCCTCATACTCAGCCTTCAGGTCACACTCCGCAGCCTTGAGCAACGTCACCGCATTGGAGATTGCCGTGTCCTGCTCATCACGCTCCTGCGTCAACTCGTCAATCTCGCGCTGCTTCTCTTCCAACACGTCAGGATGCACCCTGTCATCAACGTAAGGATTCTTTGCCCAATATGCGCCCATCTGTCCCTCCTAGTCTTTGACCACACCTTCCGTGGGAACAACGTGCTTCTTGCGCTCGGCCATCATCGCATCGGCCATATCCCAAGCAATCTCGGCCAGCCTCTCGCAGGAAGGGTAGGGCTGTGTCTCGTTCTCGTCTCGCATAATCTCCTGCATCGCCAAGCCAGCAAAATAGTCCCTCGGGGTCATGGCAACTGCTCCGATTCGATGTGGGCAAGCAACTTGTGCTCAGTGCGAGGGTAAGGCTCCCGCTTCCCGTTCTCCAAAGCCCAGAGCGTGCTAAGGCTAACCTTCGTCGCCTCAGCCAAAGCCCTGTAACTCAGGTTATGCTCAAGGCGAAACTTACGCAACTGATCTGCTATGGTCATCCATTCCCTCCTTTCGTTATCCCAAATATACTCCCTCACACAACCAAAGTCAAGCAAAAAAAGAACAATGTAGGGAAAAAGATTGGGAGCCTCCAAAAGGAAGCCCCCAAGGGTGCTTACAGACCAATAAACTCCAAGCTCTCCTCCCCGTACTCCATCTCAAGCCTGTCTCTGGTCCTACGGTTCAACCCCTCTAGGGCTGCGCCAGCAGCAATATCGTCCTTAAGCCCAACCTTCTTGGCTTCACTCTTGAGTCTCGTGTAGAACATCTGCACCTCTTTGGCAAACTTGGGGTCTGCACCAGCAGAGTATAGGAAGCGCCCCATAAGGCGTGGGTTGCCAATGGTCGAGCGTGACAGCAACCGATGGAGACCACCACCAACTAGTACGCCAGCACTTGTAAGCGCCCCTGTGCCTTGAATCCCCAACCCCATCCCTTGACCCACAGTAGCCCCTAAAGTCCCTCCAGCAGCTGCACCTAGCCCACCAGAGCTACCCCGTGCCTTGGCGATACCCTGGATCGTCTCACGCCCAAACTTAGCACCAGCTAACTCCTGCATCAAGTTCTCACCACCACCAAGCAACTCTCCCATCTGCTGCACCGCCCTGCGCCTCAGCCCAAGGTTGCTCGATAACCTGTCATTGAGCAACGTACCAAACTTGGTAAGCATAGCCTCCGTTATCTTGGCATCCTTGATCTTGAGGAGATCCCGAAGCTCGGCAAGTTGCTCACTCATATCGTGATAAAGGTCAGCCCGTGCCCTGTAGCCGGGAACCTTCTCACTCATCTCCTCGCGTATCTCGTTCATAATGCGTTCATGAATCCCATTGACCGTAGCAAATTCCCCCTGCCTGTCACCCCTCCGAATATACGATCCCACACGCCTCTGTGCTGCATGGCCCTCGTCAATCCCAGGTGTCTCCCATTCGGCAAACGATTCCAACGCCTCCTTGAGCTTATTGAGCTTGGCCTTGTCTCCAATCGGATTCCCTTGGGTAGTCTCAAGGACAATACGCCCTGCGCCAGGATTGTCAGGGTCAAGCCCCACATTCTTAACCTTGATGCCGTAATCGTCCTCAAGAAACCTGAATATCCGCGCCTCAACCGCATTTATATCTATCGGGTTGTTTGGATCAAGCCTCAGCTTCTTACTCATCTCATCCCAACCCAAACCCCGCAAGTCATCCAACTGCTCGACTGCCCTTACAGCCTTCTTGGCAACCCCCTCTGTTGCTGTCTCGGGGTCGAGCAGCGCCTTGATAAAGTTGACATTCCCCTGCCTTCCCGCTTCTCCTGCAAGCCTTGTGGACATTTCCCCCACGTTAGTTGCTTCTGCGATTCGATTTTGAATATTCTTGGTCCTACCCAAAGCCCTTGCTACCTTCTTGCCAGGCCCCTTGACTATGTTGATCGCTATGTTGACCGGATGCACCTTGCGGGAGATATTCGTTGCCATACTGGCAATAGCTCCCACCTTACCGCTTCTCGATGCTAAGGCTTGCGTTATCCCTCCCGGCACTGCAATAGCGGCAATGTCCATAGCTGCCTGCACAGGGCTATTGATTATGCGCCCCTTGGGATCTCGGAGCAAAGCAGTAGCCTCTTTCGCCATTGCCCTGGCAACCTTGGCCTCGTTACTCTCCTCCTCTTCGCTTTCCAATCTCCCCATAGCAGGGAAGAGGAAAGGCAAAACATCGGAATTTACCACTTGAGGCGCACCCACAAGAGCCGAAGCTATGCCCTGCGAAAGACCCTCTAGCCCAGCAGTAGATAAGCCATATTCCCCCGTCTCCTCGTCTGGAGATACGGCCAAAGATGCCAAATCCTGCCCAACCCGCAACGCATCAGAGGGGACATTGGATATTGCCGTGCCAACGTCTCTGGGCGTCATACTGCCCACATTCAGAGGAGGAGGCAAATCCCTGGCAAAACTACCCAATGGCCCTAAAGGTGTATCCAAAAGCTCGGAAGGACTGCGCACCAAAGACCCCAACGCCCCCATATCCGTACCTGCATCAGTGGGGGGCCTTGTCGTATCTGGAGGGGTCGTAGAAATACTATCCCCTAAGGCAGCATCAGCCTCTAGTCTCTTGAGTAAATCAAGCTCCTCTTGCTCGTCTGGTGTAAGGGGGGGCATTACTTTTTCTCCCTCTTGGCTTCCAACTCTGCAATACGAGCCTTCCACTGCCTGCGCTCTGCTGGCGTTGCTTCGGCAGTCTCCTCATCAAACTCAAAACCAGGAAGGCTAATATCTATAGTCACATCCATTGGGTCAAGCCCGCGCCTTGTAGCCAAATCGTTGAAGATGCCCACCCTCTGTTTCTGGATATTTGTCTGCACCTTATAGAGTCTCTTGGCTCGATCTACAAAGTCAACGATCTGGTCATCGCTCATTTTACGGCCCACCGTTATCTTTTTCAAGAACACTTTGGCACGATTCAACAAAGCATCTGATGCAGCTGCCGTTTGGAACTCACTCTCCCGCACAACCGAGCCAGGATCTAGCAATTTCATATAGTTGAAGATAAGCGCCAGATCACCAGCAGGGGTTGGATCTTCAGCAGAAGCAAACACACGGCCCATAGAATCCCGCGATTGCTCAAATAGCTTAGACTCCTTGGAAAACTCTTTTCGTAGATCCGTGGCGCTCTTGGCACGCTCATGCGAAGCCTTCAACTTCAATTCGGCATTTTGGCGTGCTACATCTTCCATAAAATCGGCATCGTCGCCCTCTCCTGCTTCCTCAAGAGCCTCCTGCCAAAGCCCCCGGTCCTGGAAAGCCCGCACCCTGTCAACCCTCGCCTCTTGAGCCTCCAGGCGATAGGTCCGAGCAAGGGCCTCGTCGCCCTTCTCTTTCGCCAAATCTGCCGCTCTCTCCCACTGCTGAAGGCGTGCAGCTTCCGCTATCTGAATATCCAAAGCCTCAGAAGCAGTATCTACCCCCGTGATTTGGCCTGCTTCGGCAGTAGCCTTTGCCGCTTGCGCACCTCGCAAACCTATCTGCGACTCCGTTTCCCGCCTCGCCAAGTCATCAACGCCACGCTGTCGCGCTATCTGCTGCTGTCGCTCCCTCTCAACATCATAGCCCTCCGTGTATTTGCTCCCACCAAGCAAACCCATCGCCGCACCTTTTTTGCCTCCTAGCGCAGCACCACCCAACATACCCATAAACGGAGCCAGCAATGCCGCCCACCGCATCATCCCATCCTCTCCTACAACCTCACTCCCAGGCTGTGGAGGTGGTTGCCCCATACCCCCAGGCAATTGCCCACCACCAGGAGGAGGCCCTTGCGGCATAGCAGTCGCAGCAGGACGCGGCATAACCGCTCCTTGCCCTGGCATCCCCCCACCTGGTGGACCCTGTGGTGCCATGCTGCGAGCAGGAGGCATAAAGCTAAACATCGCCTCATCGTTGACACGTAACTGATTCAACTGCTGCTGCTCCACAGGCAAGAGCATCCCTGCGCGTTCTTTTGCTTCTAACTCTTCCAAAGTGAGAGGCATCTTATCATCCCCCTGTATTTCCAGGTGACCGTCCTGCACGAGCAGCTATAACCTGACCAAGAGCCGACATTCCAGACGCAAGAACATTTGACCAATCCGTTCCACCTCCGCTTGGCGACCCCGGTCCACCAGCACCAAACATCGACGCCATCATACCCTGAGATATTGCTACACGCTGATCGTTATTCAACCCATCCCAATCAAGACCCATTTGGGTAGCAAAATCAACGGCAGTTTGGTTCATCACCGTATCAAGCTGTGTCATCTCCGCATTTAACCGCACCGCGTCCTCAGACAATATATCTGTCATAGCACCAGTAAGCGGATCTCGTTTCTGTATCGGGGTGCCCTCGGCGTCGACCAATACACCACCGAAGGCACTCAAAAACTGCTGTTGTGCTGCATTGAACTGTTGAGCAATATTCGATTGGTTGGCCTCCAACTCCTGCGAGAACTGACTTGCCGATTCCGCAAACTGCCGCTCATCCAAACCAAGTTCCTGAGCGGCAAGGGTCTGTGGACCTTCAGGTGTGAACATATACGAAGTAGCAAGGCCATTGTCTCCACCTATAGTCTGCATCCTACCAGATGCCGTGGCAAAAGACCAATCTGAGAAGTTTACCGAACCGTCTTTGTTGAAATCGAACTCTGGCCTATATCCTGCCTCGCCCTCGGAAAGACCAGATTCTATAGCATCCTGCAAGTCTTGGCCGCTAAACGAAACAGGAGGAGGACCACCGAACATCTCAGTCATGGCCCTGTTGTTGTCGAACTGGCGCTGTAGCTCCTGGACCGTTGCCTCGTCTCCCAAGGTTCCCGTCAATTGGGCACGGCCAAAGGTCTCATTCCACTGTTGATCTGCTTGCTGGAGAGCTAACGTACGCCCAAACTCGCTCTCCCGCTGTGACTGTTGGAGATCAAACTGACGTGATGCTTCATTGAAAGTATCTACATCAAGCCCATGTTGTGAGGCAAACTGATCCCGTTGCACCGCATCTGCAATGTTAAATTGGCGTATCTGCTCCTCAAGCTGGGCGTCATCCAACGCTATGCCAGCCTCGACCATACTGCGTTGTAGCTCAAATTCCTCCGTGTTAAGTCCGTGCTGCGCAGCAAACTCCGCTTGCCTCTGCGAAAGGTCACTGTCATATTGCGCCTGAGCCTGACCAAATTGATCCTGGGCCAAACCGAATTGATCCGCCCACTGGTTGACGGAATCCTGCCGCTGCAACTCAAACTGCTCCGTCTCCTCCGTAAACCTTGACATATCTAGGTTGAATCGACGTTCAAGTTCCGCATTGCGCGATTGGATCTCCTGTTGCTGAAGTCCAATCCTCTGCTGGTCTCTACCAGATTCATCATTGAACTGTCGTATCGACTCCTCAAGTTGCGCGTTATTGAGGCTCATACCGGCATCAAACTGCCGCTTGGCCTCCATAAACTGCCCAACGTCAAGCTGGTTATTCGCCGCAAACTCAATAGCCCTCTGATTCTGGCTAACATCAAACTGCCGGATAGCTTCATTCTGCCTGGCTTCATCAAGCCCATAGGACTGCTGGAACTGCGACGCTTGCTGTCCCATCTGCTCACGGGTTAGCGATAACCCAGCCTCAAACTGGCGCACACCCTCCGTAAACTCTGTGCCCGTCTGAGACCTGCGGAACGCAGCTTCACGCTCGGCAGCAGTCTGACCACCATCAGCAGTGTACCCTGTCAATGCCGCCTGCTGTTGTTCCTGTGAGCCATACCCAAGCAAGCCCTGTAAGCCCAACTGACCCGCACTCAGGCCCATACCCTGCTGCCCCTGGAGTATCTGGTTCTGTAGCGCAAGGTTCGCTCGAGCCTCGGCAGGCCCCCGCTGGCTCAACTCACTCTCGAGCGAGGCAAGATTGCCAAGCCTCTGAGCCTCGATAGGCGCAAACCTGCTTATCGCCTTCCCCGTCTGCATCCCCGTAGACTCAAGCCCAAACAACCTCCCTAGCTGCTGCTGACCCGTCTGCGCCTGGAGGTTGATCATGTCCTGGCGCCTGGTGCGCTCCTGGCCTATATCGAGGCCAGGCAATGCTTGCGCCCCTGCCGTGACCGTACCCCCCAACCCCGTCAGACCTCCAAAAGGGTCAGTCAACTTCTTCTTGAGCAAATCCTCTTCAGTCTGCAACAGAGCCATAGCACACCTCTACGCTACGTGATTACCGCTATAGTAAAGCCAAATCACCGGACTGGGCTTTTTATCGTCACTGTCAACATGGATAAAGCCAGCATCTATGCCGATCCGCTTGAACTCGCCCCACAACAAGGGCAATATCTCGGACCTCTGCTTGCTCGTGGTGCAAGCTATGTCTGCCGCCAATCCCCTGACGTGAGAACTGCCAGGAACACCCCCCACAGCCTCGTTGTGGGCCTTGCACCTCATACCCGATGTTATCACCATCGGCTTGCCATAAACGTCCCTAACGCGCTGTAAGGCGTCCACAAAGGACAAAGAGACGTTTACCTTGCCACAGCCACACTCACATTCTAATTCGCTGCTGCTGAAGTTGCGGCTCAAATCACCCATCATTTCCTCGACATGATCTCTAAGCTCGTTTCAATCTTGATTAACGACGTATTGGCATCACGCTGCAAGCCGATCATCGTGTCCATCTTGTCATTGCTGCTGCTATCTCCGTTCCCCATCTTGCCCTTGAGTAGGAAGTACACCAGTACCCCACCCAAACCCGTGCCCGTGAGTCCTGAGCCAAACAACGACGCTATGCCATTGCCAATCACAGGATCAGCCATAAATACCTCGCCCTACGGCAGGTTTGATTCCTTCTTGGACGCTATAAGCCTCCCAAGGCCCTTGATGACGATATCCACCAAGATGTCATCCTTCTTGCTCGGAGTGAGCTTAACCACCTTCTCTGCCACGTAGAAGATGATAAGCACGATCTGCCAGTTGTCACCCAGTAGCTTTAGGATCTCCATCCTTCTTCCCCTTTGGCTCGGGAGGTGCCTCCAATACAGCAAGCATCTCCTCATAAACCTGCCTGCGCCCTGTCAGGTTCGCAAAGTTCATCTGCAAACCATTCAACTGCCCATCCACCTCTGCAATCTTGGCCCTCAACTCATCTGCGGTCATTGGTACATGTCCCTCCAGTGTGACGGTTACGCTTCCAAT
>Ga0209756_1003791_pt1 | contig 12038 bp, 30 predicted proteins | sample ETNvirenome_6_85_FD_184071 | JGI IMG/M metagenome (GOLD analysis project Ga0209756, IMG submission 184071) | Marine viral communities from the Pacific Ocean - ETNP_6_85 (SPAdes) (version 3) | ecosystem: Environmental > Aquatic > Marine > Oceanic | place: Pacific Ocean | collected 2013-06-19
AAGTTCTATGCCTACCCAATTCCTGTTTAATCTTTCTGCCATTACAGCAGTAGTCCCGCTGCCCATGAATGGATCAAGTACATAATCATCTTCTCTAGACCCAGCTAGGATACATAGTTTTGGTATAGTATCTGGGAATACTGCAAAGTGCGCTCCCTTATATGATGATGTGTTAAGCGTCCAGACATCTTTCCTAACTACACCCTCCTCATATTCTGTAAACTCACAAGGATTTAGAGAAAGTGTAGAGGGTTCTAAAATAGACTTATAATCAAAGTAGTATTTCCTGCTTTTAGACAACATAAATATATACTCATGAGATTTGGCACACCTGTCCTTAACGGCTTCAGGCATAGGATTAGGCTTGTGCCATATGATGTCATTTCTTAAATACCAGCCGTCTTCCTGTAGCCCAAAAGCAACTCTCCAGGGTATGCCTACTAAGTCTTTGGTTTTAAGGTATGGATGTGGAGGGGGAGCTTTCCTGTTTTCTCTGTATTTAGTACCAGTTGTATCATTAGTAAAGCTGTTGTCACTTGACCAGTGACCGCCTTTAGCACCAAAATAAGTATCACCAAGATTAAGCCAAAAAGTGCCATCTTTTCTCAGTACCCTTTTGAACTGTCTTGCAAGTTCAATAAAATTACTGACGTATTCTTCTGGGTGTTCTTCCAGTCCTAGTTGCTGGTCAACTCTTATTGCTCCGCACTTTTTACAAACCGTCTTATAAATAGCATCACCAACACCATTCATCTCATCAAATTTTTTATGACCAGTAATAGTCTTATCTGACTGTTTGGAATCTCGCCTGTGGGAGCAGTCGTGCCTATCCCCACCTTCCCATTTTCCAGTTCCATAGTCTCTAAGACCCCAATAAGGAGGACTAGTTACTATAGTTTGTATAGACTCAGATGATATTTCTTTTATCCTGTCTTTAACATCTCCAATATACAGCACTTACTTTCCCCACTTACCATCTAAAACAATTTGTGCAATTAAACCGTATATAGATAGGTCAGAAAAGGAATCCTTTAGAGATTCATTTTTGGGATCATTTTTATGGTAAGCAAGATTAAGCACTCTCTGGGTTTTGTCATTCATTCTTACACCAAGACCTAGTATAGCTAAATTTATATTATTATTCATTGAAATATTTCCTGGTCCATAGTCTGCTTGCTTATAGGCAAATATTCTGTATTGCTCATTCATAAATTCTTTAAATGCACCCATAGTTTGAGGATACTGTTTTTCCATTTTTTTCATAAAGCTAGATGTCTCTGGAGTATCTTTAAATGGGTTTTGGATACTATTTTCTTTATGTGAGTGTAAGATTTTCTTTAAGTCTGAAGCCAGTATAAAGTTAGATTCAACTTCTTTTTCATTCCCAGGACAACTGTTTAAAGCCTTAATTACAGATGATATTTCATTTTCTGTAAAGTATACACCTATTTTATTTTCCATATTATTTTTCCCTTCCTTTCTTTTTCCAGAAGTCAGAGATTTTACCCTGTCTAGTTTTTAAATCTTTTAGTCTTGAATGAGCAGCCCCATTTTTTGCAATGACTCCCATCTCAAGGAGTTCCTCATAGAACTGTATCTTCGCTCTTGTTGTTTTTAGGTTGAAAGACCTGTTCTTTTTACTGAGGAACTCAGAACTGAAGCTACTCATGAGTTAGCAGTGTGTGTGGCAGAAATAGAGAAAACTGCCATAATTGCTTAGTGGATTTCATAAGTAGCCTCAGTCGTTAGGATCGTCTCATGGGTTTGACGATTTGTTATGTCTATAAAAAGTAGCAATACTGATTCCAGCTATCTTAGAAGCTTTAGCTTTCTTTATTCCGCAAGATACCATTGTTTTGGCAAATTTAGAACGAAGCTTAGTCAGTTTGCTGTTGAGTTTGCGCTTACTAAAATGGAAGGTCATCTTTTTCCAGTGCGCTTGGATCAAGATCATTGCCTTCTACCCAGCTGCGGAACCATTTGACTTCCAGCGACGTTCTTGTTTTACCATCATCACCAGTCCATGGTTTACCCCTGCCTATGACTACCTTTACAGGTTTTCCAAGCAAGTCTTCTTCTACAAGGTTAGGAAGTTCTTTTACTGAAACCTTCTCGCCATTCAACTGCACCTTAACTTTTTTAGGCTCTTTACCAACTACAGTGCAGAAGTTAGCATAACCTTTGTTACCGCCAGGATTTGCATCAAAGTTATCATCTTCTTCAGGGTGTAAGAACCTGAATATTCCAGTTGATCTTACATCCCAGCCAGCGAACATTCCGCCACTTACATTTACTTCATTTCCATCATAGTCAACAGCATCAAACTTGTATTCACTTGCCTCTTTTGCAATCTTTACAACTACATTATAGATGACAGCTTTAAACTGACCACGAATATCTCTTACAATTTGATTTGCAGAAATAATGTGCGCAGGGTAAGTGCCTTCTGGCATTGGGACGTTTGGTTTTTCCTCAGAATCATCATAGTAAGCAGCCTTTTTGCTACTTGCAGAGTCATCAAGGATGGTTGATATATCAGCCATTTTCTTTCTCCTTTGTTGTTATTAAAGCTTGTAATGTTTCCATTGAAATTTCATAGTTGCTTGGATTTATTCCATGCGTTGCTACAGCCTCTTTAATCTTTTCCTGCATACTTGGTTTTAACTGTGGTATCAGGCTATCAACATCATCTAGTTGTTTCTGAGACAGTACAGACTTCCTGTACACATCATCGGAAATATTACATAGACGATTGCAAGCAAGTTTAAACGCCTCAGTATTTGCAGACTTCATATCATTGCCTAGATCACCTGATCTTCCATGAGCAGCAACAGCATCAAAACTTCTAGAAATATTGTTATCAACTATCAACAGTCTCCCATGTACAGCAACAGAATCATCTCCAACAAGTTCATATTGTATTATTTCCCAAGACCACTCTGGGAACTCATCATTGAGTACCTGACGCATATATCCTTCATCAACAAAATCAAAGTTCATTCCCTTTTTTCCAGGTCTTGTTTGTACATATAGAGGATTTGTTGTTCTATGAGAAATATTCTCATGTTGTTTTCTGATTCCGTTTATATTTTTGCTATAAGAATCCAGTTGGGCTGTGGCTATTGCTGATTTTGGCATTTGGTTAACTCCTGTTTATTAATTATAATTGTTGCAATGTGTTGAGTACTGGCAATATCCGCATTCCCAAGTGTATACAGGACTTTTAAAATTGGCAATAGGTGGCGGAGAATCCTGAAATAAAACAGCATCATTGACATTTTTCCAATAGGTTATAGCATCCTGTAGAAAGGAAAGCGGTACTTCTTTTTGTTTAAAAATTGAATCATCTTTTTTATAATAATGCAGATACATTCCATCCAGTCTACCAAACTCTTGTTGCACAGCTAAACCATAGGTGGCAATCTGTAATTCATTGTTTATAGATGGATTTTTGTCTCTGTTTTTAGTATGCCCAAACTTTCTAGTATAACCCCAGCTACCAATAGTTTTCAAATCATACAGATAAACTTCACCAGTCTCCATTACAATGACAATATCATAATGCCCCCTGACATTTAATTCTGGCAGTGCAACTTCAACCTCAGTACTAATAGTCTTTATAGTTCTTAATAGTTCTGTATTATTATATATATATATATTATTATTATTTTCTTTTTCTTTGTTTCTTTCTTTTTCTTTTAAAAAATGCGCTATTGCTTTTTCATAATCATCATGCACAAGAGTCCCCAAACGTAAGACTCTTTCACTTTTTTCATCCGGTGGATCAGTTTCTGGAACATCAGGATTAGTCATAAACCAGTGTTTTCTAATGCACAGACCAGCTGAACTTGCATGAAATAAGTGATATACTTCCTTGCCGTATCTTTCCAGTTTATTTAAATCCCACTTCAGGTTGATAAAAGGAGAATAAAGATCAGATAAACTTATCATTTATATCCACCCTGCCAGTCAGCCAGCAATCTAATGATCAAGTCGCTTAGAGTTTTATCACCGTTATCACTTTTGATAAATTTAATTTTAATATCTTTCCACAGGGAAACAGGTATGTTTTTTACCATATAACTCGTGGAACCAGTCTTGTATTTCATCTTCTAAAACTCCCGTATTAGTTACTTTTGATGATGCCGATATTACCTATAATTCGGATAATCACGCAAGTAGTATTTTAAATTATCACAAGATAATTTCGTGATAAGGTACGCAAAAATTGTGAGAAATCTCCTAAAGCCCCTATCCTTTCCAGTAGGCGTTTGCAAAAAAATTAGAAAATTAAAAATAAAAAAATTAATCTTCCAGTTTTTCTATTCTTCTTTGAGCTGATTCAAGAGCTAGCCCAATATCATTCATAACTTCTACCAAGTCTCTAATAGAATCTGACATATTTTTCCTAATGTTGTCAACCTTTGTATTCAGGTTTGAAACATCACTATTAAGATTCTGTGACATCTTTAGTAGATCACTTTTGATGTTAGTTATTCTTTGTTCAAGCATCTTTATCCCTTTTTTTAATTAACCTTTTTTTACCGTAATCACAATTACCGTGATCTTTAAGATGCATCTCCAGTATTGTTGCACAATCTTCGCCTATTCTTACGTTTTCTAAAGCCTCATCTTCCGACTCAGCAAGTGTTTCCCAAACGTAAATAACATGCGCTATTCTTGGATAAACATCTTCTTCTATTATATATTTCTTCATTATTTACTTCCAGATTATAGGTCTGTCTAGCCCCTGGGAACGCACATGTTCCCTAACCGTTTACGTTGATAGTCAGCATATAGTAGGGCGGTACCTTTATCACAGCAGTGACCTACCATTGATGCCCAGCATTTTTACTCGCAGGGTATCTTTTCAACCCAGAGTTCATCGGTGAACAGACCTAAATGATTTACCATTGCATTCCTTTTTCTAATTTTTCCATACAGGAATTGCAAGTTTTGTATGACTTCCTCAGCGTTACTGTCCTCTCACACATGTCACAGATTTTCTCTACAGAATCTTTCTGTACCATTTCATAAAACTTGGCTCTTTCAATAGGATCATCATCATCACTGTAAAAGCCATAGTTATCATCATATAGTGGAGTTGTAGTACCAATCCCTACATTGCCGTCTTTTTTACTCATTTGGATATCTCCTTTCCTTTTGAATCAAAACAAGGTACTGAATCATCTACTTTATTTTTCTCATGTTCCAACATTTCATCTTGAATCTCGTTCAACTTTTTGTAGGCATCAGCATCTTTATGTTGCTTTATGTTGCAGAATGCAGCTTTAAAGCCGTCAGCTACCTCTCTAGCGGTCTTCCCGGTCATTTCAGCTACACCGGAAACTTCATGCATTAACTCATCATCTTGACCATGCTCAATTAAATAAGCTATATAAGATTGGTCACAGAGTTTTTTACCTTTTTTCATTTACTACTCCTTTTTTTTTTAGTTTTGATCATTTTACTTTTTTCAGATGTTCCTTCTGCGTGAGCATTTTTCCCAAATAGATCATTCATTGCCAGTTCTTTATGATCAGTCATTAAATGCTGCATTGCACTTAACCCCAATATTTTACCATCTTCCATAATCTCATCACAGTAAGGACAATTTTCTCCGTTGCCTATTGCTATCATTTTAACAACACTCCATCCATTTTTGTACCGCCATTAGTTTTTGTCTGTACTTCGCCAAGATCATCCTTGTGTACAAACGCTACTGTAATTTCCAGGCTTGACTGTTTCGGTTTCATTACAGCGACATAACTTTTATTGGGGTGTATCCCATTTGCTCTAAGAAAAGAGTCAGGCAATGTTATCCTGCCTCTATCATCTATTTTACAAGCTGCTATATTTACCATTTTATTTCCTCATCATATATTTCCATTATTGTTTCTTGTACTGTATCCACTTTGTTTTCCAATCTGTTCAATCTAATCACTATGCTAATAAAAAACAATAACATAAAGAACACAAAGGCTTCCCAGCCAAACACGAATGCAAGGCTCTCATTAAACAAAGATTCAAAGTACCATCCTACGTTTTCCAGCATATTATTTACCTCTCATTCATCTTTTTGAGAAAATCTTTAGTTAGCACCATTAAAAGCATGGTGAAAACAAAAATTAATCCAAGTCCAATACCGCCTATAAATAAACAGCCAGAAAGTTTAATTAGTCCGTCTATCATTTCTTCCTCCTCTTTATCTCTTCCCACTCTTTTATTTGCTTGTATACGCTCTTTGGAACATATACCCATTTGGCACATCCAACACTTTTATCTGTAACTAACTTATGAGCAATGTTATCCGCTTTTCTTAGTACTTCTCCAGTACCCGTATTTTGTATTGTTTTCATTATCTGTTCCTTTTTAAAAACCCGCCTCTTTAGATCATCTATTTTACTTTACTAGAGTGGCGTAGATTTTTATTTGGTTTGTGGTTACCTATAGCTACCCAAAACAAATCAGGTGTTAATCTCTTTATATTTCCGTGTTCACACCTGTAAGCCATTGTTCTGATTAGCCTTGTTACATGGTCATCTATCATATTTAATGTTGCTATTGGACATTGTACGCCAGCATCATTAAATATCTTTTTAACTTTAATTTTTGTTATCATTCTTCTTCATCTCCAGTTGTATTAGCCATAGAATATGGAGGACCATAATCTTTAGCTATTGTTTTATATCCAACAACAACCTGCTCAAGAACTTCCTGGTTTTCCTTTTCCAGTTCACGCATACCTGCAATAGTAGCCTCTAAATCTGCTACTTTGCCGTAGAGTTCAAATACAGCTATTTCCAATGATCCATATTCCTCCATTGCTTTGGCAATCTCTGACTCTAAATGTTCCTTATAATTATAATCTTTCAAAATATAACCTCCATTAGTTTATCATAAACCCATTCTGGATATTCATCCTCTATGAGTTCAATTTCTGTTTCAGTCAAATCTATTAATCCGACTACCTTATCTCCAACCAAAACTTCATAGAATGCTGATATGATAAAAGCATCACAATAATCTGGGTGGTCTTTATGATCTATGCCGTCAAACTCAATATCAACAACACGCCTGACGTCAAGAGTTTCTTTGTTTAGCATTACTTACTCCTTTTTTCTTGTATCTAAATTGATCCATCCAGGCACTTAACAATTTTCTTGCTGTATGCTTGTTTACATCAAATGTTTCCATTATGTAAGGGGTTGCTCCATACATATTGATTATTCCTGACTGTCTAAGTTCGTCAAGATATGGAAAAACTTCTTCAGCTAGACCATCAATTAAAATATCATCTTCTGTAATCATTGTTTATCCTTATTTTTCTTAGAAATTCTTTTATCTTTTATAAGCTGACACACTACACACAATCCATTAATATGGATAAATGTTTCAGATTCTGTTTTATGACAATTATTACATTTTCTGTAATTACGTTCTGGTATTTCCAATTTATTCAAATCTTTCCCCGCTTTCCTGTACTTTTCTTTCATATGCCCCGTAATCATTAAATATTACTGGGTCATATTTTGCTCTCTGCTCCTTATCACAATTCTCACAGGAATAGAAAACAAATATATTGTGGTTATCATAGACTGGGAACGCTGGCTGATAATCTTCATAGTTATGCTCATATAAATCATTCTCAGTCAATTTACCAGACTCTACGTCTTTACCAATACAGTATTGGCAATTTTCTAAATAGTTATTCATAATATATATCTTTTTCTATATTTTCTTTTCTCACCAGTTCTTTTTATTAGTATAGTTCTTTCTAATTCCATATCTCGTTTTTTCAGTATATAATCTATTATATCATTCAACTTCTCATCAGTAGATGTTTGACGGCATTTTGTAAGAACTTTCAATATAGTTCCTACAGTTTTTGTTCTAAGAAGGGTGCTATCCAGATGCAATCCAACCATTTTATTTTCCTTTTATTTTAGAGGGGATATACTGCAAGCTTATGTCCGCCAACTGTTTTATAGGAGGAGTTGGCACTCACAGTACATCCCCAGTTATTATACAAAAAACTCATCATGAATTATGATGGCTATACATATAATGAAACATATGACAGCAGATTCAAAACTCATAATCCGCCACCTGACGATCATTAAATGACCAGAGATTTAAGCCTTCACAGGTTTCTCCAGCTATTAATAATTCGCCAAATGGCAGTTGGTTAATATTCATCTTACTGTTCAGCAAAAACAGTTTCAAGCAGTGGCTTATCACCGCAATCAATAACTGTTTTACGTTCTACTTTAAGAATCTTTCCTTCATCAGTATAGTAGTCATCATCTTCCACTTCCACAATTTTCTTAACGTAACTCAACTTGCATGAGTCTGGCAACCCCCATTTAAATTCTATCAACAGGGAGACATCATTGTCATCAGATGGATAGCCTCTGCCAGTTAAGACTAATCCATTTTTACCAGACTCTTTCTGCATTTCATTAGTACGCCAAGGAATTATGGCTTTAAGAGTATGATACTGTTCTTTGGTAGTATTCCATATAGAAATACCTGACTGCCATGTATAGACGCTGGACTCAAGAAATTCTTTACCACAGATTTTTTCTGTAGCATAAAGAAGTTCACTGAGACTGCGTATATTATGTTCAGCCCTTTTAATCTGTCTCTTTTCCCAGACCAGATCTCTGTGCAAACGTCTTGCCATTACAAGACCTCCTTTTTGTTAGTAACATTGGACAGCTGTACGGTAGCTTTCTCCGTTGCCAGCTGATTTGTCAGTCATCAACTTCCTCTTTAAAATAGGCATAACTTTTCGGCTGGGCAGATACGTCTTTGCCTAGAGTCTCGCTTACCACCCAGCCTGTTGGTGTTAATTCACTTATCATTTATGCCCGTTTACAGCACTTTACAGCTGAACAATGTTATGGTTTATCTAAAACTTTTCCGTCCTCAATGCAAGCTATTAACTGTAGCCTTCCAGGATTCTTTGAACCGCCAGTAAGCCATACTCTGATTACGTCTTTATCGTCACCCTCAACATCACAGGTAACTTCTACACCTTGATCCCAGCCTCTTGTATGACTAGTCAGCCCAGTAGATTTGTGTCCGCATCTACTTGCTATGCTTTTATTCCCGGCTTGAACTGTCCCGTAGAATCTGCTCATTATTATTCTCCTTTATTTTTATTATATTATCTCTGTAATTATTTCCTATTGCAGAACTACAGCCACTCCCCATCATTGGGTATTCGCTATCCTCCTGGTCTAAAGCTATTTCATTATGTATGGCACACATCCTCTGGTCATCCTTATTTGGCAACTCCAGGAATACGCACTCTTTAGAACTGTGCGGAGCAAACTTCCCTCCCAGCCAGTTTCTGAATAATGATGAAAAGCTTGCTCTATATTCATCTTCAGTCTTAGACCTGCCATAAGGACAGGGAGCGACTGTACAGCAATATCCAGACTGATAACACGGTGATATTTTCATAATGTTATATGGGCGTAATCGTCCAGTACATTATTTAAATGCAAGGATGACTCACAGTCCCAGCCCATTAAAGTATATATTTCACTATCACAAAAACCATTGGCTGTATCATGCAAGCCAGATAGCGTAAGATGAATAATATCATAGTCTTGCTGTATCTTTTCATAGTTGGGATAGCCTCGGTTTCCCCAGTCTCCTCTGTAATTATTTACCTTATGTTTGCCATACTTATGAATCAGGTATTTGAGGTCAGTATAATTATCTATTGTATAAATCCTAGCAGATGGACTAACCGTTACCAGTATTGCATCTCTACCAATCCATTCTTCCATATTCCAGCCACACCACTCTATCCAATCTGATCTGCCGGAAATATATGTTGAAGTCCACAGTCCGCCCTTTGGCTTTATGCTGTTATTAATAATTTTAAACCTAGGACTCTTTAATGAGTCAGTAAATACTTTCTCGCTATATTTCCCATCATCACCAGACAGGGCTATTAATTGTTGGGGGTTATACTCAGTCATCTTCATGCAGACAGCATGAGCATTCATCACCGTATATTATTTTATTCAATTCACAACGGTCAGGATAATCATCAGCTAACTTTTCCCAGCATATATCTTTTATTAGCTGTTCATCAATAGTTGTATCTTCATAGACCCAGTCATGAACACAAACGGTATCGGGCAGGTCATCCCAGCCAACACCAAATGTAGTTATAAGGTATTTGTCACAGAGCCTGGTTACACTTTCAACTCTCATATTATTTTTCCTTTTCTTTTACTGCAAATATATCCCTGAGCATTATTGATATTGCTACAGCGAATGCAAAGTACAGTACTATTATTACTACTACTCCTAAAATATCAGTCATTTGTATTTTCCTTTTTCAGTATTTACCTTTTCGGTAATACCTGGATAGCCATAATGGAACAAGCAAAACCACCATTTAAACCTCTCCAGGTCGCACGACTTTCACGCCATACTGTTACTCAACTCTACTTTCAGCATCCCTCTTCTTACTGTCTTTATACCGCTGTGCAGATTTATCAACATTCTTCTTTTTAATCTTCGCCTTTATCCTTCTTTTTCTTTTAGCCAGTTTTCCGCTATTCATCTTTTACCTCCTTGTACTTTTCCATATCCTTATACATACAGTCCATTGCCTCTTCATATCTACCAGATTGCAATAGAACAATATATTTACTGATTGGGTTTGGGGCATAGCCTGCAATTAAGCCTCTTCCTTTTAGCATTACCGTTTTCTTAAAGACTTCATCCCAGCCTACATCACCTGTTTCATGACGGTCATGCTTGTAGAAATAAGTCCAGCCAAAATGATCAAACAAGGCTTTAGTGAATCCTTCAAAGAATCCGCTATCAGTAGAGTGTTGATCATCAATATGTAGCATCATATCAGTAACTTCATTATCTGAGATATTAGCCATGCTACCTCCTTGTTATTCTGGCATCCCCATGCAGTATTACTACATCACCAACGACAAAGTCACCGTACTTTACAGTATGGGGATAGTTTTCATGCAGTAACTTTGTAGCAGTAGTATTCATCATCATACCCATCAGTTTACCATCTTCATTAGTCACCAGATTCGTCTTATCCAGCGGTAAGTTAAATACCTGGATATATCCGCCTACTAGTTTTTGCAATTGTTCCAAAGTCAGTTTCTCGTGCTGATGGATAGTCTTTACCGTACCACCAGTCCTTTCTCCTTTATGGTTCTTGTCTACCATTTGCCAATCCTCCAGTCATCACGACTTTTAAATTGGGTCATAGCAATGACTACCCAGCCTAGGATTAATACCCAGACTAGGATAGCCCACAAGTAACCAACTAGTTGTAGTTCAGTCATCTTTTACCTCCTGTTTTTGTTAAGACAACACTTTTTATATTTTTTCCCAGAACCGCAATTACAAGGATCATTCCTCCCTTGTGTTTTAGTGGATTGCTGGGGCAAGCGGACGAGTAACTGACCATCATACCGTGCCAGTCCTTCAGCCTCTAACCATTTATGGTACTCACCCCAGCTTCCGAGGGTGCGGATAAATTCACCATTATGTTCTGGTAATTTTATGGCGTACTTCATTTTATTAAATCATATCCTGTAATTCTTTTAGTATATCTATTAGGGCAGAGTAATGTCAGGTAGAATATAAACTCCTTACCATGATTAAAATTTCTGCCTACAATTTCATATAGAATAGCATGGACATATTCATGCAGTAAAGTACTGTATGCCTCAGCCTCGTCTACTCTCTTATTACCAAAGTTTATAGTAATCCTCTGCTTTCTATAATCACATCTACCGTACTGGCTCACCGCTTTTCTAAAACTTGGTACAATTTCATAGTCAGCAAATACCTTCTTTATCTTATCCTCATCTATTGCCCAGAATTGTGGCTCTTTTCTATTTTTATCGGTAAGGACATCTAAAATCAGGTTCCTACTCTTTTCAATAACAGCCCCGAAATACTCAGGAATCGCCCCAGTACGTCGGGCAAATCTTGATTCTATTTGGTCGGGGCTGATCCCTAGGGTCTGTAAT